>Ga0208386_1000113_pt1 | contig 25904 bp, 44 predicted proteins | sample CryBogCBH16Oct07_FD_185510 | JGI IMG/M metagenome (GOLD analysis project Ga0208386, IMG submission 185510) | Freshwater microbial communities from Crystal Bog, Wisconsin, USA - CBH16Oct07 (SPAdes) | ecosystem: Environmental > Aquatic > Freshwater > Lake | place: Crystal Bog, Wisconsin, USA...
GGCTTAGAAAAGCCGAATCGCAAAACCCAACGCAACGAATGACGCAGTCCGTCCGGCGATTTATACGGCATTCTGGAGCGATTGTCGGCCATGGCGAAAGGCGCCCAATTACTAAACCTCAAGCAATGGTCACATTTGACCACGCGAATTAAACAAAAAGTTATATCCCGTGGCTAAACCTAAAGATGCAGAGAAAGTTAAGCTGATGGAGCGAACTGGCATGACCCGCCAGGGCGTCGAGAGGCGCATCAAAGAGGGGCAAGCATCAGAGAGTTTCCAGCAATCAAGGGAGCGAAAGGAGAAAGCCACGGCAGACTTGCGTGAGGAGCAAGCAGTCAAGGCTCGCCTTGAGCGTGAACTGCTGGAGGGATCGGTAATGACCAAGCAAGCGGTCAGGGATTCGACCAGAAGGATCGCGGCAATCCTGTCGGCAGAGATGAACTCATTCCGAAACAATGCTCCAGGGAAGCTGGCTGGTCTGGACGAGGTGGGGGTGCGGACGGTCTTGGATGCTGAAATGGATTCACTGATTGAGCGCATCCACCACCAGCTCAACCAAGTATGAGCGAGAATCCCGCAGCAGTAGGATTTAAGGAGGGATTGTTCCGTCGCCATGTTGGAAGCGCGTCTGATTGGCTAGAGCAGCATTTCAAGATTCCTCACTCGGCAAGAAGCACCAAGTTTGACCGCAACAATGCGCCCCACCTGACCGACATCATAGAGGCCTGCTGTGATCTCCATCATCAGAAAGTGGTGGTGAGGGCTTGCACGGGGGCCGGAAAGACAACGGTCATGGAGGCGGTCAGTCACTTTGCAATCGGCGTGGAGCCGGGTCCGATGCTGATCGCCGGAAGCACCGACAAGGACATCAAGGATTGGGCTGAGTCTCGATTGATCCCTGAACTAAAAGAATGTGGCCCAATTGCCGCGATCATGGACGGAATGGACCGTCACGATAAGCGAAAGACCGAAATGCTTTTCCCTCACATGAGCATGTTCCTCACCGGAGCGAACATCTCCGGCCTTCAAGCCAAGTCCATGCGCTACTGCTACGGCGACGAAACATGGCTATGGGACAAGGGCATGGTCGGGGAAATGAAGGCACGGCATCATGACCGATGGAACCGCAAGACGATCCTTGTGACGCAGGGGTGGGAGACAGACAAGGAGCTGCCGCACGACATGGACAAAGAGTACGACGACGGGGATGACCGGAGGAGGGGATTCGATTGCCCGTCATGTGGTCGGTGGCAAGTCTACAAGTGGGAGCAGATCAAGTGGGATGAGCAGAAGATTCCCGACACCGAGACTCTGGACATGGAGGCGACCAAGCAGACGGTTCGCTATGAATGCGAGTTTGAGGACTGCGCGGCTATACATGTAGATACATCGGAAAACCGCAGGAAGCTGGCAATGGCCGGAAGTTATAGACCATTCAATCCACACCCCATGAGCAGGGTTACGAGCTTCACTTGTCCGGCCTGGGCGGTCTGGTGGATTCCTTGGGGTGATCTGGTGATGGAGTGGATTGATGCCCATGCGGCAAAGCATAAAGGGGATATTGAGCCACTGAAGAAGTTCACCATGAAACGGGCCGCAAGGGTGTGGGAGGTGACCCATACCAGGGTGACAGATGCTGACGTGACATCGATGCGGTCTGATGAGTTTGTGATGAAGGAATGCCCGATTGATCCGGCACTTGTGACGCTATGCGCGGACGTTGGAGAGAAGCGGACCCACTGGAGTGTCCAGGCATGGGCAAAGGAGGGGACTAGCTATGTGATTGACCACGGGACGGTGCTGGGTCCGGAGGATCTACTGATGCTCATCCCGACTCTCAATTACCCGATCAAAGGAACCGACCGCTTCGCGCAAGTCCAGCAGGGGCTGATCGACTCTGGTGACTTTACTGAGTTGGTCTACAACGTCTGCCTGAGATCCAATGGGACGCTATACCCAAGCAAGGGATCGGGGGCGCAGATTGGAACCTATCGGGAAAGCCGGTTGGACAACTACGGAGGCCTGCCGCTTTACCTCTACTCTGATTACCAAGCCAAATGCGCATTGTATGAGGGCAAGATCGCCAAGAAAGATGCGCCTCGCCTGTTCTTTGCTTCTGATGTTGCCGAGGAATTTCTGATCGGTCACATGGGGCAAAGGAAGATTGATTCGCAGGACAAGAAAACCAAATCATGGAAATCGGTGGCACAGGATCACTATGGGGATTGCACCAAGCTCCACCTTGTGACCTGGTGGATATTGCGTCGGTATATTGAAGGTGCTGGGATTTGACTTTTAAGAATACGTCATGGCATCGCCTACTCCAGATCATCACAAAATATCCGGCATTAAGGCCTACTTGCGCTATAAGAGCCTTGCAGAACTGCAAGCCTTAGCGGACGCCATTTTTTCTGCGGCTACTGAGGAAGTGACCATTACTGGCAGCAGCGCCGATGGTGGGTCTGCCAATGGCGAGGTGACATTCCCCAAGTGGCTCTACCTTGATGCGGTCATGGCAGTCCGCGCCGAGAAGGGAGACCTCCCGACCAATGCCGACGGTACGATTGTCAGCCGCCAGCTTGGAACCCGTCCCGACTACAGCAGGACTTGGGCGGTCACCTAGTTTGATTTTTATGAAAACCCGCTAAAACCACCGCTGGGATCCGAGGACTGTTGCGCTAGGGCAGGAAACCGGAGGTGCAAGGATCGAGTAGGTAATCCCAGCGGAATAGCGGCCAGTTTGATTTTATTTGATTTTTGACAGAGGCGGTTTGCTATGAGCGAACCGAAATCAAAGCGCGGTGGGGCAAGGGCAGGGGCCGGACGCCCCAAGAAAACCGATCTGGCGGCATACGAGGCAAGCTATCGGTACAACCCACAACGGATGTGGGTTTATTCCCCAACGCTTGACGCAAAGAAGGAACTCACGGGCGGTTCGCGTCAGGAACTCATTAAGAAAGCGCAGTGGTTATACAACAACAGCGGCCTTGCCGGAGGCGCGGTTGATAAGATTGCACGCCTTGTCGGTCCTCTCCAACCGCAGGCGCGGACGATGGATGAGAATTGGAACCGCATGGCAGAGAAAGCATTCAACGATGCCTGCCGCAATGCCGCCTTTGGCGTGGATGTTTCCGGCATGGTCAACTTTGACCAAGCAGTCCCGCTCCTAGTTCGCCAGATGGCGATTGCCGGAGATGTGTTTTGGCAGCGCATGACCAGCAAGTCTGGCCGCGCCATGTTCCGACTTATCCCTGGAGAGAACGTCGGATCACCAGTTGGCAATGAGGAGGAAGGATGGAACGACGGTGTGAAGGTTGATTCCAAGACGGGACGCCCGATCCGTTTCCGTGTTTTGAAGTCTCCAGCATCTCAGGAATACACCGATATTTCTGCCGATGACATTGCCCAGGTGCGCCGCGCCTATCGCATCGGCTACACCCGCGCACCATCATGGTTGGCTAGGGCTGCCAATACGCTTCAAGACATTGCCGAGTATCTGGCCTTTGAAAAGCAGTCGGCAAAAATCGGTGCATCAATGGCGGTAGTTTTGACCTCTCCAGAGGCCGGACAAATAGGGCTTGGGTCATCGTTGGTAAAAGGCAACAGCAGCTCAAGCCAACAACCAATGACCGTGGATGCGTTGACCAATGGATCAATTATTCCGCAACTGAAGCCCGGAGAGCGTTTGGAGAGCTTGGCCAATCAACATCCCGCCGGAAACATGAAGGAGTTCCTTGGGACTCTGAAGGAGGAGATTGCGGTTGGCCTTGGATTCTCTAGCCAATTCCTTTTTGACTCCACCGAGGCCGGAGGGGCCAACCAGCGGTGGATTCTTGAAGAGGCGGCATCGGCGATTGATGAGATACGAGACATCATCGTTCAGAACTTTGCAGCACCATTCTGGAGGTTTTGGATCTGGCAGGAAATCCAAGCAGGCCGCCTGCCAATGCCAAATGACGGATCTGATTGGTGGCGCATGGAGACCGTTGGTCCCGCTAGGTTGTCGGTGGATTTTGGCAGAGATGGTCGCCTCATGAGCGATCTCCTGCTCCGTGGACAGATCTCCCCGCAACGCTACTACGCTTTGCAGGGTCTGGACGCTGATACCCAAGATGCAGATATTATTAGGTTCGCAGCGCGGAGAAAAAAGTTGGTTCAAGAAATCGCCAAGGAAGAGGGGGTTGATTTGTCAGTGTTAGAAGTTTTCCCTCCAGCACCAGGTTCACCAGTAGTTGCCGCGCAAGGTGATTTGACACCCGCCGAAAACCCGTAATGTCTATGCTTTCGCTTTTCGCCGCAGCTACCGATGGTCGCGTTGATGCCGAAAATGGCGTCTTGCGCGGAGTCCGTGTGATCAGCAAGGGAGAAGCAAAGGGGCATAGCTACCTTGGTGAACCCATCATTATTGATGACATCACTTTGGATGAGGTTGTTGAGGCATCCGCTTCTTTCCCCGATGGCGTCCCAGTCAAGTTGGCGCATGGCACTGACATCGAGGAGCTAGTGGGAGCAATCAAGGGCTTCGTGCGCGATGTGGATTGCGTCCGTGGCGATCTCTACCTCCTCAAGAGCCATGAAAACTACGCCACCATCATTGAGATGGCGCAAACCATGCCTTCCAATTTCGGTGTTTCCATTTCCTTCATGAACGCTCCGGAACCCATCAAGGGAATGGACATGGAGCCGGATGGCGATGAGGACGATGAGGACGGCACTTTGGCTCAACTAGTAGGCGATGACATCGTGGCCTATGCCGCCCGAGTTTGTGAGCTTTACTCCGCTGATCTGGTTCAGGCCCCCGCTTGCAACCCTTCACTTTTTTCCAATCCCATGAGCGATACATCCGCCACACCTGAAGTCCTCCCCGAGGCTCCCGTCGAGGAAGTCAAGGTGGAGGAGACCGCCCCTACCGAGGTTCCTGCCGAGGAGGTTGTTGAAGCACCCGTTGAAGTTCCCGCCGAGGAGGTCAAGTCCGAGGAAGTGAAGCCAGAGGAACCCGCCGTTGAAGCTGAAGAGGTTCCTGCTCCGGCAGAACTCTCCCGCGTCATGGATGCCGTCAAAACCGATTTTGAGGCGACCAAGACCGAGCTTTCCCGTGTGACCACGGAACTTGCCGCAGTCCGCTCCGAACTGACCGCCGCCCAGGAGAACCTTGCCATCAAGGACGCTCAACTCGTTGAGCTTAATATGCTCCACCGCAGCGTCCTTTCCGTCATGGGCCTCGGCGCTTCCATTGAGATCCCTGAAATTTCTGAAGAGGCTCCAGAGCAGTCTTTGATTGAACGCTACGAATCCATGCCTGCCGGCCCCCAGCGTCTTGAATTTTTCCAAACCCACCGACGTGCGCTTGAAAAAGCCATTGCGGCACGTCTTGGAAACTAACCCAACCCTAACCCAACACACACACCACTATGGCTAATACATTTAGCTCCTCACTGGTGACGGATACGGCCACTAAGGCTGCTATTACCGTCCTCCAGAGCAAGTTGGCCCCGATCAAGAATTTCTCCACTGATTTCTCTTCGGATGTCGTCAACCCCCTACGCAAGCTCCAGGTTGGAGTTGCCACTTCGGCTGCTGCCGCTGTGACTTCCCCGACCAGCTTTGAGTCACAGGGAACCACCCTGACCAACACCGCTGTCACCATGACGCACTACTCGGCCCAGTTCGGTCTGAGCAGCGCACAGCTTAACCAAGGTTTCACCCTTGAGCGCATCATGGCTGTCAACCTTCGTTCCCTCGCCAACGCCCTTGTTGATGCGGCCCTTAGCCCCATCAACACCACGACCTATGGCGCGGCTGCTTATAGCTCCGCGATCACCACGGCCACCGGCGGCGTTCTCGGTAACGACCTCATCACCAAGGGGCTTCCCGCTCTCTGGTCGGCACTCAAGGACGGCACTAGCCGCAACCTTGTTCTGGATGGCAGCTACTACAGCTACCTCCTGCCTCAGAGTGGCTTCAGCCTCAAGCCCGGTGATGGAGCTTACGGATTTGATTCCGTGAACTTCAACAACCGTTGGAACGGTGTCACCGGCGGATCCGATGTCCAGCTGAACGGAACCACCAAGACCATCAAGGGCTTTGTGGCTTCGCCCGAGGCTCTGGCAGTCGCTTCTGCGCTTCCGTACATCGACCCTGCTGTTGCTGGTTTGCTCCAGATGAGCGAGACCATTGAGATCCCCGATCTCGGTCTGGCCGTTCAGTTCAACGTGCACGGTTCCTTGGCCAGCCGCAGCCTTCAGGCGTCCTTTGACGTTGTGTTCGGAGCCGCTGCCGCTGACGGCTCGGCACTCAAGATCATCAACGCCTAATCCTTCTAGGATTTCATCGCAAAGGGTCACCCCGCAAGGGGTGGCCCTTCTTGCGTTTGACTCGGTTTCTTCATCGTGAACCGCACCGCCATCGCCGCCTTTCGCACCCGTGCGGCCAAGGAAATCGCCGACACGCTTGGCACACTGATCCAGCTCGGCACCGGCACGGCCTTCTATGCCCACGTGTCCACGCCGCAGCCGAACATGAGCCTAGAAACGGGAGGCTTTAATACCGACAAGGCGATCCGTGTGCGCTGGCCACAGACCCGCGCGGCCCGTCCGGCGGTCGGCACTTTGCTGAAACTCGTCCAGGATAACGTGACCTTCCGAGTCGAGACATCCACAAGCCTGCCGGGATCGCCGCTTTCTGCCGAGGTGCTGGTTACTGCCGTTCGCGAATAATGAATCCTCTTTCCGTAGAATCCGCGATCAAGACGGCTTTTGCCGCCTCGGCTTTCCCGACTACGACTATCTACACCGGGACTGACTATGAGGAGATGACGCCCGAGTCATTGAATCTCATCGTCTCGGTCGCGCAGCTCGATCACGTCGTGGGTGACACCTACAAGGCGCAGACCACGATTCGCATCGTCTCTCCGGCCCTGCTCGGTGCTGATGCAAAAGCTGAGATGGTCACCACGATCAATAGCGTCAGGAGTGCGCTTGCCAATACCTACCTTGCCGCGAACTGGCCTAGCACCGGCGCTCCGACCTACGGAGGAGTTTGGGTGAGCGCAACAAAGATGAGCCAGGACAACCACGCATGGGTAGCCGAGGTGGATGCCGTCATCGGCGTCTCGGTTTGACATCCAGAAAAGCGTATGGCCGACGAGATCAAACCCAACCCTCTCATCCTTGAAAAGGATGTTGCCGCTCCGGCTCCCGCCCCTGCTCCCGAACCCAAGCCCTCCAAGTAATATGCCTGCAATCGGAATTTCCTCACTCGGATCACTTGTTACCGCCCCGACGGGATGTGTCATCAATGAGGTAACGCAAGACCAGAGCAAAGAGGTCAAGACCATCAAGAACTCGTCTGGCGTCACCGTGCAAGCCGGATTAGTTCCCATGACTGAAACCAAGATCTCGGTGAAGGGTAAGGGCAACGCAGCCCTCTCCACGGTTGCGGCCACCTCAAGCGTCGCCTCCGGAACCGTTGTGGTTACCGAGATCAGCGTGGACGAATCCAATGAGGACTACCCCGACTTCAGCATTACTGCGCTCAAGTGGAGCTAATCCCCTAACTGACCTACCGCCATGCCTTCAACAGTCACCGCCGGAATCGGCATTTCATCTTTCTCTTCTGGAGTTATTAGCAAAGTTTCCACCTCCAAGAAGGTAGAGACCAAAGTCCTCAAAGATTACTCTGGAGCATTTTCTACTGCCGCAACTTTTGACCCAACTGGCGAATTTTCAGCGGATGGTCAGGGCGATTACCCATCCATCACGCTCGGAGTGGCCAGCAGCAATATTCCTAGCACGATCTCCGGCGGCGTCATCATCATTGACTCCTTCAGTAAGACCGAGAAGGCCGACGATTTCGCCTCGTGGAGCTACAAGGGCAAGTGGTTCCCTGGGGCTTCCTAGCGGGATACCAACTGACATTCTGACATGAACCTCCACGAAAACATGAGCCTGCTCGTTGATTCCGAGCATCCTCTCTCCTCTCCAAATACCCACGCCGTCGCCGCATCGCTTACTTGCGGTGGAACCCTAGCCGAGAACGGTTACCTCGACACAATCGAACAGGGGCCGGATGGCAAGCCTCGCCGGACAGTGGTCTGGTTGATGAAATCCTCCGAGATTGAGTTCAATGCCTTTGCTGGGGAAAAAATCACTCAGGCCGAGTTTCTCAAGCGGTGGAACGACCGGACATGGATTCAGGAGAATCCTGACCACCCGATAGCTTTCATGAAGTGCCTTATGGAGAATGTCTCGGCACTCCGTAATGAGATCAAAAATGCGTCATCAACGATCAAAGTGACCCGTGGAGGCCGCGCTGCTTTCATCCCGGCTAATGCAAGCGAGGCAGAGCGCCAAAAGCTCCTAGCAAAACTATGAGCGATACGACTTCCACAATTAACGAGCGCATCTACCAGGAGGAGCCGGTTATCGGTGGGCGCAAGGTTCGTCCCTTCTCGAACTCGGTGAAGCTCAAGCTGGCAAGGATCTTTCGCTGGCTGGATCTCGACACAGACACGCAGAACGAGGAAATCCTTTGTGCATTCGCCTACCTCATCGCCGCCCCGATTGAGAGGGTCAGTCTCAATACGCTGAACAAGGAAGCCTATCTTGCCGACAAAGATCGCTTCCTGGACGAAATCAGCGCGGAAGATCTGAAGGTGGCTGGAGAATGGTTTGTGACCGTGACGGCATTGGAGAAGGAGACCTCGGTGGAAGTAGTTCCCAAGCCATCCAGCTCCGGCAGCGATAAGGATCAACCACCCCCAAACTCCTAGAGCCTCCGTCTCTGGCCGCGCTGGTATTCACGCTGGCCAAGGAGGGGGGCTTCACCGAAAGGGAGCTGATGGAGGAGATTCCCGTCTATCGGGTGAATGCCTACTACCATGCCGCTCTCCGCAGTCACGATGTCTGGACGGTGAAAGAACAACCCCCCGTGGATGTGCAGATCGACGATCTGTTAGCCTTTGCGGCGGTTGACATGGCAGAGGAAGAGTGAGCAAGACGGGACTGCACATTGATACCTCCAACTTTACTCGGGCCATTCAAGAGATGGCGCGGCTCACGGGGGCATCATACGAGGACATTGTTAAGGCAGAAATTGGCGCGACCCTTTCCCAAACAATCAAGAACACCAAGGCAGCAACTAGGGAGTCGATTAAGAAGTCGATGGAAAAGGGAGTCTGGATTCCAGACAAAAAGAACCCCAAGTATAGAGGTGGAAGAATTGTCCCACCTAATTGGAAAATGACCGCAGAGCAATGGGCATGGTTACAAGAGAGAACCAAGGAGAAATATAAGAGGGCCGGACTACTAAAGCAAAGCTGGCTAAAAATCATCAAGGAGACGGGGTCTCCAATACCAGGCAACGCCAAGATTTCCCCAAAGGCTGAAAGCGCGGCGGTGAACGGCAAGAGGATGTTTATCCCGACATCACACAATCGCAGAACCTTCGGAAGCAAGGTTGGCTACGACATTGCCAACTATGCAAAGGCGGCGGTCCAATGGGGTCCGGCAAAGGTGGCATTTATTCGGGCAATCAATGGCAGGGTTGGGTATTTCCACCGCAATGTAAGGACTGGGGTATTCAAAAAGGTCGGAGACATCGCAAAGAAGTATCCAGGATTCAAGGTGAGGGGCATTTAGTTCTTTGACATTGGTGCATGGGCAAGATGCCCAACGATGCATTAACGGCGAGCTTTGGTCTTGATATTGCACCTCTGACGCAATCGCTCAAGAGGGCAACATCTGCCGTCTCTGATGCGACCGCAAAAATGGGCAAGGGTTCATTTCGCGATTTAATTGCTCCGATTGCTGAGGTCGCCGCCGCTGTGGGATCGGTTGCCGCCATTATGGAGGGCATGAAGGGTGGCCTTGACCTAGGGAAGCAAATGCAACTAGCCCATGAGGAAACGGGCATTGCGGTTGGTCAACTTGTCATGCTCCGCAAGGCGGCAATGCAAGCTGGGATGGAGTTTGAGGAAATACCCAAAACCGTTTTCAAGATGCAAAACGCGATTGGCGAAGCACTTGGAGGAGGCGAAAAAGGTCGAGTTTTCAATCAATTAGGACTGGATCCCAAGATGCTGGCGACCATTGCTCCGGATGACGCTTTGAGGAAAATAGGGGTGGCGGTGATGCACCTGGACAACCTCAACGACAGGGCGCGAGTTCTTAAAGAGATCTTCGGGCGCGGCGGATCTGAAATGGCTCGTTTCTTCAATTCTCCAGAAATGAAGCAAGGCACAAAAATGACATCCTTGGCTAAAGTTTTGGATGAATATTCTGCCCTATTTAAAGAAATAGGGGAAAAAATGGAAAAGATCGGTCAGCACTTGAAGGAATTTTTCGTCGGTCTTGACAAAACGATCATGCCGTCAATCGGGAGAATGCTTGATAAGCTAGAAGGATTTGATTTTGAGAAATGGGGAGAGAACTTTGGAAACTCCATTGTTGGCATCATCGGAGACTTCAAGAACCGAATTATCGCCATCAAAGACGCATTAAAAGCAATCTTTCTTGGGGTAATTCCGCCATTTGCAAACGCCCTTTTTGTTATTTTCACGGAGGTTGCATCTTTCCTTGGAGAGAAAATCTCCAGTTCAGTAAAATATGCTTACGCTGGAACGCCAATCGGAACAGCAATCGGCTCACCATCTTATGATGCCGTTGCAAAAGAGAACATAGCAAAGAATCAAGAAAACCTTTTTAAGAATCTCTCCGACATGATGAAGGCGGGGACTATTTCCGAAAAGGATGCGGCCCTACAATGGAGAACCGCACTAATGCACAACAAAGGGGAGGATGTCAGGGGATACAGAGCCATCCAAGATACAACAACTTTTGAATCCCTTTCACAAAAAGCCTCAGAAGCAATTAAAAAAGGAGTTGATGATGCAAACCCTGCTTTTGTGGATTTTCAGAATGCGCTATCTCGCTTAATGGCTCCAATCCCAAAATTGCAGCAAGAAAACAATCTACAAGCCAAAGAAGCAAAAGAAGAAGCCGATTCTTATATTCCGCATTCAGGAATCGCTGCAATAGGCGTTGCAAATCCAATTATGGGAATCATTGCCGACAGCCTTGCAAAAGTAGGAGGAGGAGGTTTTGCCGTTGGACCAGGGAGCAATCCGATCCTTGAGGAAAACAAACGCCAGACCTCGCTTCTTCAGTCCATCAATCAGGGGATCTTGAGAGCCGCTGCGGCCTCCGGCCCTCTTGAAGCTCAATTCAGCATCAATTGATATGCCCAACAACATTACCACGATTGTTTCAAAATCAGCCAGTTGGGACCCCAAGATTGGCAATTTCATTACCACGACCACACTGGAAAGTCTTGGCGATTTCCCAACCATTCCTGGGGGGGCCGTGGATGTCACCAAGTCCATCCAAGATGGAGTCTATCGCGTCACCTACAAGGATTTGGGGGATAACACGGGTGAACAAACGAATAACAATAACAACACGACTTCCTATAACTACGAGGCCCACAGCAGCGTCTCCACCGAGCCGCTGATTACATTTGGAAGTTTTCAATCAGGTGGAGATTGGGCGCTGGATGACACGGCTCGTGATAAAATCAAAAAAGCAGAAGCTGATCCGACTCTTTGGAAAACTTATGTGGTCGGGACTGATGGTCTTTCAAAATATGCTGAATTCATCCTTAAGGGCATTGAATCGTTTTTTGCTCCCGCCATCACCCTTACCATTACTGAAGATGAAACCAATACCCCCAACCTGGCTGACCTTGGCAAAATAGCCACATTAAATAATGCACCCACGCTTCCAAGTGGGGGGAACTGGCTTTTTTCTGGATGCAATTTTTCGGCCCTCCAGAATGGCAAATGGAGAGTTTCCAGAGAATATCGAGCCAGTGGAAAGGGTGGCTGGAACGAGGATCTGTACGGCAACGGTGGCGGGGCCTAGTAGCAATGAAAAGGCTTCCGAGATTATCCAAATCCGGCGTCCTTACCCCGGCGCAGTGGGATGCCGTGGCACGGGTCATTGAGGATAACTTCCGCGAGGCAACGGTTCAGCCGGGAGTCGGGTACACGGTGACCAATTCCCCAGGAGGGGCTTCTTTATCGATCAATGCTGGTAAAATGGGATTTTCGGCCTCAGCCTTCCCATTCCAATGCACTTTGGTCACCTCAGCAGGCACAGAAGGTAGCCCTGCGACGACCAAGGTCCGCGTCGAGCTGAACAGCCACGTTTGGAATTACTCACCTTGGCAAGATATCGCCATTACGGGGCTTTTTAATCCAGACGTCACATCCACCGGCTACCCTGTGGAGCATTTGCTGAATGACCCCGATTACGTCATTTTGGATATGGCCTTTGATACGTCGGGAGGCGTCACCTCGGCGGCCATCACGACACAGGGAGCCGGTTCCATGGTGGACCCGACTCTTGCGGCATGGGATTCCTCGGGCAATGCGCTCTTTGCATCCGATTCATCCACGCCACCCCTTCAGACTGCTGGGAGGCTTGTCATCGCGGAATATGCCTCTGGGACGCTGACTCAGGTGGTAAATCAGAATCTCTATCTCTACGACATGGTGGTGGATGGGCAACTTGCCCGATACCCAAGGCCTCCCTATTGAGATGGCCAAGGTATTTTCCATCACGCCGTTTAATTTCCCATGTTCGCTACTGCCATCTGACGGCAGCGTGGACACGACGTATTATCTCAAGCTCACCAAGGCCCAAGTCATTTGGCTGGCTTGGAAAGTAAAGGAATTTGCGGTGGATAATTTTTCGTATTCTGGGATGCCTGGGTTTCATGGGGTTGGGGTGGCAATCTATGGTCAATCTGGAAATTTTGATGGGTTCATGGTTTCCAATTCAGCGCAATTCACAATTGATCGAACTGGAGATAGCTACCCGTATCAGTCAGAGCGCGACATTGCCGCGAGAGGCGCCCAGATATGGGCTACAAATCCGTCCCAGAACGTCGGAACACCAACTGATAATATTTATGGATACCAACCCACGATCTCTTGTCAGGTCCAATCGACTTTCCGTGATGGTATTTGCTTTAGGGATCAAACCCATGATTGCTATTGGGTGCGACCTCCTTCGTTTAGGTTTTATTCATTTGAGGCAGTCGGGGAAGGGGATTTCATCACATGGGGAATTCATACTTCTGTTGATGCCAGCGAAATCAGTTCATCAATTCAAGTAGGGACATTGACGCTTTCTTTGACCGGTATTGATCCCATTTCCGTTCCATTAGTTCCCGATGCACTTGCACCAGGGTCTACTGGAATCGATTACTCAACAGCATCGGTGTCCACAATATCCATGAGCGATTCCGACACCTATCCCTATTCTGGTGACATGAACGATTTTTAGCCCTTTGACACCGCACTAGCGGTGTATGCCAGCGACGTTTGACCTTACAGGCGAGAGACGCATTTTCTGCGGCGCTGATTACACCTATGGGGTGACGCTCAAGGATGGTTCAAATGCTGCTATCAACCTGACAAATTGCACTTTGGCCAGCCAGATCCGCCGGACTCAATCTTCCTCCGATGTCCTGGCATCTTTTTCAGTGACGATCACCAATGCAGCCCAGGGCACGGCCACCTTGGCTCTCTCTGCTACCACCACGGGCACACTTCCGGCCACGCCTGCCGATAGCTACTGGAAGCATGACGTTTTGTTAACCCGCGCTGATGGGACAAAGATCCGCATCCTTGAAGGGGATGTTGAGGTTGATGCCGCTGTGACCCGCTGATTATGGGCACGGACATTGAGGTTGTCGTTGATCCGGCGGCTATATCCACTGCCGTTACGGTTGATCCTGCCTCGGTGGTGACATTCGTGACATTGTCCGTGGGAGTTCCTGGGCCAGCAGGCCCAATAGGACCCGTTGGCCCAGCAGGCCCAGCGGGATCGTATGATCAATCGCTTAATACCACCAATAGCCCTCGCTTCAATGATTTGGAAATTGACCAGCTTGGAGGAGGATCATTAGCGGGAGTGATTCAAAATCTCGGGAACAGCATTCCGACCGACCTTGGTCAGCTATCCAATCGGCCGGGATACATAACAGGACTCCCGCAACCCCTAGATAGCGGAGCATGGCCCAATTTTAACGGGGTCACATGGGCAAGTGGGTATAAAACTGCAAATTCTGCCTTGTATCAAGATGGTTCGATTCGTGTTGGGTGGAATGGATCAAGTTACAATAATCAATTAAACCCAGACGGTTCCGGAAGTTTTGCTGCCGGAGCTTTAACTATTGATTCTAGCGGCAATTTAACCGCCACAAATTTCACGCCATCGGCATATTTGACCGACGCCACAGCATTTGATGCCGCAGGATCTGCAAATTCTGCCCTCTCTACCGCCACGACGCGCGCCATCGCTTTTGCCATTGCTCTCTAAATCATGAAACAACTCGCCAGCAATTATTCCATCAGCGGATCAGACGTGACGCTCACGGGCGTTAATGTTCCGCTATCCCAAATCCTGCTCGTTTCCGATGCAACCACGGGAAATGTGCTTTACAGCATGGCAGGGCCAGCTTCCGCAAGTTACACGCAAGCGGCGAACAGCGTCATCACGCTGGCGATCGCTCCCGGATCAACCGACAAACTGACGATCTATTATGACGACGGGGTTGCTCCGGCTAATGCCCCCACCAGCGTTTCGGTTTCCAACCTTCCCAGCACTCAGCCCGTTTCTGCAACATCGCTTCCGCTTCCTTCCGGGGCCGCTACCTCGGCACTCCAGACCACTGGAAATAGTTCCCTTTCCTCTATTGACGGCAAAACTCCGGTATTGAATGCCGATGGCGGATCGCCGGTCCATGTGCAGAATTTCCCGTCCACCCAGCCGATTTCCGCCGCAGCGTTGCCTCTACCCAGCGGCGCGGCGCAGGATGGAACCGACGGCACGGGCATCACAGTTCCGACGGGAGGCTCCGGCATCCGAGGATGGTTGTCTGGCATTTACAGCAAGCTCTCCGCCGCGTTGGCGGTCACGCAGTCTGGAACGTGGAGCGTGGGCAGAACGTGGAACCTTGCCAGCGGAACGGATGCCGTTTCCGTGCAGGGAGGAAACTCAACCGCCGTTAAGGTGGATGGGTCGGCGGTCACCCAGCCCGTATCCTTGGCATCAGTTCCGTCGCACCCGGTCACCAACGCCGGAACATTCGCCGTTCAGCCGAGTGCTGGCGACCTTACCAGCGGATCGCAGACGACCAAGATCGTCAACGGAACGAACACGCTGGCAGTCGATTCTTCGGGCGCGATCACAGCGAATAATGCGGCGAACCAAACCTATACTTACACCACGACATCCAGCGTCACGAATGGAACCGTGGTCATAGGGCCGCTAAATTGTTCTTCGTATCGAACACTAATTTTGCAAATTACCTCGTACTCTTCTGGTTCTTACAACGTCCAGATTTCCAATGATAATTCCACTTGGACTCAAATCGCAGGTCAGCAAACCACCCAATACGGATCCGGAATGTATTGGTCCACGGCCGGGTATGGTGCAGGAACTTCGTTCTTTTATCCTACTTATGGGGCCAACTACATCAAGGTTGTTGTCAATACCACGTTAAGCGGATCAACAAATGCGTTGTGTTGCGCTCTTTCCCAACAGCCGTTGACAATTACTTCAGTTTCTCCATTTAACGGGCCAAATGCCCTATCGGTTGCGGCAGTCCCGACCGCCAGCGTCATCAACGGCTTCTCCTCTTACCATTCCCTTGTCTGCGCGGCTACAACCAACGCCACTCTGGTTAAAAACTCACAAGGTCAGATCGGCTCCCTGATCCTGACCAACAACTCGGCAAGCTGGGCTTACTTCAAACTCTGCAACACTTCGACCGCGCCGACCCCCGGAACGACCACGGCGGTCATCAATATCGGGGTGGCTCCGAACAGCACGTTGGACTGCTCGACTTCTTTTGCTGGTCTCCGTCTCTCGACGGGCATTTCCTACTACGTCTCGGCGGGAACGTCGCTTACCGACAACACGTCTCTTCCTGCGGCGGGAACCTTTCTTGTCAACATGACCTACGCCTAATGAAAACGATCACAATCAAACTTTCTGGCGACGAGTTCTGGGATCGTATCGCTGGCCTCGTCAATGGCGAGTCCGGCCAGGTCACGGGATCGCCATTCACTGACGGGAAGCAATTCTATAACGCCGTTTTTCCCAACTACGGCGAGGTCACATGGATTCCCGAATCCGTCGCAACCGTCACGGAAATGACTGACCCATCATGAGCGACGATCAGATCAACGTCCTCCGATCCGATATTGCCGCTTTGAAAGCGGTCATGGATGAGCGTACCCGCGCCGCCGACCGCAACTCGACCCTGCTCCGCACGGTGACGGCGGTGGTGCTTCTTCAGTTCATCGGAACGGTCTATCTGGCCGGGATCAAGACCCAGAAACTGGATTCCCTGGCTGAGGAAGTCATGCAGATCCGCAACCGGATCGACAACTTGACACCCGTTCATAGGGCATGAGGGAATCCACCAAAGAAAACATCACGATTGTTTTCCTTCTCATCGCGGCGTTTTTGATGCTGGCTTTGATTTGTTTTTCGGCCACCGGCTGCGCCCATCAGCCCGCCGTATCTCCTGATTCTTACTTTGAACGGGCCTCGGTTATTTCCGACCGGATTGAGGACAAGGCCGTGATTGTCCAGGAATGGCTGAAAAGCCACTGATGCCATGAAAAGCCAATTCCTTAGACACGTTCTGCCGCTCATGTTCATTTTTTGCGGTTTTGTAGACATATCCGCCGCCGATCTTTCCAACGTCAGCAAAGCCGACATTTTGGCCACGGTCCGGCATATGCAAGCCCTAGCCGCCGAGCAAAAGGTGGCCTTAGCCAAGGCGGACGCTGATTTCCAGAAACAGGCCCTTGACCTTTCCAAAGCAGAGTCCGAGGCCAAGCTGATGGCCTCCGCCGCCCATAAAAATGCCAAAGAACGTGATGTGGTTGTTTGGGCCTTTGCCATCTGCTTTGCCGCTTTCTTTGTCCGCACTTTTCCGACCGTGGGATGGATTGTCGTGGCTGAGACATCGATTGCCCTTGCCGTCGGCTATGCCATGGGACGATTCGCCTTGGCATGGGTTGCCAATCTGATCCCGTGAGCGATTGGCTCAAGCGCCTCTTTTCTGAGGCAAACGGCACACCATCCAGCACCCGAGTCCTGTTGGGTATTTCGGTTTTCGCGGTGATCGCGGCGATTACCTATGTGCTGGTCAATCACTATCTGAAACGGGAAATGACTGATCTGCCACCCAATGTCAGCAACCTCCTGACTTGGCTTGTCTCGGTCCTGTCCGGGGCAAAGGCTGCTTCCAAATTTGGTGAACTTCCCCCATCGGCATGAAAAAAACCGATATCACGCTTGCCGCGCTGACCGGCGGCTATCCCGCTGGCTTTAGGATAGCCCTGAAACTGGTTTTGGATTGGGAATGTGAACTCAACCATGTGACCGGCGACATTGAATGGGAGAACGTCCCTGACGACTCAGGGGGTCCGACTTTTGCAGGACTGCTGCTCAAAACGGGAGAAGTAACCCGAGATGCCACGCCGCATGATATTTGTCAGGTCTACTTTTTAAATTACTGGCAGAAACTGGCAGGCCTTCCGGTGCTGGTGCAGGAAATGGCTTTTTTCATGGGTGTCAACATTGGCATCGGAGCGGCAGTTCGATTCCTCCAATTCGCCCTTATCAATTACGGAGCAAGGCTCAACGTGGACGGCATTTTGGGAGATAAAACGTGCCAAGCTGCGTATGCCGTGTCCGATACCGACGGGCTTTGTATGCTCTTCCTCGGTAAGCTCAAGCGCCATTACGAGGAACTGGCCCAGCGCCCAGGACAAGCCAAGTTTTTGGCCGGTTGGCTGAATCGGGTGGAAGCCGCCAAGGGGCTGATGAATTGACAAGCGTTTGCATTCAATGAACCCGTTCACGCCCGAGGAGGACGCTGAAGAAATTTGGGGCGAGGCATATCTTCAAGGGCGCACCAAGTACGAGGCAGGAAGCAAAGAGCATAAGACCGCTTTTTGGTCTGCTGGAGCATCCTGGTATGCCGAGGAATTGCGCGGAGAGGCGATTGATTCAATTGCTTACCTTTACCACCTACGCACCCGCCTTGAGTCCATCCGGTCCCTAGCCAGAATGATGCGTGAAGATGAGGATATGACCCTTTCAATGGCCGCGACCATTTTGGAACACCTCGCAGGAAATCACCCCCCTAAAACGCTTCCCAAACCTCACAACCACGATTGACGTGGCATCAATAACCCACAAATGGAAGCGGGTGCTGGCCGTTTCTTGTTCCCATGCCAAGTATGTGGATAAAGATGCCTGGGCGACCGTCTTGAAATTTAAGCAGAAGTTCAAACCGACGATTACGATTCATCTAGGCGACTTCATTGACCTTTCCGCCCTTCTAGGAAATGGCGTTGGATCTGGAAGTGAGGGGGAAGAAATCACTCCTGACATTGATACGGGACTTCAGCATTTGCGTGAATTGCGCCCAAATGTGGTGCTTGCCGGCAACCATGAGGATAGGGCGTTTAAACTGACCTACTCCAAAAATGCCGTTACGGCATACGCATCTCACAAAATCGTCAATGCGATTGAGGAGACTACCGCCAAAATAGGAGCGAGGTTTATCCCATACACGGGCATCAAGCAGAAATACACCCTAGCCGATTGCGCTTTCACGCATGGGACTGAATACGGGGAGCAGGCCACAAAAAACATGGCAACCCGTTACACCAACGGAAGAACGCGAAAAATCATTTTTGGCCACACCCACAAGGTTTCGATTGCAACCGCGCCCACGGATCACGGAGGCACGGGCTACAACATTGGATGCCTAGTCAACCCATGGTCGCTTGAATACGCCAAAGCTAGGGCATCCACCTTTGCTTGGACGCAAGCATTTCTGTGGGGGGAATACTGCGAGGAACTCAACCAAAGCTCACTTCAGATAACCCAAAGAGCGCAAGGAGAACTATGGCGACTACCCATTTAAAGAAACCAACAGATCAGATGACTGGCAACGATTGGCTTTCCGTTTTGGCGCAAGCCAGCAAGGGAGTGGCAGACGATGTTCCTGCCGGATTCAAGACGTTGGCCGAAATAGCCAAGGAGACCGGCAAATCTGACTCCCAGACCAGAAAGTATATCCGAGAGGCGGTCAAAATGGGCTTGGTTGAGGAATCCAAGTTTCGAGTTCGTACAGGAAACAAAATCTACCCGACCCCACACTATCGGATCAAATGAGCGCGGCAGCTGATGAAGTCAATGTCCGATGGGGGTTGACGATGGACGTTCAAGTTCAGGGAATTGAACTGCCGTTCAGGCTGCGGATCGTAACCGATGACGAGGACAAGATGCTGGAGGCGCTTTCCGACTTTCAGAGTATGATTCTTAAAAAGGTAGAGGAGATGGGATGAAACTGCCGCCAAAAATCACCATGCGGCGTAGAAAACTCGGCAAGGAACGTGCCGTAGGGCTGGCTCATCCCGACGGGCTTATTGAGATTGATAGCCGGGAGAAGGGAAAGGAGCTTCTGGACACCACCCTTCATGAGGCCCTCCATGTGGTTTTCAAGGAGCTAGAGGAGGAGGAGGTGGTTTTGATTGCCGGACTCCTCACCGATCTGCTTTGGGATGACCATTGGAGACGGGTGGAAAATTAAACCAATGGTTCGTGACCATAAGCGCGGAGCAACTGGCGCGACAACTCGGATTGAGTGCGGATTTCTCGAACGAGAATGGCAAGGGAAAGCAGGATTACACATGAGATAAACGCCCCGCACGCACAGATCATTCCCGTTCCAAGGTTGATAGAGCTTTCTATCTGTTGCATGATCGTCGTGCTTTTTGCAGAGGATGTGAGTCCATCAATAATGAAACAAACCGCTATCAGGAACCCAACAGCGGAAAAAAGCCAAGCCGTGATGACCCGTGAACTATCAAGTGCTTTGATTGGTTTTTCCATGAGGCAAGTGGTAAGCCGTGTTCTCTAGATGGCAAGAGGTATTTCTACCATTTGCGCCATGAGGTTGATTGGGATGCAATAGAGTAAAATTTGTTCCCAATAATGCCTATTTTTGGGAACAATCTGCCATAATGTTCCCAATATTCGCTGTTTTACTCTGTAAAAATCTCGCCATATCTGGGTTCGAGTCCCAGCCAACCCACGTTTTTCTGAGTAGCAGGAAAACCCGCAAACCCTGATAAACACTAGCTCGGTGGGTTATTGGTATTTATGGCATCAAGTGGGATTATTTGACTTTTGGGTACTTTTGGGAACAATGGAAACCATGCCAAGAGGACGCCCCAACAAGCAGTTTCTGACCCCTGTATTCAACGAGGCCCGTGGCAAGTGGATGCTTGATATTCCCGCCGCGATGGCCGGAAAACGGAAAAAAATCTTTTTCTCCAGCCAGCAGGAGGCCCTCGTCGAGACCGCCAAGATCGTCCAAGAATTGTCTCTCGGCGCGGAAATCACCCCCAAGGCTCAATCACGCAACGCCAAGCTCTCCAACTTGATTGCTGGCTACCTTTCCGACCGCAAGGGGGAAACATCTGCGGACAACTACACCACCCTTGCATGGGGTCTTGGAATCCTTGCCGATCAATACGGGGCAACCGACCCATCGGAACTCACCCCCGCCGTCACCGCCGCATGGATCAAGAAACTACCCTACAAGACCCGAGGTCGGTTCAATGTGTTCGCTGCCTGCCGGACGTTTTTCAATTCCCCTGGCATGAGGGACATGGTTCCAAGCAATCCCTTTCGCGACGCACCCCCTAAAAAGGACAAGGGGCATCGTCTAGACATCCTGACCCCAGCGCAGATGAAAACCCTGCTGGCGCTGGATCTGGAGCCGTATTTCAAGGCGTGGTTGGTGTGCGGTGGATTTTCGGGGATGCGATCCTGCGAGTTTGAGCGCCTTTCCTATGAGTCCATTGACTACGACCATGACGAGATCGTCATCAAGAAAGACCAGAGCAAGCAGGGGGAGGCAACCCGCCCCCGATCAATTCCAATCTATCCGGCTTTTAAAAGGCACATCCCCAAGGGCAAGGGGCCTCTGGATGGCGGAGCAAGCTGGAAGCGAGTGGATATCGAGATGGAGAAGGCCCTAAAATCCCTTGGATGGAGGCAATGGAAGAAGAACTGCCTCCGGCACTCGTTTGCCAGCTATGCCCTTGCGGCGTCCCAGGATGCCGTAAAAACCGCCTATCAGATGGGTCACGCCTCACCGACCCTGATTTATACCACCTACGGAAATGCGGTCAGCAGGGCCGATGCGGACGCATGGTGGGCATTGTGAGACTTGTTCAGAAAAGCGTTAGCTGGTAGTCATTAAACGGCGAACCACATGGAAAATGCACTATGCGGCATTTTCTTTCCGAATGGCCCGCGTGGCCATTTTCTGATGAGTTGCAGCTTGCAAATCCTCCAAAGAATCAAAAACAGGCAGGCCAAGTTTTAACCGGCGGGCATTGATCGCCTCAAAAAGAAGAATAGTGGCGTAAGCACTGGTGGTCCTCATGTCAGCTTTGGCGTGAGCTTTGATGCATTCCCAAATTGACTCGGGAAGGCTTATTCCCCTTGGTTTTACGGGGTCGTTGGTTGGTTGCTGTGCCATATATCAACCCTTTAGGTGTTGTGATGTTTTAGCAAGACATATTTTTGCAAGCCGAAAATTGATGCAAAATCTTTTTTTCTTTTTCCTATTGCATCCCTGCATGAAACCTTATTAACTCATGCCATCAACAAGTAACCAATCGCATAGAATCATCAACAATCTTATCCCATAAGAAATACACGCAACCATGACCACAACCCTCACAAAACCACGTTCCGCCAAAGCGGAACCGATCCGGGCAAACTCGCCCTGGCTCACAATTGATGAAGCCGCCGCTAGGGCCAAGGTAACCAAGAACACGGTTATCCGCTGGGTGGAGTCAGGAACTCTAAAAGCACATCGCACCATCCGTCAGGGTCTAACTCGTGGCATCACCCGCATCAAGCTCAACGAGTTGGATGCACTTCTTGAGGGAGAGACGAAATGATTGCCGCACTTTCCCTCGCCGTTTTTGTGACCCTTGTATGGGGGCGCGAAGAGCTTGCCGAACTTCTTGCCGCCGCCATTGAGCGTTTTAGCAAGTGATGGACGAAACACTCAACGCCGCGATCCGGTTTGTACGGCCATTATTCTTCCGACGCCTCTGGAATTGGTATGCGCGGATCACCGGATGGGAAAAGGCCGCATTACAACGCCGGACGGGTCTCCGTATCCGTTCCACCGCCTACCCATCATGAACATGGGACCATTTTACCAGGCACTTCTTGGAGTCGCTACATTTGCGCTCCTGGTCAACCTCTGGAAATCGGGAGGAGGACGATGAACTCCCGCGCCAAAGGATGCCGAGGGGAGCGAGAGTGGCGCGATCAATTACGGGAGGCTGGGTTCCCAGCACGGCGTGGGCAGCAGTTCCACGGGGGTGGGGAATCGCCCGATGTCGTGTGTCCCAGCCTCCCAACCATTCACTGGGAGGTGAAAAGAGTGGAGGCTGGAAATCCCTATAGCTGGATGGTTCAGGCTACCAACGATGCAGGGAAGAAAATCCCCGTTGTCGCCCATAAGCGGAACAACCGCCCTTGGCTCTGCATCCTCCCCTCCGAGGACTTTCTAGACATTTTGAGGCGGTCAGATTTGCCCGTCTCAACAGCGGATTACAAGGCCGCAATTGAATCCTTGTAACAACCAAAAAACAGAAAAAAACAATGATCCTAAAAGCATCCATTGATCTGACCCTTATCAATAAGGACAAGATCGTCAGCAAAACCCGCAAGAACGGCCAGCCGGCCAAGTTCTACGACATTACCATCTTCCTCAACGATGACGGAGAGGTGGACCAATACGGCCAAAGCGGAACAATCAAGGAGTCTATCAGCCTCGACGAACGCAATGCCGGAGTGAAACCCACGATCCTGGGCAATCTCAAGATCGTCGGCAATAAGCCCAAGCTCACCGAGGCTCCTGCTCCATCCAGCCGCAACGAAGACGGGGACGACATTCCTTTCTGAGCCATGACAACCACCCTCTCGTCATCACTCGTCGCAGCGCTTGGGGAATTGGAGAACGTACAGAAGAACGCCACCAATCCCCATTTTCGCAACCGCTACGCCTCCCTTGATGCGATCCTTGATGCTGTCCGGCCCGTGCTGAAAAAGCATGGGCTGGCCATCAGTCAGGAACCAATCACATCGGATGGCATGGTCGGGGTCACCACCAAGATCATCCACACAACTGGAGAATCCACGGCATCAACCCTGCTGCTTCCAGTTCAGCAGAACACCGCACAGGGATTCGGATCTGCCCTGACATACGCTCGACGATACGCCGTTGCCTCGGTGCTAGGGATTGCCGCCGACGATGATGACGACGGAGAGGTGGCAAGTAGTCCACCGCGAAAACCAACTGCCGCCCAACCTCTCCCTCGCGTCGAAACTAAGGATAGGAAGGGGGCAGAAGCCGCACCTAATGCAGGGCAGAAGCCTAACAGCAAGCCCAGCGATGAAGTCAACCACGGGCCGGATCTGGCCGACGACGACCTTCCTTTCTAGCCATGAGCAAAACCATCCACATGGTCTGCGGTGGCGAGGAGCCAAGAATCCGCGACGAACGAATCCAGCAGGAGATCATGGATTGGGAGGCCAAGCGCCTCAAGAGGGAGAGATACGGCGATGCCGATGCACCATCTCCCTACATGGTCGGCTGCTTCCACCAGGACATCAAGGCCACCACAACGGCCATCCTAGCTCAACTCACGGCAATACAAGAAAAGCGGGGGGCAGACAAAGCCGATCAATACCTCGCCGAGATATGCCACATCCTCAACGACACTTTTGTGAAGTTGGCAAGGGTTGAGAGGACCACGCGAGGAATTGCCAATTTCGTTCCTTTTGAGGATCGATTTGAAAAGGAGGCCCAATGATCTCCGAGCAAATGGGCCTCTTCCGGCACAAGGTCCGGCACACCGACGAGGATCTTTCCCGCCTCATGGAATACCTCACATGGGCAAGTGGCTGGAGGACGGCAAAGACCATCTCTGCTGATCTCAGCATGGATGACCGCTACATCCGCAAGCTGGCAGAGGCATCCGAGGGACGCATCCTCGGAACCGATGCAGGCTATAAGCTAACCAGCAGGGTCACGCCTGAAGAGTTCAGCGAATGGCGTGGACGCTATGAGAGCCAGGTGAAGCGGATGCTGGAACGCCTTCAGCGCACCACATCGCAATGGCATAGGAGGGCTTAAAAATGGCAAGAACCCGCCTAATTAAACCTGCGCTTTTTGAAAATGAAGTGCTTGGGCAAATGGACGGAGACACGGTTCTGCTATTCACAGGATTGTGGTGCATAGCAGACCGAGAGGGTCGGGTTGAAGATCGGCCATTAAGGATCAAAGCCCAGTTATTCCCATATAGGGATCTGGCAATCGCTGAAAAATTAAACTCCCTGGCAAACGCTGGATTTATCCAGAGGTATGAAGCTGATGAGCGTAAGTGCATACAAATCAACAACTGGGCAAAGCACCAACGGCCCCACATAAAGGAAAATCCCTCAGAATTACCACCTCCTCCACAACCCAGCACCAACCTTGCACTGCCTAGGGAGTGCAATGCACAACCTAGGTTGTTACAAGAACGCCCTTCTCCCTTAACCCTTAACCCTTCTCCCTTAACCCTTCCTCCTTCTCCAGAGGTTGAGAATGAGGTGGTGAAAATCGGAAGGGATTGGGCAGCAGAGTTTGAGGCCTTTTGGGCTGAATATCCTGAATCTCGCAAAAAGAACCGCTATCGCGTTGAAAGCGCATGGTCGGCAGTCCGACACAATTTGCCCCCAATTAACGCGATACAGGACGCTTTACGTGCGTTTAAAGCATCGCGTGATTGGAAGCAAGATGGCGGAAAGTTTATACCGGCGCCAGAAACATGGATTTCCGAGCATCGATGGCAGGATGCACCAGCCTATTCCGCCCCAAAGGTTAAGCCAAAGCAAGAGGTGGATGAGCAGGATGCCTTTGCCTGGAGAAAGTCAGCATATCCCGAATCCCTCGAGGTTCACCCCACCGCCGCAACCTTCCCGTTCCGTGGATGGCCGGACTCCATCAAAGCCCAATACCGCAACCGAAACAGACAACCCGTAGCCGCATGAATCCCGAAACAAAATACATTACCAGAACCTTGAAAATTGCCGTTCTTCCCAAAGGACAACCAATTTTTTCAGAACAGGCTACCACCATTGAAATCGACGATATTTCTGGAGGTGAGTTTCTTCTTATCACTCAACAATCAACGCACGTTGATTCAAAGGAGCAGCAAATTCAGATCGACCAAGCAGAATGGGAGCCGATCAGAAACGGAATTGAGATGATGCTGAAAGAGATCAAGGAGCATTCTCAAAAATGAACCCGCTTACAGATCCACGGGTACTAAATTTCATCCTTTTGGCCCTCTACGCCGCCAATGCGGTCAGGTGGTCATTTGTCAGCAAGGCCGATGCCCTCTATTGGGCTGGGGCCTTTATCATAACAACCGCAGTAACCCTAAAACACTAAACCATGAACGCCGAGAGCATACACGCTCGCTGGAAACAATTCTGGGCTACGCTCGGAATACGTCACCTTGGCATGGAGCCGGATGATTTCATCCCTACTCCCAAGGACAGGGCTGAATACGGATACAAAAACGGATTCAGTGAAGGATACGCTTCTGGGGAAGCCGAAGGCAGATTGCAGGCGTATGAGATATCAATCGCAATTCTGGATCATCAGTTCCAGCACCTAAAAACATTTTTCGGGAAGTCCCATGAAATGACGATGCTGGTTTC
>Ga0208386_1000126_pt1 | contig 24644 bp, 19 predicted proteins | sample CryBogCBH16Oct07_FD_185510 | JGI IMG/M metagenome (GOLD analysis project Ga0208386, IMG submission 185510) | Freshwater microbial communities from Crystal Bog, Wisconsin, USA - CBH16Oct07 (SPAdes) | ecosystem: Environmental > Aquatic > Freshwater > Lake | place: Crystal Bog, Wisconsin, USA...
GTTGTAACCGGGGGAACTGCTTTAATGTTTGGCGGCGGCGGCGCATCATATTCACGAGCATCAGCATCAAGTTTTTGTTACGCTGGTGCTGGCGGCGCTTTTGGTGGTGGTAGTGGTGGCGCTGTTAGTAATGTTGGGGCTAATGTAACCGGCGCTGCGGGTGGTGTAGGCCTTGTTGTATTAGTTTGGACGGAAGGATACTAATATGAAATTCGCATGGATTGAAAATGAACGTATCCGCGATGTTGCACCCAACACGCCGGAAGATATTTATCATCCAGAAGTTGCCGTTTTTTACGATACACAAGTTCCGGATGATGCACAAAATGGCGATGGATGGGTAAATGGGCAATTGGTAAAACCAACGCCATTGCCGCCAATGCAAAACCCACCACGCACATGGAAAAACGCCGACATTCGTGCTGGTTTAACTTTATCCGAACGGGTAAAGTGGGATAACGATACAACACCAGAAATTGTGACAGCCAAATTAGAGATGAGTCAACCGCAAGAATTGAGTAATACAACGGAAGTTTTAAATTTATTAGTTTCTACTGGTAGTATTTCTCAAACATCAGTTAATAAAATATTAGCTTAATTAAATATTAATTATGGTTAATACATACACTTGGACAATTAAATCAATGTCCACGCTGCATCTTGACCGCGCAACCTCCACGGCCCACATAAAGGCTGAATAATGTTTGGAATCTCCGCTTTCGCCCAGACACCGTTTGCGAGCCTAGCGGGGAATGCCTACGCCCTATCAATTAGTGAAAACTTAAACCCTGCCGATAGCAGTACCCAAGTCAGTGCGTTTCTTGAGAGCATTGCTGAGAACTTAAAACCAGCCGACTCCAGCACACAAAGCTTCGCTTTTGCCAATTCCATCACCGAAAACATCGGTATGGCTGATGTGGATACCATTTACTGGAACACGGCGCAAAGCATTTCTGAAGCCGTTACGATGGCGGAGTTTTCTGCGGGGGGCAGTCTTTACCCGCTCACAATAACCGAAGCCACAACGTTGGCCGAAACAGAAACCTACGTTTATGGCGCTGTTTTTAGTATTACCGAAAACACTACTGCTGCTGACTCTAGCGCCCAACAGTCTGCGTTCCTTCAGACAATTACAGAGGCAACAACATCTGCGGACACCAACGCCGAAATTGATGTGTTCTATGAAGGCATAGTGGAGGGTTATAACCCGGCGGACTCCAGCACACAGAGCTCTACATTTGGGCAGTCGATTTCTGAGGCTGCGACCGTAGCTGATACCAGAACAATCGTTTACGGCGCTGCTGCATCTGTTACTGAAAACCTAACATCTGCGGATTCTAGTACTCAGCAATCTGCATTTGGGCAGTCAATTTCTGAGGCTACAACGCTGGCTGATTCCAATACACAAGTATTTGCTTTCTTGGCAAGTATCTCTGAGGGCTTCAACCCTGCCGATGTTGAGTCAATCTCTGCTGCGTTTAAATCTAGCATCACTGAAAACGCTACGATGGCTGAGGTGGACATCATTGGGGCCGCTATTGTTTTTAGCCTTACGGAGAATTTTGGTGTTGCCGATAGTGAGTCCGCAAGCTTAGTCATCCTGTTTACGGTTGTAGAAAACACAACACTTGGCGATAATATTGCTCAAACCGCCCAGTTTGTAACATCAGTGGCAGAAAATTTGTTTATGGTGGATGCCAATCTGGTAAATGGTTGGTTCCAAATCAATGACTCACAGACGGTAATCTGGTCTGCGGTTAATAACTCACAGGCTACTACTTGGGCTACGATTGACGATACGCAAATTACGACTTGGAATCCGGTTAATAACATTCAGTAAGGATAGATTATGTCAATTAGTTACACATCATTATTAGCATTAGTACAACCTGCCGATGGCACTGAAGCTGGTACATGGGGTGATGACGTAAACAACGGCATTACAAGCATTTTGGATGTGGCAGTTGCTGGTACTTTGAATATCACCTACGATGCAAACATCACCCTAACCCAAGCGCAAGCTTCAAGTTCTGGAACTGGACTAGGCTCTAACCCAATCAGCGGAGCTGGCAGCACACTCACCTCATCTCAATATGCAATCCTATTACTGTCTGGTGGTCGTGGTGCAACTCGAACCATTACCCTCCCATCATCAAGCAAAACTTATACAGTTATAAATAGCACCACAGGCGGTTTTGCTCAAAGCGTTGGCGGCGTCAGCGTTGCTAGTGGTGAATATTGCACAATTGCTTACAACACCTCTACATCGAGCTGGGTTAAAACTGGTACAAATACCGCATCCATTTCAGGCGTTATTACTCCCGCAAACGGCGGTACAGGGGTCAATAACGGCTCCAATACATTAACCCTCGCCGGCAATGTCACTTATGCTGGGGCGTTTACACAGGCCTTCACGGCTACTGCTAATACAGCGGTAACTTTACCCACAAGCGGTACTTTGATTAGCTCGGTTACCGCTCTTCCCGGCGCGGTAACTGGTACACCTTCTTCTACAACATACCTGCGCGGCGATGGTACTTGGGCTACTGTGGCTGGTGGTAGTGGGGGTACGGTTACCAGCGTTGCTGCAACGGTTCCATCGTTTTTGTCTATCTCTGGTTCGCCGATTACATCTAGCGGGACATTGGCAATTAGCTATTCCGGCGCTCCCCTACCAGTTGCTAACGGTGGCACTGGCGCAATTACATTGACGGGCTTAGCTTATGGTAACGGAACCGGGGCTTTTAGTGCTGCCACAGCATCGCAAATCGTATCCGCGATTGGAACAACAGCAGTTACTAATGCCACTAATGCTTCAAGCGCCACAACAGCTTCAAGCGCTACAAATGCTACTAATGCCGCAAACGTTACCGGGGTAAGCCAAAGTTCTATTACTACGCTCAGCAATCTAGTAACTGTTGGAACAATTACAACTGGGACTTGGAGCGCTAACCCAATTGGTACTGCTTATGGTGGTATGGGCATATCAGGTACTAACGCCCCAGCACTTCGTTACTATATTAGCTCGGGTACTAGTGGTAGTAGTTATAATTTACCTAGTGGAAATGCAGTTACAGTTCTTTATAACAACAAAGTATTTGATAATACTAACTCATATACTGCTGGCGCAGTTTACTTTCCAGTTACAGGGTATTATCAAGTAGAACTTTCAGCAGCATGTACCCCGGGAACTTCGGTGGCATCGGGCGCAACTTTGGCGGTAGGTATATACCATAGTGCTATTAGTAATTATGCAGAAATTACCTCTGTTCCATTGGTTCTCGGCGCTACTACAACAGCCACCGCTAGTGTGCTTATTAAAGTGGTAACAGGCGGTGGCGCAGAAACAATTAGTGGAGTTGTTACACAAACATCAGGTGTATCCCAAGTTATTGAAACAGGGAACAACTTTAACAACTCTTTATCTGTAATATTTATCCGAGGCTTGTAATTGGAGTCTAAGACTATGAGTTTTTGGGCTAAGCTAAAAGCTTTTATTGGGAGCGCAAATGAACTGGATACTGGGGATGATGGCCATGTTGTTCCTGCTTCCAATAGCCCTATTGATAGTGGGAATAGTTGCGTGGATGTGGCTCCTGTTCCCACTTTGGATGAGGTGGGTGACAGTCTGGTCATTGATTTGTCTTCTATTTCTAATAGTATAAATGCGGGGAACGCCGCTGCCCCATCTTCAGCGGTACAAACAAAAGGACTAATGATGTTTAATTTCAATCACACAGAAGAAGAACTGCGCTTTATCATTCAGGCTGTTGAAGCTAAGATTGCAGCATTGCAATCCTTTTTGCAAAAGCTGATTACAACCGCTAACGCACAAGCACAAATCCAAAATGGACAACCTGCTGCCGCCGCCAATGCTAATCCTTCAGTGGGTGAGGCAGACGCTGCACCAGTCAGTGGCGACTCTGCTGATGCTGGTGCTTCTACAGCTACGGCTTGACCCATTGCTTAGGTTCTTCCTAAGCTTACCGTTGTTGTACGAAATAATGCGACCGGAGTATTAACATGCTCGACCCAGTAAGTATTGGCCTAGCGTTAAGCGGCATCCAAAAAGCAGTCAAGATGGTCAAACAGGCCAGTCAGACTGTGGATGATGTTGCGTCTCTAGGCCCGGTACTGGGTCGGTATTTCACTGCAAAAGATGTAGCGGTCAAGACTGTTACCGCAGCCAAGAAATCCGGAAATGCTTCCAACATGGGAGCAGCTATTGAAATCGAGATGGCGCTGGAGCAGACCCGTCAGTTTGAGTCTGAACTCCAGATGCTGTTCATGCAAGCTGGCAAGGTTGACGTTTGGAACAAGATTAAAGAACGTGCTGGCGAAATGGACAAGGCCGACAAGTACGCTGAGCAAGCTGCTAAGGACCGAGCCAAGAAGCAAAAGGAAGAGCAAGAAGAGTTTTTTATTATTGCTGCCATCATAGTTTTGGTTATTGTTCTTGGATACGTTGGTTACTTATTTGTTCAGGAGAGTATTGACTATGCTAAGAAAAATAGCCATCCTGTCCATCATCGCAATTAGTGGATGCGGCGATTCTTATCGCTATCACTGCCAAGACCCCAAGCATTTTGGTGATGCTCAATGTTTAAAGCCCGCATGTGAGTTCACGCAGACTTGTCCTGACTATTTGATTGCACCTGTTTTGGAGAAGAAAATTGAAGGAAATTCTGTTAGCCCTTCTAGCCAGCAAACCGGACCAGCAGCGACTAACTGCCGATGAGATAGACACCCGAGTTCGGGCGTTTGTCATCATTATGGTGACGCTCATCTTTGGGTTTATCACCATTGCGTTGCTGTATTCGGTGACATTCGTCACCCAGCCTATGAAGGCGATGGCTCCCATTGACCAAGCCTATACCAAGATGTTGAACGACATCGTTCTTCTTATCGTTGGTGGCATCGGTGGCATCTTGACTAAAGGCATCACCACAGAGGCCTCTAATATGATTACAGCGGCCAAGAACAACACGGCTGCATACACACCTCCACCGCCGCCTCCTCCGGCTCCTGTGGTCATGATGGCTCCTAGCTGGTCTCCACCGCCAGCACCCATGAACCAACCAACATTAGAGCCAGACCATGAGCGTGAGCGTATGGCGCAAGCAAGAGCCGAGGCCCACAATGCTTAGTTGGTTCTTTGAGGGATTGTTCTATTACATTGCATTTATTGCGTTTATCGCAGGGCTGGCGCTGTACGGCGTCAGTTACTTCGCCAAGCTCTTACCATTCATTGCGGCTTATGCTTTGATGATGCAAATAGGCGGTGCTGTGCTGGCTGTTGGCGGTGGTTATTTTGTTGCTGACCACAAAGGCTATGAGCGCCGGGTGGCAGAAGACAAAGCCGAGATTGAACGTTTAAACGCTGAAGCAAGGGCTAAAGAAGCAGAACTTGCAAAGACGTTAAAAGATAAAACCGCAGCACTCCGAAAGGCCGCAAATGCTATCTCTCAAAAGCAAGCTAGTATTAACAAGCGCATTGACTCTGGCGAGTTGCGCTTCCCCTCCTCCTGTGGTGTATCAGCCAGTGCAGATGCCGGAACTGCCGGAGGAAATACAACCAATGAGTCCGACACTGAGCGACAGGCTATTAAAGATATTGCAGCCATCGCCGCAGAAGGAGACCTTGCCATCACAAGACTCAACGCCTGTATCGACACCTACAACGCCACCAAAGCAGCAGTGAATGCGGGTGTTAAATGATTACATCATCACAACTTCATGCACTGGGCATAGGTCCCGAATGGGAGCAGCCTTTAAACGATACGTTTAAACGTTTTGGTATTGACGATGTACGCAAGCAAGCTGCGTTCATTGGTCAATGCTCCCATGAGAGTAATCACTTTCGGACCTTGGAAGAAAACCTGAACTACAAGGCGGCTACGTTAGAACGACTATTTGGACATAAGTTTAAACCGGAAGAGATACCTCAGTATGCCAATCAGCCTCAACGGATTGCTAATCGGATTTATGCTAATCGCATGGGAAACAGAGATGAAGCATCTGGAGATGGGTGGCTGTACCACGGGCGCGGCGTTATCCAGCTAACTGGACACGACAACTTCTGGCATTTTGGACAATCGGTTGGAATGGATTTTGTAAAGAATCCAGCTCCTGTGGCGCAACCACTTTATGCGGCAATGAGTGGTGGTTGGTTTTGGTCTACGCATGGATGTAATTCATTGGCCGAAGCTGAAAATTGGGAGGGGCTGACAAGACGCATTAACGGTGGCACAATTGGGATTAATGAACGTATTGCCCTAACAAAGCGAGCCCTTGACATACTGTCTTAACCATGCCACTCATCAAGCTTCAATTCAAACCGGGCATTAACAAAGAAACCACAGCGCTTGGTGATAACCAAACTTGGTTTGCTGGGAATAATGTTCGCTTTCGTTCTGGAGTTGCTGAAAAAATCGGTGGTTGGGTTTTGGATACAGGGTCTAATGCCTCTACCTTAAAGCAGTCAGATGGTCAGTTTTGGGGTGTTGCGCGTTCTCTTTTTAACTGGACATCTTTACTTGGAAACAAACTGCTTGGAATTGGAACAAGCCTTAAGTACTACATACAAGGCAGTAACGGCGGCAACTTCAATGATGTCACGCCTCTTCGTTTAAATTATTCTGCAATCGGCGTCAGCTCCTTCGCCGCGACAAATGGCTCCTCTACCATTACGGTTACGACCGGCAGCACCTCTAGTTTTGCATTGGTTGGTGCATTTGTTACTTTTAGCGGAGCCACGGGATTAGGTGGAAACATTACCGCATCAGTACTAAACTCTGAGTTTCAAATACAAACAATTATTAGTAATACTAGATTTACTATAAAGTCTCCTATTAATGCGAATAGTAGTGATACGGGTAATGGAGGAGCTGCTTCATTTACCGGGGCAATTAGCGGAACTACATTAACAGTTTCTGCTGTAACTGGAACGATTGCTATTGGGCAATATGTATTTGGTACAGGTGTTTCATCAGGCACTACGATTATTTCTGGCTCTGGTACTTCATGGGTTGTTAGCGTTTCTCAAACAGTCGCTTCAGAAGCAATGACCTCGAGCGCTACTGCCGCCGCTTTTCAAATTAACCCGAATGGATTTATATATCAAGCGCCTCAAGGCTGGGGTTCTGGCGCTTGGGGCGGCATCAATAATAGTAACTCTACTTCAGCGTCATTCACAGCTTCAATTAGCGGATTTACATTAACCGTAACCGCTGTTGCGAGTGGCACTATTGTGGTTGGTCAAACTTTGCAAGGTACAGGCGTTCTCGCTGGTACAACGATTGCGGCTTTTGTATCAGGTACAAGCGGCGGGGTTGGCGTATATACACTGGCCCAGTTCAATAATACCCCACAAACTCTAACCTCAAGAAGCATGACATCAACGTCATCAACAACTTGGGGATATTCCACAGCCACATCCACAACGGCTACTGGTATTCAACTTTGGAGCCAATCAAACTACGGTGAAAACTTGGTTATGAACCAGCGTGGCGGCCCTTTGTATTATTGGGTACTTGATGATAATAATCCATCAACTTATTTTAGGTCTCAACAACTTTCTCAATACAATACAAACATGCAGATTGGCAATAACGGAGCCAATAGCGCATGGTGGCAAACAGATGCAGCTTGTCCAACCATAGCTAATTTTGTTTTGGTTTCCGACCAATCCAGATTTGTCATTGCTTATGGCACAGACCTTCAAGGCAATGGAACTCAAAATCCAATGTTAATATCTTGGTCAGACCAAGAAAGCATTACTACATGGGTTCCTTCTGCGACCAATCAGGCGGGTAACTATACACTTAGTACTGGCTCGGTGATTATTGCTGCGGTTCAGATGACTCAGCAGATTCTAGTATTCACCGACACTGCAATTTATTCTCAGCAGTATCTTGGACCTCCAGCGGTTTGGGGCTTTCAAATCATGGGTAATAACATATCCATCCTATCTCAGAATTGCGTTATTGTTGCCAATAACACCGCATTCTGGATGGGTGTGGATAAGTTCTATTTCTATAACGGTACGGTGCAGACTCTGCCAAGCGCCATGCGTAAGTATGTTTTTGAGAACATCAACTTAAGCCAGTCAGCTCAGTTTTTTGCCGGTTTAAACGAAGGATTCAGTGAGATATGGTGGTTCTATTGCTCTGCTGCATCTAGCACCATCGATAGTTATGTCATCTATAACTATGCCGAACAATCTTGGTCGTATGGCAATACAAACAATACAACATCGGTCAACAACGTCTGGGCTCCGGGCTACGTTGCCGCACGTACTGCTTGGGCTTATAGCCCACTAAGAGGCGGACCAATCTCTACTGGATACTCCTCTTCTGGCTCTAATGGAATATTGATTTATCAAGAGCAAGGAGTTGATGATGGAACCACTACCCCTGCAACCGCAATCCAATCCTATATCCAATCTGGAGATTTTGATATTGGTGATGGGGACCGTTATGGTTTTGCTTGGCGTATGGTTCCTGATGTATCCTTTGATGGGTCGAATGTGGCAAATCCTTCTTGCTATATGACCCTCTTGCCCAGACAAAATCCCGGAGCTGCATATACTGTGCAAGTTCCAGCACCAACCATTACCAGTGCTCAAACATATTCAAACTCCACGCCATTCTATGGTACTCAACAGTTCACTCAACAAATTAACATTAGAGTGCGTGGACGCCAAATAGCTATGGTGGTAGGTTCAAATACGTTAGGAACTCAGTGGCAAATTGGCGTACCTAGACTTGATGTTAGAGCTGATGGGCGGAGGGCATAATGGCAAATAATTATTCGGTAGCATCTCGATTACCAACCCCTCCTGTTGATTATGACCAAGTATGGATGAATAACTTCATCCAGATTTTGCGTATATATTTTAATCAAATAGATAATGCTGGTCCAATAACAGCATCTTCTTCTGGAGTTGGTTCTACAAAGGTTGTATCTGGATTATCTTTTATCCATCCAAGCCCGAGTAATCCAAATGTATTTGTTACCAGTCTGCCAACACAGGATGATTTATCTAATCTGCGTAGCGGTTCTATTTATTATGATACATCCGCTGGTAATGTGTTAAAAATTAAACCGTAGGTGTTAATATGGGCCTTAATCAAAATGCCAATATAGGCGAAGATGTATCAAAGTTAGGCATATCAAATGTTACCCTAGCTCCGGGTAGTATTGCTGCTGCTGAAAACTATACTAAGACTGGCGGCACCGGCGACCAGAATCAAGCTTGGGCTCAAGCATCCCAAGGTATTAAAGCCATTTATGATGATAAAAACAATCTTACCGGCTTTAAAGACCAGAATGGTAATAGCTGGGATAGTAATGGTAATCTTGTATCACTTGCAAGTCTTAACTACAACGCCTATACGATAGACCCAAATACACACCAGATTACAGGAAAGACCGCACAGGCACATCCAAAACATGGCGGTTTTCTTGGTGACTTGGGTGGTTTGGCTCCCGTTCTGGGGATTGGTGCATTGCTTCTCGCCCCAGAGTTAGCTCCTGAACTTTTTGGCAGTTTGGGCGGTGCTGAAGCTGTTGGGGCATCTACGCTTCTTCCCGGTACGGTACTAGCCAACGGCGCAACGGTTTTGGCTGATGGCTCTATCATCGCCGCCGATGGTTCCATGATTGCTGGCGCAGGTTCTGCCGCAGTTAGTGGCGGAGCTGCTGCCGCTGGGGCTGGTGGTGCTGCCACGGGTTTTGGCGCTGGTGATTTATCTGGTTTAGGAATACCAGAAACAACAGTGCCTGCTGCAACAGAAGAAACCGTAGCCGCTGGTGGGGTGGGTGGTGGCGCTGCTGCTACCGATACCACTGCCGCCGCTACGGCTGCTCCCACCACAACGCCCGCCACAAGCTTTGATTCATTTGGCAATCCAGTCGCCGCTGGCTCACCCGCCGCAACTTTGGCAGACCCAACAGGCCTTGCGCAAGCTCAGTTAAGTGCGAATGCGGCCGCTGCTACTGCTGCTGGAGCTGCTGGCGCTGGTGGTATTACAGCCAGTCAGGCACTACAAGGCGCAAGTCTTGCCAGTAAACTGTTAAACGGTCTCACCTCATCATGCGGTGCTAAGACAGCGGCAACCGTGGCAGCAGGGTTGGCTGGACTTGCTGGCACACCTAAAACTCAGGCTAGGGGTTTACAAAGCGCCACCCAATGCTTTGGCCCACAACCAACGTTTAAATGGAACGTCAATCAACCAGCCGCAGTAAGTAATGGCGTAGCTTATGGACAACAAATGTTAACCCCTAACTATTCTCCAGCGGTGGCTCCGGTGGCTCCGGCAACAACCACCCCAGATTCTTCTACAACCTCATCCAGAATGGCTGAGGGCGGATTGGCTTCTTTGCATACATCGCATGTTGGTAATTTACTCCATGCTGTGCAGAGCCAAGGCTTTCCTTTAGACCATCACACCTTAGCCAAGATTAAGCATCTAAAGAGTATTGGCGCTCCTGACCATCATGTGATTGGTTTCTTGCACCATGAAAAGAGATTGGCTGGCGGCGGGACATTGGGCCATTATTCTGATGGCGGTCAGTTTTTAAAAGGCCCGGGGGATGGCATGTCTGATGACATTCCTGCTAATATAGCGGGTAAACAAGAAGCTAGATTGGCTAATGAGGAGTTTGTTATTCCCGCCGATGTAGTTTCACATTTAGGCAACGGTTCCTCTGAAGCTGGGGCAAAGGTCTTGTACAAGATGATGCACAAAGTTCGTAAAGACCGTACAGGTAATCCAGAGCAGGGCAAACAGATTGACCCTGACAAATACATGCCCGCATAAGGACTATCATGGCTTTACTAACATCTTCTGGGGTAACATCGGCTCCAAATCAGGCTAAGGTTCAAACGGTATCGTGCTACGCCGCACCTGCTGTTAAATGCTTGGTTAATGAACAGCAAGCATTAACAAATGCAGCAGTTAAATGCGGTATGCCAGCTTACAAAGGCCAGCTTACTGCTGGCCCTTCTCAGCTCCAAACTCAAGCCTATTCTGGAATATCAGGTCTTGGAGTTGCCCCCGGACTTGTTAATTCTCAAGGTACTTTGGGTAGTATTGCTTGCCAAGCTCGAGGCATTGCATCAACGTTTAAACCTATCTGCGTTGCTTCCAATTATCAAACACAAAACGTTCAAGCCAACTACAAGCCAAGATGCGTAACAACTGAACAGTTCAATCAATGTGTAGCTGCTCAGTACATGAATCCTTACTTGATGGAGTCATTGAATCCCCAGCTTGCAGCTTTGACTCGTCAATCTCAGATTAATACTCAGGGTTGTCTGGGTAAATTAACCCAAGCCGGAGCATTTGGCGGTTCTCGCCAAGCGGTCTTGCAAGGACAAAATCAATACAACTTGTTGGCTCAACAAGCTGGTCTGATTGGCTCTGGATATAACCAAGCTTATAAATGCGCTGAACAACAATTTACAGCATGTCAGGCTAGGGCTTTGTGTGCGCAGAAGGCCAATGTCCAACAAGCGCAATACGCCGCTCAGTTGGGTCTTTGCGCTCAGAAACAAAACGTACAGCAAGCTCAATATGCGGCTCAGCTCGGATTGTGCGCTCAAAAGCAGAATGTTCAACAAGCTGAGTACGGCTCAACCTTGGGTCTCCAAGGCCTTCAAGCGGCTACCAGCGCCGCTCAAGCAGAAGCTCAGGCTGGTTATAACCAAACACAATCCGAGCTTGCTCGACTGCAAGCCATGAACACAATGGGTGTTCAACAACAAGCCATGTGCCAAGCCGCTCTCACTGCCCAGTACAACCAATATCTGGCGCAATTGCAATTCCCGCAAACCGCGCTCAATGCAGCAGCGGCCAATTACGCCAAGCTCCCAATGACAACCTGCCTTACTTACGGAGCCGCTCCAAGTGGTATTCAAAGTGCGGCTGGCGCTATCTCTGGTATCAACGGCTTAATATGCTCAGCCACTGGATTGGTTAAGAAAATTGCTTGCGGTAGTACGCCATGCAATCCATGCGGCGCTTTGGCATCAGGGACCACCTTAACAGCCGCTCAAATAGCAGCAATGAAAGCAGCTAATGCTGGCAATTCTTTGATGAATCCTTCTGGAACATCTTCTGTGGCTGCTAATAGCTCATCAGATATAGGCAATATAGATTTCTCTGGCTACACAGGTGGTTAATCATGGCACTAGATAATTTAATTAAACTGTCGGATGATTTGCAAAACATGCCTTTGCAAAATGTCCAAGAATATGCCAATGGTTCTAACCCAGAAGTTCCAAGCTGGTTGGCCGCGACTGAGCTCCAGCGCAGAGCTTCTATCCAGCAGCAGCAAGAAGCGTTTCAAAATACCAACCCTCAAACGGTTACCCAGAAACTTTTACAGAACCTTGCAGCTCCGCTGAGACAGAACCCTGCGGCTCAAGGTCAACAGGTTAACCCTGCCGCTCCTCAGCCGGGAATCGCTGGCTTGGCAGCTCCTCAACAAGCCGCTCAGCAACCTGTGCAAGCTGCGCACGGAGGCTTGATGCATCTGCCCGTTAACATGTTTAAACAGCATAACTTTGCGCCGGGTGGCATCATTGCGTTTAAATCTGGGACCGGAGATGACACGGTTGGAGACGCAACCGAACAGCAGAGGTTAGCCAATCAAACGGCTGCGTATGTTGAAGGCGCTCAAATAGCTGCCGCACAACGTGCTGCCGATGAACGGGCCAATTCTCCCGCCCCTACTCCAGCATCCTTAGCTAAACTGGGCCAAGAGGAAGATAATTCCTCTTCCAAATATCACAGTGTATTGGGTAGGAATTTAAGCAATTGGTTGGGCTCTGCCATGAGTGGCTTTGGTCAGTCTCAAGCAAATGCTGGATTGTCTGAGGCTGGTTTACCCACAATTGCCAATCCTCCATCTGCCGCTCCTGCTGCTCCCACTGCTGCACCTGCCGCCGCGCCCGTTGTCCCTGCCGCTGCTGCTCCAGCAACTCCCCAAGCAACTCCTCCCGTTGCTCCTCCTGTTGCTCGTAGAGCTCCTCCAGCGCCCCCTGTAACTCCCGCAGATATGACTGGTTTTTATAATCAGCCATCATCACCCCTTGCTGCACCAAGTAGCGGGATTCCCAGCATTATTCAAGCCAGCGCGGTGGATAAATTTACACCCGACCAACAGCCATATAAAGCTCCCGCCTCTCCTCTTGATGCAATACAAAACTTTATAGATAAGAATACAGCCAAGGCCAAACAGGTAGATGTTCCAACATTGGAAAAATCAGTGGAGGCCCAGAAACATGCTCTCCAACTGGTTGGTATTGGAGAAAGCCCTTACGCTTCTATCGAGCAAAAGATTAAAGCTTTGGAAGCCAAGCGGGCTTTGCAAGAAGCACAAGACCCTATGGATAGATTGATTGGTCAACTTGCCGCATTTAGTCAGGCAGACCCATCTAAGGGTTTCGGTTATGCCGCAGGTCAGATGGGCGTTGCTGGCCTAAAGATGAAACAAGAACAGCAAGCATTGCGTGATAAGCAAGATGCTGAGATGCTTGGCTTGTACAGCGGACTTAATAAAGAAGACCTCGCGTTCAAGATGGGCAATCTTGAGAAAGCTCAAGGAACCATTAAAGAGCGAGAAAAACAACAATCCGATGCAGAGAAAGCCGCAACCGAACAAACCACGGCCCAAGCTCATCTTGGAAGTGCTGCCGCTAGCGCTTTGAGTGCAGCCACTCAAGCCTCCTTGGCTCCATCTGAAATTCAGTCTCGTTTGGCTGCCGCTGGATTATCTAAAGTTCAGGCCTCTAGGATAATGAAAGAGCTTGAATATCTGCCTCAAGTTACTGAAGCTCAGATTCAACATCTAATAGCTCAGGCCCATCAAGCCAACAAGCCAACCGATTTTGAAGCATTTAAAGCTGAGCCAGAAAAATTTGGTCAATTCAAAAATCTTCAGGGCGGTGCAAAAGATTTTGACCAGTTGGTTAGGGATGAACGCAAGAACTATGCGAATATCGGCTCAATGATTGACAAAAAGATGTATCCTACTGTCAATGATTATTTAAGAAGCCAATTCCCAGAGAACGCTGATAAGTTCCCAAGTCCAAACAAATTTGCAACCCAAGAAGATTTACAAACATCTTTCAATAAATATAAAGGCCAAACCATTAGCGGCATTAAAATTAATACAATTGATGACGCTAAAAAACTTGCTCAATTGCAAGGTTATTCAATTCAAAAATAAGGCTTTATATGGCTGGTCGTGATTTATTTGAAGGTCTTCCAGTTACATCTCCTAGTGAGGGTCGTGATTTATTCTCGGACTTGGTTAATCCAAAGCCTCCGGAACAACAAAAACAACCGATGTCTGGCACTGGCGCGTTTACACGCGGTGCTGCCAAAGGTCTCCTCCCCGGGCTTGGTGGTCTTGCCGGGGCTGAAGCTGCTGCTCCTTTGGGGGCTTTGCTCGGCAGTCCATTAGGACCGGTAGGCTCAGGCATTGGCGCTCTTATTGCCGGTACGGCTGGGGCTTTTGGTGGCTCTGAGCTTATTAACAAAACCCAAGATGCTCTCTTAGAAAGATTCCCTGAGTTTGCCAAACGTATTGGCTTATCTCCCGAAGAATTAAAACAGGCAGAGGAAGAGCATCCCTACCTGACAATGGCTGGCGGTATAACCAGCGGTTTTGCTGGTTTGCGTCCCAGCTCTGAGTTGCTCAGTGCGGCAAAGATGCTCGCCCCTACGGTCGAGAAAGATGCTCCTACCGTTGCCAAGGTGATGAGCACCCCCGCATTCAATTCCGCAATAGGTGCAACCATTGGCGGCGCTCAAGAGGCGTATTCAGAACATGCGGCAGGGGAAGAATATGACCCCACCAAACTTGGGCTGGCAATCGCTGGCGGTGCATTAGGAACCAAGAAAACAAAATTTGGCGAAGCCGTTACATCCCCCATTGAACGTGGATATCAGGCGGTTGGCATCTTGCCTAAAGCTCAAGAGCCGCTGCCTACAAGAGAACCTGTGAAGGGCGTTCCCTCCCCAGAAGATATTGACCTTCACAACCAGAAGGTTGACCCTTATCACAATCCGTTTGGCAACTTCTTACCGGGTGAGTTAAATGAAGAACAACGCTCAATTATTGAAAAAGACCGAACAGAAAACGGCAAGATTGACGTACCTTCTTTCTCTATCCAAGACTACGCCGATGCTCTGGACCATTCGGGAATTACTGGAGAACAAAAGAAAAATAAACTGGACGAGGCACTAGCCCAGAAGACTGGCTTCACCGGCGAAGCGACCTACACCCCCGAAGGTGTTACCGATGCAGCAAAGGCCAAGGGTTTAAACACCGATGACACGGCGTTTAAAGATTTCCTCGGCAGAACAACTGGCAGCTCTGACCTTGCAGCGATGAGCCAAACGCAGCTCCACGCCGCTGAGACTGCCATCCAAAACATTCCCAAAGACTCCACGCTTTTGTCTGGCGACAACGCGCAACGCTTCACGCCAGCGCATTATGTCCAAGCTTTGGACGCCCTTAAGTCCCCTTCAACTAGTGTCATTTCGGACATCTCCCAATCGACTGGCCTTAACACCAGCGACTCGCGCAGTCTGTTGAACCACGCCCTGCACCAAGGCGATATCGAGTTCAGTCCCAAGGACGCAACGTACCAAACCGTTGGAACCTTACCCTCCAACCCAGACCTGAGCATTAAGCAGCAAACGTTTAAACAGAACGTAGAGCCAACCGGGTACGAGATTAAACGGGGCGACACCGTTCTGGACCGCGTCCCAACGCAAGAGCTTGCTGACAATGCGGTGGAGCTACAGAATCAAATCCATCAGGAGATGATTCAGAAGAACCAAAAGCAGATTGAGTCTTTAAACAACGAGAACCAAAAGACCCAGATGGGTTTGGAGCAGCTCAAGGCCGATGGCAAGTTTGGCACTCCCGAGTATCAGAAGGCCAAGGACAAAGCGGATAAAGCTCAAGCGGATAACCGCGCCAAGATTGATACGCTAGAGCAAAAGATTACCGACCTGTCCACGCCGGTTGAGGCTACGCCTATTGGCGGCGGTGAGCAGAACGTTAACAAGTTTGTCCTCTATAACAAGGACCAACCTGTCAAAGCGTTTAACACAAGACAAGAAGCCGAGAGCCACATCATTGGTTTGAGCAACGACAGAGAATTGCAGACGATGGCTGCATCTCTGGCCCAAGGTGCTATGCCTCAGCGCATTGCGGCAATGGCTCAGACGGAACTGACCAACCGAGCCCAAGGTATCTTGCACCCTGTTACTCAACAGGCCATGAGTGAGTTAGGGCAAACCCTAAGAAAAGCATTGGACAAATACGGTCTGGGTCATGTTGGTTTGCATATCGCGCACAGCATTCAGAACGGCGGCGTCAATGGTTCTTACGCTGCGAAACTTATTACCATCGCCCTAGATGCCGAGAGTCCTCTTGGAACCTTGCGGCATGAGGTCATCCACGCCCTGAAAGAGATGGGCGCATTCACGGCCAAGGAATGGTCTGTGCTTGAGAAGATGGCTGACAATGAATGGATTAGAAGGTTCATTGATAACATGGGCTTACGTCAACCTTATGAAGAGGTTTATCGCAAACAGAATGGTTTAGACCCCCAGCATGATTTGACGCACGATGCGGGCTTCAAGGAGTACCTCCGTGAAGAAGCCATCGCCGATGCGTTTAAATACTTTGATTCCGGAAAGAAGCCTGCCGGGTTCGTTGGGAACATGAGCTACCGTTTAAACAAGTTCTTCGAAGCTTTGAAGAATGCCTTGCACGGAATGGGCTTCCAAACCTCTGCGGATATCTTTGGCCGTATCGAAGAAGGCAAGCTCAAAACTACAGCTCCCGCTGGCGAAGAGACGAAGCTTTCAATTAAGAGCAAACAAGATGTCATAGATGATGGCATCGATAGATTGGTTGCGTCAGCGAAGAAGCATGGGCTTAAGAGTCTTGATGAAAGATATATGGTTGGTTTGGCTAGAGCTGATACCAACCTTTCAAAAATCGAAGATGGAATATTGAAGAGGCTTCAAGAATTCGGCGCTTCTACCGAAAGAGATGCAAATGGCAATAGAGAAATTGATGACATTCTCTATAACCAAATTTTCCCAGCGGTTCGTTCGAAACTGAAAGAAGGAACCAGACTGTCTTTAAACGCCCCAAGGATTATGGGTACAGGGAAGATTGTTGGCGCACCTCCCGGACTCGATACCGAAGCGCACCGCACCGACTTGGTCAATCGAATGACCAACCTCCTTACACATCCTTACGCAATGTATGCAGAGTCTAAGGATTGGTATGAGAACAGCGGCAAGGCCATCGCCACCATTGCTCGCAACGACCCCGAACTGGCAGAGCGTATTGTTCGCTTGACCTCGTTGTATTCACAGGGTAACTCTGTGGGCGGCAACGTGACCGCAATGATTAAGTCGATGGCGCAAATCGCAAGGGGAGATAAGGAAATTCTGGCTGGCCGGTTCCCCAATACGACCGCCAAAATAATTCCGGAAATCCTGTCCGCGAAGACAATGGACACATCCATCAAGGGCGTGGACGATAAGCTGATGAACTTCTATCGGAACTTGCATGATGCAACTTTCGGTACTGACACGTTTAAAGACGCATCGACCATTGACCGCTGGATGATGCGGTTGTTTGGCTATCCTCATTCCGAAGATATGGAAGTTGGCGGAGCCAACAGCGTTTCCAATACCCAGTACAAATACGCCAAGGATTTGATTGAGCGTATCGGCGCTGAACAAGAAAAGAGAACCGGAGAGAAACTGACACCTCGTCAAATTCAGGCTGTTCTCTGGACTTACATTAAGAATATCACCGAGTTTGACAAGCTTAAAGCCGAAGGCAAAGGGGCTGACTTCAAGCCCAGCATGTTGAACTTTGATGATTATCTCAAGCGAGCAACCGCACACGTAACTTGGGAAAGCCGACCATCCACCAGCGTGGATTTAATTCCCGGTATTCATAATGCTTCTCGAGAGCAGCAAGAAGATTTTAACCGTGCGGTTAAAGATATCTTTACAGATAAAAATGGCAATGATGAAATCATAAAAGCATTAGGTAACTCTCAGCTTTATTCTTCTGAGTTTTCTAATGGCGCTTATGACGGTGCCATCTCTCCAAACATTATTACCAAGCTCGTCTTACAAAAAGATGAGAAAGGTTATCTCACCAAGATGGCCGACATGTATGCCAAGATTATTGGCTACGTTACCAAACAAGATGCGGTCCCTTGGTATCGTCCCGACCCAACCGCCTCGGGCAAATTCGCGAGCGTGGGCTACAGGGTTTCTTCCGAACACCCCGTAAACGCTGCGTTCGAGGAAAGGCTGTTTAAACATCTCAACGAAAAGATTCCCGGGATTGGTTACACCAAGGTTGGGAACTCGTTTGACTTCATTAACTTCCGTGGTGAAGATGGCAAGCCGTTCCTGATGAACGACAAAAAGTTTCAGAGCGAATTACAAAAGGCTTTGGAAACGTTCGCACCTGATATAAAATTTAACATGGAAGGCTTTCGCACAGAAAGCAATTACCTCAGCAACGACTGGAAGGAAAACAAAGATGGGCAAGGTTACTTACAAGGGTTTAGCGCCAAAGAACTCGCCGATTTACAACCAAGGATTGATGCTTGGCGCAAGGCTTACGAAGCCACCGCAGAACGATTCGGCAAAGAATACGGCTGGGACAAACCCGCCAACATTGAAGAACAAAACGCCAAGTACTCCCTAGCACTGGGAGCGAAAGACCCAACCACCTACTTGGTGTCTGAGCTCCACCCCAATGGGAACGGTGACTTGGGTTACATGCCCAAAGAAACCGGACTGCGTCCCATGCCGATTCGCTTGCCCATTGGCTCATACACACAGGGCAACAACTACGGCGCGACTCACATCCTCGAGCGGATGAAGAGCGACATGGGCCATCGGCCAAAGGTCATGACCAAGGACCTGCTCGAAGACCTCGTCCTCAATGCGGAACATCTGGCCCAGACCTTCACCACCATTTACAAAGAGCCCAATGCTCAGAAGTATTTGCTGTTTAATCCTGTAGACCGTCAGGTCATGGTTGTTCGTCCCACCGACAAGGATTGGGAAATCGTGACCATGTACAAGATGGATACTCCCGCTGGCAGGGGAGAGTTATTCTGGCGCGGCAAGAACGTCCAACCTCCCGCAACTAAAGAATTCCTGTCACTTCAGCGCGGCGTGAAGGTTAAGGCTGGCGCGGCTGGCGTTGAATTCCCTGCGGTCAATGTGGCGGTCAAGAAGCGCCGAGTCATTACACCGGAAGACATTGCGCGAGAGACAGCATCATCCGGGAACTTAGGCCGCCTATCAATCCGTGCGCCTGAAACTCCTGAGTTTAAACGCTGGTTTGGTGACAGCAAAGTTGTGGATGAGGAAGGTAAGCCCAAGGTCATGTATCACGGCACAGCCCGTGACATTTCCGAATTCAAACCTAAGCAAGCTAATGCTATTTTTGTAACCGACAAGCCAAAGTTTGCGGAAAACTTCTCAGACCTCTCTGAGAACTACATGATGAAGGAAGCTTTTAACAGAAGCAGTCCGGAAGAAAAAATTAAAATACAAAGACAAGCGTTAGAACTTGCTAAGAAACAAGGTGATATTCCGCCGCTGGAATACAGTTTGCTTAAGCGAAATCTTGATGTGATTTCAACCTCTAAATACGACATAGAGGATTTAAACTACACATCGATTCCGACCGAAATCGAATCTTATGTAAACGACATTCTCAAGAAGAAGATGGAGAGTGGGCCAAACATCATGCCCGTCTACGTCAAATCAGAAAATCCATTTGATTATGAGAACCAAAGTCATATCGATGCGGTTAAGGAAAAGTACAAAGAAGTTCTTTATGACAATAATAAAACTGGTAATTTCCCAGAGGGGTTTATAAAGAACGGACATTGGACTCACATAGAAAACAAAGATATTCAGTCTGCCATTCGTAAGGCTGGGTTTGATGGCTTCTATGTAAACGAAGGCGGCGTTAAAAACTTGGCGGTCTATGACCCATCCCAAGTCAAGTCTGCTACCGGTAATCGTGGTACTTACGATATCAACAATCCTGATATTCGTTACTCCCTTCAACATGCTGAGGAAGCCGAAGAATTGAGGGGAATAATTAGCGACCATACCTTGTCTGAGCTCAAAGATGAGCTGATAAATTTTGAGGGCAAGCCTGTCAACAAATCTGTCAGTCCTTCTGACCGCAAGGAAGCGGAAGAGGCTTTGGCTCCCTTCTACAAAAAAGCAGAAGAAGTTAAAACAAGTTTTGACGAAACCATTCGTAAGATTGCTGACAGTTTAAACGCTACAGCAAAGACCCCGGGGATTAAAAAGATTGGCCGGGCTGCGGAAAAGCTGGTCAATGAAGAAGGCCGCACGACTCCCGATGGCGGCTACGATGGAAGACTGATTAAAGACTTGGTGCGTTCAACCATTGTGGTTGACAATGAGAAAGACATTCCCAAAGCCATTGAGGAATTGAGCAAAGCTTTCAACATCAAGCGCATCAAGAACAGATATGAATCCGTTCCGGAGAGTGGCTATCGGGATGTGTTGTTAAACGCTGAGCTGCCAAACGGACTGTTGGCAGAGATTCAAATCAATGTGCCTGAGATGATTGTTGCCAAACATTCAGGCCATCATTTGTACACCATCCTCCGCAATGAATCGGAGGGCAGTGAGAAATACAATCACTTAACTGATTTGTCTAAGCGCTTGTACGATGAAGCGTACAACTCTTTGAAGAACCGGATGTCTTCTGGTGTGGCCTTTGAGCCCTTCAAGAAGAATGAGGCCTTGGGGAAAGAGGAGCCTGTAACGGCGTTGACCAAGGAACCATCGGAGAGCTTGAAGACTGGCGTACCCTCAACGTCATACAAGGTAGCGCCGGAAGGGGTTGAGAACATATCACCTCCTAAAGAGGATAGTTTACCAGAACGTTTCTCTATTCGCAATATGGTGAACGACCCCACCCTGAGCCAGCGTGTGGATGACACCACCACCGCTCGTCAGAACAAGGGCTTTGCTGAAAGAATGGTGCAAGCTTTCTCTACCGATAGCGTGAGAAAGTTTAGACAGAATTGGGTTAACCAACTCGAATCAATTGAGCACTTCGCCAAGATGCGAGCAGAGAAGTATGGCGACCGCGAATTGCTGGCGGATGTATCTGCCGCCGCCGCAGCTTCGCAGTCTCTCCGCGCCTCGACCATCGCTGCCGCTTCTTTCCGTGAAGGCATACCAGTATTCCGTAAAGGTTATACCTACGTCAGCAATGAGAACGGCAATGTCAAAGGACTGATGGATGTCTTCGCTCCGCTGATGAAGTTCAAGGACCCTGAAGTCTTTAGATACTTCCAGTTTTATGCCGGTGCTCAGCGCGGTAAACGTTTAAACGCAGAAGGACGGGAGTACTTGTTTACCCCTACCGACCTGCGTCATGCTCGTAAGTTGGAAGCTCAGTTCCCAGAATTTAAACAAGTCTTTGATGAGTACCAGAAGTACAACCAAGGTCTTGTCCAATACATGGTGGACACCGGAGTTATCTCCAAAGCCAATGCCGCCAAGTGGACTCAGAATTGGGACTACATTCCTTTCTATCGTGCGATGGATGAGGGCGGCACTCTCGGTCCCAAGGTCTTCTCCAACATCTCTGGCGTTGTGAAGCCCAAGACCCTGAAGGGTGGTGAAGCTCCGCTGGCTGACTTCCTCGAAACGGTTACCCGCAATGCTCGCGCCGCGATTGAATCGGGCATGAAGAATGAAGCTGGCCGCAGGGTGATTCGCGATGTGACCGACTTGGGTCTGGCCCAGAAGACAACCGACAAGGCTGGCTTCGATGTGGTCAAGATTCTGAACAACGGCGTTGAGGAAAACTACAGGGTGGCTGACCCGCTGCTGGTGGAAGCGCTGAAGGGTTTAAACATTCCTCAGCCTCCTTGGCTCTCGTTGATTGCCAAACCCGCAAACCTGCTCCGTAACTTCACGACCAAGATGCCCGACTTCATGATTGCCAACATGATGCGGGATAGTATCGCAGCGTCTATCTCGTCCGGAACCAAGATGATTCCGGTCGTTGATACGTTTAAACAGTTTGGCAAAATCCTAGCAGGACAATCACCGGAAGCGGTTGCGCTGGCTCGAGCTGGCTTGGGTAGCTATGACTTCCAAGGTGACATTGCTGCTTCGGCAAAAGGTTTGGCATCGGCCATGCGTAAGAAAACCGGTACTCGTACCGCAGCAGAGCAGGTGCTTTACCCCGCCGAGAAGTTCTGGGAAATGCTGGACCACGGCAGCCATGCATCTGAATTGGCTACCCGCGCTGAGGTGTTTAAACGTACATTGGAGCGCACGGGAAATGAAGCCGAGGCTATCTATCAAGCCACTCAGATTCTGGACTTCTCGCGCAAGGGTTCCAATCCTTTGATTCGTACCGTCTCTGCGCTGGTCCCATTCTTCAATGCTCGCATCCAAGGTCTGGATGTTTTATACCGAGCAGGGTTTGGGAAGATGGCTACCGAGAACAAGGCCACCATCCAGAAGGCCATGATGGCTCGTTCCATGATGTTGCTTGGATTGTCAACCGCATACTGGATGATGGTTCATGACGATGATGAATACAAGAAGCTGTCCAAAGAAGAGAAGGACAACTACTGGATTATTCCTAGCGTCAAGCTGAACGATAAGCCTTTGCGCTTCCCAATTCCTTTTGAGTTGGGTGCGCTGTTCAAGGTTCTTCCTGAGCGCTTGCTCGAGGTTTCTTTCGGAGAAGATACCCCAGCGGAGTTCAGAGAATCTATGGTGCGTAACGTTCAGAATAACTTCAACATTAATCTGCCAGCGTTTATCAATCCTGTGATTGAAGACTTCACCAATCACTCGTTCTTCACCGGAGAGCAGTTGGTTGGTCGCGGTCTTCAAGATGAATCACCCCGCTTCCAGTACACCGCCGGAACGACTGGGCTTGCCAAGGCCTTGGGCAAGGAGTTGGATTACTCTCCGATTAAGATTGATAACTACATTCGCGGCTACACAGGCAACATGGGAATCTATACCGCCCAGTTGCTGGACTCGATGTTCTCAGTTGAGGGTATGCCCACACAGGCAACCACAAGAGTTGAGCAGCTCCCTGTCATCAAACGATTCTTTGCGGGCGATGCGGGTAATTTAAACGCTTACTATGATTTGAAGAAGCAGGTCGATGAGGTGACTCGTACCATGTCTGCTTTGGAGCGTAGCGGGAACATGAGGGACTTGGAGCCCTACATCAAAGAGAAGATGCCTCTCATCATGATGAAGGAATACGTGGGCTCAATTGAGAAGAACATGAAGCAGATTCGCGAGGCTCGTCATGTCATCAATGAATCCACCACCATGAGTCCCGATGACAAGAGAGCGATGCTGGATAACCTGCATGATGCTGAGCTGGCTTTGACCAGCAGGGTCAAGGTGATTCGGAATCAATTCTTGAAGTGACCTGTTTAAACAAGTCCCACTCATCCCCGTAGCGCTGCTCAAATTCCGCTTTCCAAGGATGGCGGGAAACGCACATGTCGTTATTCATACCCGAGCGGTGATGGTTGGGACACAGGGGGATGGTGTGGAAATCATCCACCCTGCGTGAGTTCCTGTGGATGTGATGAATGTCCGGGGGAGAGTAAATACCAAACTCGTTTAAACAGACTATGCAGCCCATGTCATGGAGGAGGTTGAACCATTTCTTTATTTTCATTTTTTATTACCTCTTCCTTCCAAGCCTTGAATAAACTCTTGACCAGTTCTTTAAGAGTTTTGTTTTCATCCGCAACCTCTCGCGCAAACCGTTCAAGGGTTTCGCGCTCCCATGTTTTGAAGTCTGTCTTCAAGCTTCTAACTCCCTGACGTGCTCATCCATCTCTTTAAAAAACTTTCCCCGCATCTCTTTGTTTTTAATTAACGCCCCGACAAACTTGGCGTGGCTTTGTTCTTTCTCATAGAAGCGCAGTGCGAATGCTGTTGCGAGAATCGCCCATGTCAGTAGGAACATATCGGCAAAGGTCATCTCAATCATGTGTTCTTCTCCTTTTCAACTGGCCCATTAAACAGCGCCATGCCCAGCGTTCCAAGCATGACCGCCTTCAACTCTTCGCGCTCCTCTTCTGGATATTCACTGGCGACCTCATCCATGATTTTCATAATGCTGGCGGCCACTTCTTTTGCTGGAATTGGTTTTGCGCTCATGTGTTCTTCTCCTTGAGTTTGGCTTCGATGGCTTTGGCAATCTCAATGTTGTCTTTGTTGTAACCTCTAAATTGCAAAACAGTCCAAATTTCCTCATCCGTCAGACCAACCCATTCACGCTGGGGCAATTCGGTAATTAAAGATTCAACCCCGCCATTCAGTTCAACCGCAACCCTTACAGTTTTGTCTGAGAACGAAATTCTTATAGTCATGTGTTCTTCTCCTTCAAGGCTTCATTGATGTGCGTATAAAAAACCCAATTCAATGAGTCGCCCGACTTAATAGCTTCTTCTTGTACGCCTTCCCAAAGAAGTTTTACCTGAGTCTGTGTCAAGCTAACCCATTCACGCT
>Ga0208386_1000127_pt1 | contig 24606 bp, 22 predicted proteins | sample CryBogCBH16Oct07_FD_185510 | JGI IMG/M metagenome (GOLD analysis project Ga0208386, IMG submission 185510) | Freshwater microbial communities from Crystal Bog, Wisconsin, USA - CBH16Oct07 (SPAdes) | ecosystem: Environmental > Aquatic > Freshwater > Lake | place: Crystal Bog, Wisconsin, USA...
TGAAACATTGCTGTTTGCATTGCTATTTGAAACATTGCTGTTTGCATTGCTATTTGAAACATTGCTGTTTGCATTGCTATTTGAAACATTGCTGTTTGCGTTACTGTTTGATACGTTTGCATTGCCATTACCACTTACATTAGCGTTGCCATTACCACTTACATTAGCGTTGCCATTACCACTTACATTAGCGTTGCCATTACCACTTACATTAGCATTGCCATTGCCTGATACGTTTGCATTACCATTGCCACTTACATTAGCGTTACCATTGCCATTGGTATTACCATTGCCATTGGTATTACCATTTCCAAACGTATTACCAAATACATTGCTTGATGTATTACCATTGCTTAATCCATTGGCATTAATTGTAATATTACCATTACCACTAACATTACCATTTGCATTACCATTTGCATTACTGATATTACCATTACCAAATATATTGCTTAATGTATTACTTGTTACATTACCATTACCATTTGTGTTGGCGTTAACGTTAACGTTACCTGATGTGTTACCATTTGCGTTACTGTTGTTATTGATAACAACATTACCATTACCTGTATTATTAGATTGGTTAGTATTGATTGTAACAGTACCATTACCATTGTCAGTAATCGTTGGTATAACAGGACCTGATACTGTATTATTAGTATTACTTGCTACGTTACTTGCTACGTTACTTGCTACGTTACTTGCTACGTTACTTGCTACGTTACTTGCTACGTTACTTGTAGTTGCATTAGCCAAATTAGTTGTTACATTTGCATTGCTTTGATTATTGCTTGTGTTTGATGATGTTGCAACATTTGCTGTGCTTGTACTTGCATTAGAAATATTAGCAAATGCTTGATTAACAACGTTAGCACTATCTTGACCAGTTACATCAATAACTTGTGCAGGAGTATAACCTGCGTTTGCCAATTGTTGTGCAATCTGTGTATTGTTTTCATTGTTAGCCTGTGCATTGGTAATAATATTTGTAATGTTAGTTGATTGTGCATTGCTTGTGTTATCATTTGGTATTACAGGACCTGATGCAGTTGTACTTGATGCATTGCTTGTGTTATCATTTGGTATTACAGGACCTGATGCAGTTGTACTTGATGATGCATTACCTGTCGTACCATTAGTACCTGATATTAATGCGCTATTATTACTTGTGTTATCATTGCTTACCAATGTGTTTTGTGTTGCTGTATTACCTTCTGTATTTGTAGCATTATTAAATATTGCGGCTGCATTGCTTGTATTGTTTGTATTGTCACTTGTATTAACACTTGATATACCACTTTGTGTTGCAGTTGTTCCACTATTGCTTACAGGACCGCTAACTGTTACATCTGTTGAATTATTATATGGTACGTTTGTTGAAAAGTCATTGTGTGACATATCAGGTGTACCATTATTAACTAAGTATGAATCCAATGCACTTGCAGTTTGTGCATTAGGATTGTTTTGATAGTTACTAACCAATTGGTCATACGTATCTGCGTTATTAAGTTGATTAGAAATTGCAGTCTTTTGGTCTTGTGTTAGTGTATCAACTGGTATTGTACCTGTATTACTTGCAACCAATACATCATGACTTGTATCAGGCGTAGCGTTTGCCGCATTACTAAATGCAGTAACCAAAGCGTTGTAAGTATCATTGTTACTATTTGAATCTATCGTTGGAGGACTTGGTCCGACCCCACTATCATCACCTGTATCAGTATTGTCAAAACTACCCATGTTAGCATTACTAACAATACTACCAATATCATTATTAGTACCACCTGTATCACCTTGTATACCTGCAGGAACAACTGGAGCAGGTTGTGATACTTCGGGAGCAGATGCTTGAACTTGTTCAATTTGTTGTGGTAAACTATCTGCCTGTACAGGTACAAGTGTATTGTCCACTTGTACTGGAGCAGGTTGTGTTATTTCGGGTGCAGGGGCTTGAACTTGTTCTACTGCTGGAGGACCTGCATCATATGAATTGTCTACAGTTGGTGCTTGTATATCAGGTGCAGATGTTACATCTGGTAATACTGGTGCAGTAACTTCAGGTGCAGTATCCTGTACAGGTGGTACATATTCTTGTGCAGGTGCACTATTATCAACTGGCGCACTATTATCAACTTGTATACTATTATCTACTGTGCCTGGGTCGTAACTAACATCTACACTATCACCTGAATCCATATTATTTCTCCGTTATTGTTTTACAACCTGTGCGCTTAAACTGCGTAGGTCTAATTGTGCTGTTTCTATTTGCAAACTATTGGTACCAACAAAAGCAACTTCAATATAGTATCTATATAAATTTGGCTTTGGTTGATCCAATATGGTTGTAAATATTGTTTCTATTAATGGCAATGTGCCACTACTTAATCCTGTATACGTATATGTTTTGCTTGCCACAGTAGCATCAAAAATATATTCATAATTTGGTTGACTGGGACTACCTGCATTAAACGCAACATATCTGTTAATGCTAACAATATAATTTAATGTACTATTAGAACCATTTACGTAAGTTAATGTATTGTCTAATTGTCCGCTGATAAACACACGGTCTGTACCACCACTTACTGTTACCAATGCTGTGCAGTCTGTACTAATATAATTTAAGTTATTGATATTACTACTCATGTTTGAAAACGTTGCACTACCACCTGTACCTGTGCTATCAAAATAACTACCATTTGTTTTACAAATTACATATGTTGTTGTGCAGGATACAACACCAATTGGTTGATATCCACCATTGTATTGTCCATACGTGCTTGTAACATCTTGTATACGTATAGGTTGACCCAATGCAAAAGGTAAAGTTGATTGCGGTGTAGCAAAGTTAAACTGCCATGTTTGTGGGTCTAACAATACGCTTGTGCTTAATGCAATTGGTGCAACATATAAATTACCACTAGCACTTGTATATGGTGCTCTAAAGTTACCATTCAATTGCACAGTTTGATAACTACTAAATCCAGCAAAGTTTTGACCTAAGCCTGCAGGACCACTTAACAAATAGTTTAAGCCATCTTGAATACCTTTTTGGTCATTGAGTTGTACGGGAAACTTTGCCATTATATATTACCTATCATCTGTAACCTCTGTGTATTGCCATGTTGTTGCAGTACACATCCAGCATGAGTTGTTGCTACTATTGCTTAATGTTATTCCATTAACACGAAATTGATTTTGATTGACTTGTATCCAGGGACTGTCTGTGTTCAATGGTAATACAACTGTGTTTTCAGTTGTTGGACTGCTACCAACACTATTTGTACCACTGATTGTTACACTTATATTTCCAGTACTTGGTACGATTTGCAATTCATTTGTACCTGTAAATGGTACTGTGCCAATGTTAAATGCTTCTGGCAATATGCGATGTACCAATATGCTTGTGCTGTAATTTGGTGCCATTTTGATATTATCACGTGTAAAACTACTTGATATTGCAGTACCATCAGGATGTGTATAACCTTGATCCTTTTGCACAACATAACTATTTGTTTGACCTTGTGCATATGCAATCGTTCTGGTACTGTTATGTGCTACCCAAACGTTTGCATCATATGTCCATATAGGTGTTTCACAAGCAAATGTTGCATTGTAAACTTCACGTGGTGCGTTCCAACAATCAATGTCAAAACGATAACTTAACATTTTATTTGGTACGCCATTGGTTGCACTACGATCGGGATAATATATTTCAATTTGATTTTTTTGTGTGTTTGCTTTCATGTAAACACGACGGTAATAACGTGGATCCAATTGGTCATAGAACCAATTTTTAACACGTTGATTGCCAATGCCTGTAAAACTTGTACCATCAAATACCCATATATCTCTGGCATCTAAACCATATACTTTACTGTCTGTGATTGCATAACAATTGTCACTTAATAAACCACGACCTTTGTTGTACAATTGCACGCCCAATATTGGTGCACTTGTTGTTGAATAGTTGATTGGATTGAATACAACTGTGTCCCAATAACTGCAAATAAAGAAATTACCATTGCTGGGAAAGCCATCGACTGCTTGGGCACGCAATGGTATTTCCAATTGGTTAGCGATGTTTGTTACAGTTGGTGTCCATGTTAATGGTGCTGAGTTCAATGCAAATGCCTGGCTCCATTGTATTGTAACAGGATAGTTCAATGTGTTACCATTGATATCAACTGCTGTTAAGTTTCCAGCAACTAATATTGCACCAACGTTTGGCGTATCATACATACGCATAAATCCTGCACTAACGCTGATCCAATTGGGATTGTAATTCCAACTGTATGTGGGACTAACTGTTCCAGTACCTTGTCCTGGATAACTTGCATTGGGACTTGCTGTGTAATTGATTGTTGTTGCAGTTGAACTTACAACTGTAAACGTACCATTATAATAGTTACTAACGTTTGTAATTGTAATGCTATCGCCAGCCATATAAGGTGCCGCAACAAATGGGCTACCATCAATTTCTGTACTAGCAACTGTTAAACTTGTACTGATTGTCCATGTACTACCATTACCTGCACCACTGATGTTTCCAATGATTCTGGTACCTTCTGGTATGCCTGTACCAACTAAATATTGACCAATAGCAGGAACTTGATTAACTGTGTCAGCACTTGTTATAGTTCCTATGGTTAACACAGTACCACTGATACTACTGCCAGTACTGTTAAAACTATTACTCAATTGTATTTGTTGTGTTGTTGTATTAACATATACAATGTTGTTGATACTAGCAGGTTGTTCATTGCTGTACAATACCATAATGGCATTAGGTTCATCAGGCCAAAACATTGGCGGATTGATTGTGTCATTAAAGAATGGTATAGTACCATTCCATGTTTCACTTATACTTAAACTTTGCGTATAACCACTGAAGGGGCCACCTCCCGGTGTAATGTTTGTCCAACTTGGGCTAGCACCGCCATTACTAGCATACCAATAACCTTCATCAGTTGCAACGATAAACCAATATTGGTTACCTTGACGAAAGCCACCACTGATGTATGTGGGTGTACCTGGCACAGACGATAATATGTTTTGGTCACCAGCAACGCTACGTATGCCCCTAACGTCGGCTTCAACGTTTAGACCACTATTATATTCATTTGGTGTTAAGGCTGCTGAAGGTACGTCTGGGGTAAAACTCATTTTACTAAATGGAATTCTTACCTCATCGTATGCTGTTTTGATATTTGCCATAGTTTATTGTATATCTTTTATAAAGTTTATATTTAGCGAAGAAAAAAATTGAAAGAAAATCACGTGGTTAGAACTTTACAAATTTCATGATGTGAAATGATGCGTTCTAAACTTACTGGTCTATCGCAATAACCACAACGATAACCACTAAAACCCCAACCTTTATTTTCACTATTGTACTTAAACAATAAATGTGGCTTACACTCATCATTGCGTTTAAGTTTTTTGTATAGTTCTACCACTGTTTTTTTTCTTTGCATTTAGTATTTAGTGTAAGCAAATGTTTATAACTTAATGGGTAGTAAACTTGTTTGAAACACAAACTTATTGTTATACTCGTTTGTAGGTGTAATGTTAAGTTCTTCTATTGCTTCTAAAAACTGACATATCATGCTACTGATATACTCAAGACTTTCCATTTGCACAGTTGATAGATTTCTTTGTGTGCCCCACATGATATTGTTGAGTATACCACTTACAAATGTCAGTGGACTGTTTTGCCCATTTGCTCCTTTAGGTAGCATACTTGTGCGCTTGTACCACCAATGTTTTAATAATTGTCTGATGTCATTGTTTCTATGTCCATCTAGTTCGCCCATTGTGCTTAAGTATCTAATCAATTCGCTTTGTAGCCACAACATGTCATTACTGTCAATATCTACATATTGTGTTTTTGCGTTGGTTACTTTTGGCATGTATTTAATAATTCTGATTGTCATTTTCTTTTCCTTTGTTTAATTTGTGTTGTTTTACCCGACTTGTCTCACAATAGGGTATGAATAGATTATGTCTTTAGTAAAGGATTATATTCCAGATTTATATTGAAACCCGTTTTATTATAAACCCATACATATAATTTTTCCTTGTTTATTTCTTTTTCACATACGAATCCGTCGTGTTCTAAGAAACATTTGTTATTAGTTGTATGTAAATAATCATTTATTGCATTAAGTACTTTCCTTTCTAAGTCAAAATATACAATGGCTTTTTGTTTACTTGATATAGGTAACATTCGTTGTTTACCTGTTTTAGTAGTAATTTGTTTTCTAGGTAATGTGGGTTTGATGTAATTCCAACATGTTTTGATGTCCTCACGTAATTCTTTTATATATGGGTGTTGTTTAAGAAATTCAATACGGGCTTTGTCTCCGTTTAATATTTGATAGATATCTGAATCTTTGTTGTTACCTAGTTGGGCTCCCATTAATAATGCATTGATAATAACTTTGGCTTGTTCATAAGTTATTTCTGTTTCTGTTGCCAATAAATTTCTAACTTGTTTTCTGTTGTTTAGGTATTCAGTTAATGCAGACAAATGTAAATCCATGGGTCCTTGAATATATTTGTTATCAACAATGATTTCTGGGATTTGCTGACTATGTTGATATATCAATGTAGGAGCACAGCATTCAATGTCATATTGATGTGTTAAGTTATGTTCATAAAATAACTTTTGTTTATATTCTTTTCTTATACGTTGCAATGGATGCCAAAGTCTATTTGATTGGTCTTTATACTTAAAGTCTTTACTAATTAATTCAGTTGAATATTCTGTGGATACAAATTCATTTGTTACTTGTCTCACAATAGTAGAGTTATCATTGACTTGTCTCACAATAGGGTATGAATAGTTAACTGTTAATGATTCAATTAATTCATTGATGCCATTAACATTTTTCTTGTATTCCTTACATACACTATTGCCCTGACCAATATTAAATCTATACTTGTCATTAGTACAAATCAGTAGTTTAGTCCTTAACCACTTGGATAAATTATCTGATTGATTTCCTAAATATTTGTCTATGTAACGAGTACTCCACTGATGTGATTTACTAGCACTTAAATGACTGTTAACGAAACCAATGGCTATTTTAATTCGTTTACGTACACGTGGGTCATTGATGTTTGGTTTATATGACATAATCACACTCTAAATCATTCCAACAACTGATTATTAACATACACATATAACGTTTTTGTTTACTTGTTAATATTTGATTCATTGGATCTTTAGCAATAGTAATTAAGTCAATTAAGTCTAACCAATATTCACCATTGTGATTACTTAAATATTTTGTTTTGGTAAGTCGTTCTGCCCATAGTATTACATCACCTATAGGTAAGTGGTCTATGACATACCAAAAGTCATAGTTCTTTTCATAGTTCTCAAATTCAGTGGCAATACTGAGTTGAGTAAATTCTTCAATGGAATTCATTGTTTCTCCTGTAATATGTTTCCTAGATATATCAACTCTTGGTAGAGAGTGTGAACAGTTGCTACCAACAACTGTTCACGTTTGACATATTAGGAGTGTATATACCTGTCATAGTATACATTGTATTTATATATTGTACTATGCAAGTATAATTTTACCTATATATTTTGGTTGTTTTAGCATAAAAAAAGCCCAGAATAGGGGAAACTGGGCTTTAGTATATACCAACTGTAAAGGAATATCTAGGCTGTATGCAAACAGGTGTTAGTATACATCTTTATTTATGCCTGTTTTATACCTTTAATTTACAATTATCCCCATGATGTTTAGGGTATACATGAACAGGAATATCTCTGTTACAATGTACACAAAGTTTACATGGTTGCTTTTTACCTGTACGTGGCCCTGGCATTCCTGGCATCCAACCAAATACTTTGCCACGACCCTTGTTTAACATATCTTGTGTGTTTTGTTTTCTTGTACCTAACCAAAGATGTTTTGGGTTGATACAACTGGGATTGTCGCAAGTATGACATACACACATACCAATTGGTATTTTGCCTATGTGTTCTTCATAACTTACACGATGTGCTGTACGCATACGTTTTTCATCACGTATTAGTCCATAGCCCAAATTGTTTTTACTAGCCTGCCACTCCCAACAGTCAGTATTTTGATTGATGGTAATTTTATCTAATAGTTTGTCTAGCAAACTTAATTGCATACATCCAATATATCTTGTCATGTTTTTCTCCTAATTGACAAATATATTTAGTCCTGTATACAGGCTTTATCAAAATTAATCTAATGTTGTGTGTTCGTCTTCAGTAAATTTGATTGTGGGTGGAAAGAAACTGATTTCTTTGATACTCTTGCTACGTTGACCAATTACACGTAATCCACACCAAACTCCAGCAAGAAATGTCATTGCAGTTAAAAACACAACTGCAACAAATAATACTTCTACCACATGACCTAACCAAGTGGGTAAACTTTTAATAAAAATTGTTATTGATTCTAGCATGATTACTTAAATGTTACAATTTGTCTTCTTAAACTACCTGTGATATTGGCTATACTGCTGTTACCATTTGATATACTACCATTTGCTAACAAACCAAAACTAAATCCTGATACTGTGTTTGGTGAAAATGTTGTTAATGTAATGGTATTTGAATGTATGTTGTAGGGGCCATGTATACCTGTGTCACTACCATCGATGGGTAATCTTGCAAGTAAACTTGTTGTTGGTCCGCTGAATGTATTACTGATAACACCACCTAAATATAAAAATGTATTGCCCAAATAATTATTACCTATACTAATGCTGTTAAATCTTACATCGTTGTTTTGACTATTGGTAACTTCATTTTGATAGACAACACCGCCATTTGAATATAATTTCATATAACTTGCGCTGAAGTTTGGAGTGGCATTGGTTGACAATGAATTATAACCTGACAAGTATATATTGTTGTTACTATCAAATGTAACACCAGTAAATGTTAAAAATCCATTTGGATTGTTTGCAGTTAATGCCCAGTTAACAGTTCCTGTGTTGCTTAATTGTATAATGTTGTTACCATTGTCTAACAACACAACATTACCATTGCTATCAACATTACCTGTTTCAAATTGTATGGGATTATCTAATACAGTTGTCCAATTGTTTGCGCTATTGCTTGATACTTTTTGTATACAACTATAGACATTACCATTTGCAATATCACTAATATATCCAATTGGATAATAGTTGTTATTACTATCTGTGGTTATAGTGGTAATACTTGTTTGTATATTGGCATTGCTTGTACCCACAAATGTTTGTATAAGATTACCATTACTATCATAGTTTACAATATAAGTATGTGAATATTCTCTGTTACCACTATTAAATAAAATATCTCCACTGGCATATATATTTTGATTATTGGTTACACAAATACTTCTTAATAGACCACTGGTATTACCTGCAGTCAATTGATGATAAGTTTCATGATTCCATAAAAATTGACCTGTATTGCTGTATTTTGCTACCAATCCATAACTATTGTTTACTACAGGCCCATAAAAAGTTGCATAACTACCACACACATATAAATTTTCATTACTGTCTATTGTTATAGCACCAAAATAAACAGGATAATTTGCATTGCTGGTATTGCTAATTGACTGTTGTATTGTAATAAAACCATTGCTATTTTGTCTAAAGTTATTAATGTATCCTGCTGTATTGGTACTAACTTCTCCACCAAAATAAACATTGCTACCACTACTATTTGTTACAACACTATTGAATTCTAAACTATCATTTAAGTTACCATATGTGGCAAAAAAACTACCAGTGATTGGGGGAGTGGGTACTCTAAATCCTTCTATTGCAGAAAACATTATGCATATCCTGTTGTTAAACTAGCATAGTAAGTTGTACCATCATAAAACACACTAATAATATCAACTGACCCTGCGCTAACACTTAATGTTTTTGTACCGCTGGCATATAACCAACTGCTTGTTAATGTTCTACCTGCAGTACTGTCTTGTGTTAATATCAATGTCATTGAACGACCTGCAAGTGCATTACCTAAACTGTTCAATGTAATATTACCAGTCAATAATAATTGTTGTATTGAACCATTGTTAAAGTCAGGAGTAATTGTACCACTTGCATTACCATAATTATAAACAGTTTCTTGAAAACGATTTAGTTGTAAATTTGCAACGTTGGCATTACCTGTAACAACTTCTGTTGCAATGTTTGCTGTTGTTATGTTTGCTGTTGTTATGTTTGCTGTTGTTATGTTTGCAATTGTAACATTTGCATTAGCAAATGTAGCAAGACTTGTAATATTTAATGTATTACCTGTAATATTATTAATAGCACCTAAATTGTTTCCTGCATACAAATTACCATCTGCTGTTACATTTGAGAAACCTAATGTTAAATTACTTCCTATACCAAAACCTTGTTGTCCTTGCAATCTGGCATTAACAGTTACATTACCTGCACCATCATTACTTGATACTGTGTATGTTAAATCACCAACGTTATAGTATGTGTTACCACTATCTGCATATACAGCAAAGTTTAAGTCTACAACTTGGTCATTTGTTTGTACAGGTAATGGACTTGGGCTTGTACCTCTTGCTCTAAAAAGACGCAATGGTAATGTTTGACTATATGTATTGTTATATACACTAAATCTAAAAGGACTAAATCCTGTTAATGGGCTAACACCATCCATGATATATGCACTTTGTGCATCATATACATTTAATGCACTATTAGATGTTGCATCGCCATTAATAGTAAGTTGCGGTGCACCTGCACCCGTTGTGTTTAATGTTAATCTACCACCTGTTGCTGTATTAGCCAACGTTGGAACATTAAGATTTGATAATCCAGTACCATTACCTACAAAATTATTTGCGGTTACATTACCTATTACTGGAAACGTAACATTACCTGTTGCAAAGAATGTTGTTGTGTAAGTATTAGAATTGCTACTTTGTGTAGTTAAAACTAAATCTAATGGTACAGGAACACCACTAGTTACACTATTACCATTTGTATTTGCAATTGCATTTAATGTTATACCACCATTATAACTGCTACCATTGTATCCAGCAAATGATAATGCACCCACACCATCAGTATTTGCAATAGCAGTAGCACCATCACGATTACCTCTACTGCGTTGAAATAATATACGATTGGTAATTCCACCAGCGCCATCAGTATTACTACCATAACCTTGTAATGTTAATGAAGTTTGTGCAGCCGCGTTTGGCCCTGGTGCACCTGGTTGTATTAATAATGAACCATATCTATTAAATTGCAATATGTTTTGTGAACTACTTGCTGTGTTACTTGTTACATTACCAAATGGGTTACCTGTGTTGATAAAGAAACTACCTGCACTCCATGCAACGTTTGCATTTGATAATGATGAATCACCGCCTTGTGGTGCAAGTACAGTAATACGTGCATTTCTTACATATGTGTTACCATTGTATGAGTTCCAACTCATACTACCAATATAATCTGAGTTTGCAACGTTTGCTGGATTGGTTATGTTACCACGTGCCGCATTAAATTGCATGTTTAGTACTTGATTACCAACACCACCTTGTGTGGTAAATTGATTGATAATAAAACTTGCTGTGTTTTGACCTGCAACACCTACGTTAGTTCCATTTGGACTAAACAAAAATTGTGTGCTGTTGCTTGTTGCATTGATAACATTTAATGTTAACAAATTACCAACAGTTGTAATATTACCTTGACTTGCAATAGTTACATTACCTGCATATGCGGCAAAGTTTGCATTTGCTACTATATTGGTAATATTTGCACCATTGATGTTACTTAAACCTCCACCATCACCAGTAAATATACCTGTATTTGCTGTAATATTGGCTGCGGTAATATTACCACTAACACCTAAACTTGTTAATGTACCAACACTTGTAATGTTTGGTTGTGCATTTGTGTATACAGTACCTGCAACTAATGCATTACCAACTTGACCTGTAACATTACCGCCTGTTATGTTACTTAAATTACTACCATCACCATAAAAATAACCACCTATAACTGCTCTACCACTAGGGAACGATACATTACCATTTGCTGAGTGTGTTGTTGTCCATGTATTACTTGCTGTGTTACCTGTTACAATTTGTAAATCAATTGGTACAACTACGCCATTTGCAATACTACCTGACACAGTATTAACGTTTGCATAGATACCTGTTGGTCCAGGTGATCCATTACCATTATATGCACTAAATGTTATTGCACCTACACCATCAGTATTAGCAACAGCAACACTACCATCACGATTACCTCTTTGTCTAATTATTGTTATACGTCCACTTTGACCAGCACCATCAGTATTTGCACCATAACTGGTAATTGATATTGCAGTACCTGTTGTACCATTACCTTGACTGTATGTACCAGGACTTAAACTTAATGTACCATATTGATTCCACCCCATTAAGTTTTGTGATGATAATGCTGTATTGCTTGTTATGTTACCAAATGGATGTCCTGTGTTAATAAAGAAACTACCACTAGCCCAAGCAACATTATTTGCTTGTTGCGTTGTATTACCACCTTGTGGTGCCAATACAGTTATCAATGCATTACGCACATATGTATTTGTATTCCATGTGTTCCAACCCATGCGACCAATATAATCTGAGTTTGCTACATTTGATGGATTGGTTGCATTACCGCGAGCCGCAGTAAATGTCATGTTTAATACTTGATTGCTTAGTCCAGGTTGTGTGTTAAACTGATTGATAACAAAACTTGATGTGTTTTGTCCCGCTAAGCCTACGTTTGTTCCATTTGGTGTAAACAAGAACTGTGTGCTATTACTTGTTGCATTGATAATATTTAAGTTTAATAAATTACCAACTGTTGTAATATTACCTTGTGCGTTAACAGTTACGTTACCTGCATAAGCGGCAAAGTTTGCATTAGCAACAGTATTTGTAACATTACCTGCATATGCCGCATAATTGGCATTAGCAACTACGCCACTTACGTTAGCACCTGCTACCGAGTTGGCTGTAGTTGCGAATGTCGCTAAGTTAGCAGTATTGGCTTGATTTGCATATGCACTATAATTTGCATTGGCAACTGTACCACTGATATTACCTGCTGTGATATTGCTTAAGTTGCTACCATCACCAACAAAATAATTGGCATTGACAACATAACCTAAATTACCAATTGAGTTTGCAGGAAATTGTGTGTTACCTGTATTATCAAAATTCCAAATATAACGATTGTAATAAGTTTGTAGTGTTACATTACCTTCTCTGGTAATTAAATCAACACCACTACTACTTGCAGTTACTTGGTCAACATCATCATGATTCATTGTTACACGATTACTTGAACTTAATTCTAAACCACTATTGTTTAAGTCACGAATAACACCGCCACCCATACCAATGTTACCTGGTGTTGTTAAATTGCTATCATTACCAAATATCCATTGTTGGTCTGTGCCATTGTTAGCATTAATATAAATATTGCCATTGGCAACTGGTATAGTTACATTACTAAATCCATGAATTAAATTACCTGCGTAATTTGCATAATTACTGTTGTTTGAATAAGCAGTATTTGGTACAGCACTAAACACACCATTACCATAAAGTATGTTACCGCTATTACCATCTAAATTTAATACAGCAATATTACCTATCCCAACTACGTTTGCTACATTTACACTAAATGCATTACCAGCAAAATTAGCATAGTTTGCATTTGCGGCATTACTTGCATTTGCTACTTGTCCCCAACTTAAGTTGCCATTACCATCTGTAATCAATGCATAATTGGCATTGCCACCAGTAATATGTACATTACCTATATTACCTAAATTACTAATTCCATTAACTTTTAGTTGTGTTAATGTACCTAAACTTGTGATATTTGGTTGTGCATTAATGGTAACATTACCTGCGTAGTATGCATAATTTGCTGTTGTTGCATTTGAAGCATTACCAACACCAGTTAAATAGTAGCCATTACCAAAATAATAATTTGCTGTAACATTGCCTGTTGCAACAATGTTGTTAATTGTGTTGGCTCCATCAGTACCAACATTTAAGAAACTTGCAACATTGCTGTTACCATAACTGCCTACAGCGGCAACTGGATTGCCACCACTGCTGTACAATGTTGTTAAGTTTTTACTTTGTATGGTATTAGGTACATTAGGAACATTAGGTGCTGTAATAACAACATTGGCTGTGCCTGTACCATATAGTGAAGTTAAATTGTTTGAACTGATTACGTTTGCCATATTATTTTATGTTATATTGTCTATATTGTCTTGGTTGCCATACGCTTGTTAATCGTGTATGTCCACCACTCCATTTACCAAGATTGTTTTGGTCTTCAACAATATTCCATGCATCTTGATATTTTTGTTGATACATTGACGCATCGTCCATGTTATGACGTTTGATATAGTATTCACGTAGTGTTGAATAAACATAACCTTCAGGCCATGTTTGCAATACGGCATTGCTTTGTACTGTTTGATTGGTAATGGTTACACCTGTTACTGTACCTGTTGTTGGTGTTGAACCACCTGTTACAGTACAAACAAACGTAGTTGCATTTGTGATACTTGAAATAATTGCTGTGCCAGTACCAAAACTACCTGTACCATTGATTGCAATCATTTGGTCACCAACTGCCAATTGACTTGTATCAGTAATTGTTACAGTCATAGTCCAAGGACCTGTGCCTGTTACAGTTGTTACATTGCCTGTTACGCTTACCAATGTGTCATCAATTGGTGCAAACAATAAAGGCCATGCTTTATAGTAATACATGTTAATCAAGTCACCTTGAGCAACATAAGGTAAAAATTGATATTCTTGACCAACTTCACTAAACTTACCACGGATAACAGCAGGTACGTTAACTGGTTGCAAATACAATTGTGCAACTAAACCTTGTGTAATAATATCTCTGTCACCAATACGGTCATAAACAATCCAGGGCCCTGTTTGACTGCTGTTAGTTGGTTGAGTTGCAAAAGTAATTGTACCATTAACAGTACCACTGTTGTTTACATTAAGCGTAATAACTGATCCAATACTAGATCCAGCAACGCTATTGATAGTACAAGCAGGACCAATACCAGTACCGGTGACACTCATGCCAGGTTGTAAACTTTGTGGGGGTTGACTCTGTAGTGTAATCTTGTTTGTCCCACTAGTACCTGTACAAACTGCTTGAGTAACATATTGTGCGCCTTGTTTGAAAAACAATATAGGTTTGTTCATATCACCTGGAATAGGTATACGTCCGTTAACGTCTGCTACTCCAATATTTGCCGCATCATAAGGATTACAACGTAATGCTGGTAATTCAATATTACGCATTGATAGTTCAGCCATAAAAATACATTCTTTGATTTCACTTACATTGGTACTGCCTGTGAAATCTTGAATAAAACTAATTAAACTATCTGCTGTTGGTATTTGAAACATTATTAATGTCCTCTAAAAAATCTTTGTTGACCTACTTTTGTTGGGTAAGGTACATCGATTGGAATTGGTAATTTGCCACCTGGGTAACAAACATACTGTGGATACTCTTGCTGTACAACACGATAAAATTGTGCTTTTAATGTTCTATCATGTTTAAGTGCTTGCCAGGGCATGCCACCAAAATATTCATCGCTGATACGAATAGCAACAACATCAGGTAAATCCATCCATTTATAACCCAATTTACCATCAGGCATTAATGGTGCTAATGGATCAGGTACACCTGCTTCTGCTGCCGCACGATATGCTTTGCAATATTCTGCAACAGCATCAGCGTTAGACTGCTCTCTTTTAATATAAAACTTACCATCTTCTCTACCAGTGGTAACTTTAATATTCTTGCTTTTATTGTAATCTGTTCTAGTCCAGTCACCCTTTAATGAGTTGTATAATTTGTTGTTTTTTAACAACTTATCTGCAACACCATTATGATTAGTAACCATTCCACCATTGTCTTGTCTCCAATAGTTATGATTCTTTTCAGGGTCATTGTCATCTAAGTATTCGGGTTTGTTAATATCATTCATAATAAGTATTTAGTCAAAAGAAAAGACTCACGAATGAGTCTTAAATTTAATTGAGTTTAGGTATCTTTTGTTCGATTTTACTCAATGATTCACTAATTTCTTTTAAGTAAATAATTAGTTCTGCTGTTTGTTCACGTTGTCTTAACAACTGTAAACCTAAATTTGCAACTTCATCACCGATATCTCTGATGTTTTCTTCAATAATTTCTATTTTCATTTTATTCTCCATTCTATAGAAAAAAAGGCTCCGTAGAGCCTTTTATGTTACTAATCAATAAGATTAATATGTGCTTCCAGCGCCTTGATTTACACGTTGTACTAATGAAGAACCACGTGGTGATGTAATCAATGAACCAGTGTTTGTGATTTGATTTAACAAACCAACACCTGCTGGGTTACGTACAATCAATGTACCTTCCATGATGAACTGGTCTAGTGATGCATCAGCATTACTGAACACTTCATTGTTAGGTCCTAAGTCACGTAATGAACCCCATTGCAATACATCTTCGTTCAAGAAGTAAACACTATTGCTCATACCTGATTGATCCATAATCCATGAATCATATACTTCGTATGTGTAATTGAAGTCACCTTCGTATGTTTGAATCGTGTCACCACGCTCAACGTTACGACGGTTAACTGAAGTGTTTGAACTTACGATGTTATCAGAGATAATTGTACGCAATGATGTTGGAGCAACCATGCTACGAATCTTTGCATTGTAACGTTCTTCAGCAGTAGTTACCAATTGCTTGTACAATACTGGGCTGAATACTTGGTTTACGAAATAACTACTTGTGTAGAATTGTGAACCATTTGCAGAGATTTGCAATGCACCTGTTACTTCACTTGCTGTATCTGAACTCTCGTTGTTTGTCCATGTGTTGATTTCGTCAGCACTATTGTCATTTGTGTTAAATGATTGTGTACCAGCAAAAGAACTCAATGAACCCATACGACGGCCAGTTTGACCACTTGGTAAACCACTTGCTGAACCTGTTTGTCCTGCATACTTAGTACCAATTTGGTCGTTACGAACTAATTGTTGCTCAACGTCAAACATCAATTCGATTAACTGCTTAACTTCTTGATATGCTTGTGGATCACCACCTGATTGCATAACAGCACGTGCAGTACCTGAAGCCGCGATAACTGTACTGAAAATTTGTGTATAGTTACCTAAGTTAAAACGCTGATTGTTTTCGGCTTGACTTGTGTTAACAGGTGCACCTTCAACTTGCGCTTGAACTTGTGGTAGACGATAAATGTCGTCTGTCCATAATGGTAAAGTTGAATTAACTTTACGCTTTTTTGCCATTGCCATGTTTAATACAGGCGTATCGTCTTTAACACGATTTGAAACGTCTAAGTCTAAGTCTTTGACAACGATATCTGAACCATATGCTGTAGTACCGTTACCAATTTGACTGGTTGTAATTTCTGCCATTTTTATTCTCCTTGAATGTTGTTATAGGCTATATTTTATCTACCACCTCTTGATCCACGAATTTGTGTAAGTCGTTGAATCAATAAGTTGTCTGCGGCTTTTTTATCACCGCTCTTGGCTTGTTCACGAAGTTTACTTAAATCCTCACCACTACCTCTTTGAGTATTGGTCGATGATCCTCGTCTTTGTGTAAGAGCAGCCATACTTGAACCTGCAGTTTTAGTAGTTGGTTTATCTCTATAACGTAATCCATCACGTACCAATGAAAGCAAACTTTCATCGCTACTTATCAAGTCAATGTTTTTTACACCAGGTATAGTTTCATTAAGAGCCATTGGCCATAATTTAGTTACCTTATCACGTATTTCATTGTAGACATATTCGTTTTTCAACTCTCTGTCTTGAAATGATTTACGAGCCTGTGTTAATCTTTCACTAACTTGTTGGGCACGTACTTGCTTGAATTGATCCACAGCAGGTTTTAGTTGACCTATAACATTCTGCTGTTGGCGTATGTATGTTTCATTTTGTTGCATACTCGCTTGAATTCTAGCAATTTGCGCTGGATCTCTTGTTTGTGCCAATTGTTGTTGAAAAGTTGTCTGATAACCTTGTGTTCTAACAATTTCATCATATGCCTTTTGTAACTTTGGCTCAATCGTAAATTCCATCGCAAGTGTTAAACCTTCTTGCTCTTGTTGTTTTCCCCTAAGGTACTCATCAAACTCAGCACGTTCAATTTTTAACTGTCTTGCATCTTCGCTTATTGCGGCACCTTGACCCAATATTGCGCTTGCCTTCTTAGCATCAATAACAATTTCTTTACCATTTCGCATAAACTTAAACTTAGCGTTTGGATTAGTTTCTGCAAATTCAATAAAGTCAATCAATTCTTCGCTAGTACTATCATTACTATTGTCGCTTACCTGTTCTTGTTGTTCAGGGGCTTGAATTTCTTGATTGGCATCTTCAAATATTTCGTCACTGGTATCAGCAACTTCGGCTTCAGCATTATCGCTTGGGGCCACAGGGCTTGATGATTCTGCCGTCACATCTTGTCCTGTTGCAGTCTGTTCAGTAGCACGTAGTTGATTACGCTCGGTCTGTTGACGCATTGCGGTCATTTTCTGTGCTATGCTCTCTAAACTAGGTACTGCGCTTGATTCAGTGGCCGTACTCACAGGAGTATTAGGGCTGATTTCTGTTGTCATTAAATTTTTCCTTTTCTATTACTCGGGCACGTTAGTGTTACCAAGTTTATCTTTCAAATATACTGCTCTTTTCAGAGAAGTAATGAAACTTTCTATTCCAGCGAGTTCGTTTGAAAACGCAACTCGTTGCATGTTATCTTCCGGAGTATGACCTCTTATACTTGATAAGTTGTCTAATACTTCAAACTTATAATGGTGAACAAACATTGCTAAATCTTTATTTTTTAGCAATGCTTCTGCTTGGCTTCCATAATGTCTTACTCTATCACTTTGTGCTGGAGTAAGTTTATTAATGTTACTAGCGTTTACAGTTAATCTATTATTAAAGAATTCAATACTATCTTCGTTTATCATTACAATTCCATTGTGTATAATCTATTTATACTTAAATCATATTAATAAACTTTTGGATTTCCTTGTGCCATTGCCATATACTCTAATTGACTTTTTGCATTGTTACCAACAGTTTCTGCTTGTACCTGTTGTGCTTTTGCTTGATTCAATGCCGCAGTACTTAAATTGCGTTGATCCTCTGGAGTAGGTGTCTTTGTTTTAGCCGCTTGTTGACCTTGTTGTATCATTTGCTTGACTTCATCATCACTTGGCAAATAAACATCAGCATCTTTAATACCTAAAACATATAGTGTATCAGCAAATGGTTTTTTAACTTTATGATACATGTCTGGAGTTAATGTACCTGCACTAACCATACCTGACACAGTTTGATATAAATCACTTTGACATTTTTGAATGATTTGTAATCTACCTAACGCATTTTCTTGACTCATCATACCCAATGCTAATTCCAAATGCAATTGCTTTCTATCACAGAAGTTCATATCGTCCCATGCTTTGTAATCTAAAAACACAGGTAATTTATCAGGGTGAAACTTTTGTGCTAATTTCTTAACGCCATAATCATCACCATATTGTATCAATGTACGCCATACCAACCATAATGCTTCACGTAATCCTTCAGCACTATTACGTACAGTATTGTCTTGTACAATTTGATTTGGTGTTAATGCAAGTTGCAACTTGACACCGCTATTGCCTGGTGCCATGACTTCTGGATTAAACACATCTTGTGGTGTTGTCATACCAACCATTGCCATTGTATCTTGTTGTATGCGATTCATAGCAACTTCTAAAAAGTCTAAGTTACCACTTGGGGGAGGCAATTGATAAATGTCTTTTGTTGGATCAAACTTGCTATCTAATATAAAGATAGCACTTTCGCCATCTTGTAACATTTCAAAGTCAAGTCTGTCTGGTTTAACACCAATACGTGGTGTAGCAGTTAATAATCCCAATTGTATTTCAGCACGTGCTGCCGCTGTGTTGTATTCTTGCATTGGAATAACACTTTCAGCAATACTCATACCATAGAAGTTACCTGGTAATGGTTTAGGACATAAATTTGCTACTGGAATAAATTCAACTTCTTTTGCGCTAATGATATAACTACCACTATAAACAATTTCAATTAGTTCTAATTCACCATCGCCATCAATGTCATATCTGTTCCATACTGTAACAATACTAACAATACGTGCATCTGGTTCTTGACTACTTGCTGAACTAACAGGAATACCCATAACAGGTACGCTATCACGTGCATGAATTGCCAAGTTGTTTAATACGCTACCTGCTTGATATGCACCATTCATGTTATACTCGGCATGTTCTTCAAACACATCTAATATAATGTCTGGATATAATTCTTTTGCTTCTTGAATGGTCATTGGATCATAGAAACCACAGAATGGTTGGTCACGCATTTCTGGTACTGTAGGGTCACAAATCCAATAGTGTTGTGCTATAGAATGAAACTTGATATTGATATTCCATCCTGTTAATTTATACTTTGCACTATAAATGGTATTGCGATTAATTGCATCATTTATAATTTGTTCTTGATTGTCTAAATGTATATTATGCAAATCTTCTTGGTCTTGATTCATTGACTCTAAGTCTGGTTCTTCTTCACTATTGGTCAATGTATTCATATGCGTATCAAGCATATCTTGTATATGACTTTGTTGTTCTTGACCTAACAATTGCTGTACTTCAGCCATTGTTTTTTGCATGTCAACTGTTACTTTTCTTTTGTTTTGACGAAACGCAGTTAATCCACTATCAGCGGCTTGTTGTTCAAATGCACGTAATTGGTCTAATGTACCTTGTGTTTCTACATAACGTACCATTGGTTCACGAATGGGCTTAATCATCATCATGCCATTCTTGTGCATGTTTGCATCCATTACCCAACGTTCTAACACAAAGTGTGGGTCATTCATTTCATTGATAACATGACTAACCATGTTTGTTGCTTGTCTTGCGGCTACTTCGTCATCTTCGTTATCGGGTACAAAGTCAAAATTTACTTCGCCATTGGGTATTAGTCCCTTAACAATAACAGCAGTTGCATAGTCAACAACAGGCTTAACTGATGGATGTATGTAGTCGATGCCATTAACTGGAGCAGTACTATCTGTAACTGCGAGGCACAAATAGTGATAATCACTAGCACGATTAACAGCATTTTTTGTTCCTAAATATCGTAAATAACTTGCCATTTTTATGTCTAGCAAGTTTTTCATTTTAACAAAGTTATGATTCATTTTGCGATTTTGATTGATATCACTCATCGCTATGTTTTTAATGTCTAACATGGTTGGGGGTTTACCTTAAGTATACTGTATTTAGTCTTTATTAATATTTAGAAATTCTTCGATTGTCATGATAGGCAATTGCCCATGCTGTTTTATACAATCTAGTTGTTTTTGCTTTAGTTTTGAATGTATAAAGTTACCACGTACTGTGTTGGGGCCTTCTGTTTTGAAATGATTGTCTTTTTTATACTCACGAATGTTTCTAGTACCATTACCATTGTCATATTCCCAATAGTCTAAAAATATAAATTCTGTGTTGTTTGGCTTGTTATCAACAACAGTAATTTTATTATCCATCCATTTTGTATCAACCAATATGTTACATCTAAAACCCAAATCAACACCCATAATTAATAGATATTCTAAGTTGTTGATATCATTGACTTTTCCAGTATAAGCAATATCAACATCACTTGCGCTATTAATATCATATATGCTTGAACCCAATATATTGCATTCTAAATTGCTAGATTTAATAATTGGTTCCATAGCAGTATACCACAAATGTATTGCTTTAATTGTGGGTTTATCCCACATTCTATAAGTTGATATTGGACCTCTTCTATAATACATGTTAACCTCCAGGATTATAAACTTGCTTTATTGCAGGTTTATTGTTATAATTTTTTTGAACATATCTGTCTCTATGACTTATCATTCGTTGTTGTGGTGTGCGATTGTCCCAAGGCTCTGCTAAACCATTCAAGCAACCAAGCAATGCATAACGACAACTATCAATGCAATCGTCAGGATCGCTAAAACGACCTTTCTCATCAACAAAGTAATTTCTTGCTTCGCTTAAAAATTGCACACAGTTTTCATTAACTACCAAACTACCAACTTCTAACATTTGACGCATTTGATTGATACCATATGCTTTGTGATTGGTAGTGCGACCTTCACTATCAGGTGGATTCATAATTGGCTTTTCATAAACATTTAATTCATAACTTTCAAACAACTCACGTATTGAACTGCTACTCATTGTATAACGACCTTTTGTACTTGCATCAGCAGGTAATACGATAGGTGTACCAAACACTTCTGGTCTTAACAAATGATTAATGTATTGTGTTGGTACTGCTTCTTCAACACCCTGCACAACAATTTGTTTATGCAAAAATGCAATCTTTTCATATGGTTCCCAATACATTAAACTGATAACAGTTTTATCATTGACCAATCCCAAATCCAATGCAATAATGCGATGTATGTTTTGCATGTTTGCAAAATCATAATCACCTGTTTTGTATGTGGGCCAATCACGTATTTGAAACACAGCACCTTTACCCATAACAGGTTTACCAGCAATACGTGCATCACGTTCATGTGGCAAATAATCACGTTCCAATTGTTTGCGTGTTTCCATTAATAAAAATGGTTGACCCCAGGGATCGTATTCAGGAACATCGTCCCAACTAACACGAATAAAATCGTAACCTTGTTCTTTGTTCCAAAATTTACTAACTAGTCCATTAAGACCTTTTAATGGCGTGAATGAACAAAGAACTTTACCTTGCGTTGTTGCGGTACGTGTGACAATTTCACTAAAGAAATCATCTGGTGGTTGTTCGTCAAAGACTGCGAGGTTAAGTTTGAAACCTTGTAACTGTCTGACTTCTTGCGTATAATTGGCAAATAGCAAATAACTATTACTACCGCTGATATGCTTAATCTCAACGCCAATGCAGTTGGCTCCATCATTTCGCATAGTATCAGTAACAATACAATCACGTGGTATAGCACCAGATCCAATATTTTCAGTAATTTTGACATCTTGAGTTCCTATCAATTCATTTTGTAATACCAATGCAACCTGACTCCAGCCCTCACCTGCTACCATGCAAGTGATTGCTTTGTCAAAGCGATAACCTTCCCACCAATCGGGATATTGACCTGTTAAATGCATGGCTGTTTCATAACAAGTACTAACTGTTTTACCAATACGATTAGCGGCAAGAATACCTCTGCGTTCGCTGTAACCTGTCTTAAAAAACTCTAACTGATGATTGAAAGGTCTAAAGTATTTTAATTGATGATACTTCATGTCTTCAGCCACAGTAATACTCAAGTCCATTAATTTATTCTTTAATGGACCTGGTATTGTTTTTAGAGCATCTATAGTAAGATTGTTTTCGTCAACTGCATACCTCAATGCCCTAGACATCAAAGTTTCTGTACCAATCATTACTTAATCTTTCTAAACCAATATAATCTTAAGCCAAAAAGATATAAATAAAAACCAAAATTTCTATCATACTTGATAAGAAAATTAAATGGTGTTTTACCTTCTCTGTAACTGATTATTTTCATTAATCTTCCTCATATCAATTGTAAGATTGTGTTTATCAACAGCCCAACGTAATGCTCTTGCCATAAGAACATCATTACCAAGCATAATTAACTTTGTAAATCTTTACGAATAAAGTAAATTGCTTCTACGGCTAAACTTAAATCTTTAAGTTCTTCTGGACTAAGTTTCCATGTTGTTTTGTCTTCAATAACAACATTATCACGTTTGTCTAATCCAAAATGTAATCTTTCGCATAACAAACGCAATATATGTTCTATTTGACCAGGAAACTTTTCAACAAACGCAACTCTGTGACTTGCATTAATTTTTTGCATAATTAATGTGTCACTTGTTTTTGCTTGTTCACGTGCTTGACGAATTACGCCATCAACTGAATCGTTCATGATAAGTCCCAGGGATTACTTGCGGCGCTGTTATCAATGCCACCAATATCTCTATCAATCCAAACGTCCCAATGTGTTGATTTGTTAACACGCATAGACTTCATTAATGTACGCAATCTACGACCAATTTGTGTTAATGTACCATCTTCACGTTGAATCAATTGTTCACCTGTACGTGGATTAACCCATTTGATAATTTCAGGACGCTCACGACCATATTTGTCAATTTTAACGCCATGTGGTACTTGATCCAATGGACCTAATATTTCATAACTAATCATGTTGTTTTTGTATTTTCTAAACACACCAACAACCTTTTTACCTCTTGCTCTGAAATCAGTATCAGGATGAGGAATAAAAGGACTTACAAAACTATTTTGTAATTCTGACTTTGGTGGTAATGAGGGGTCACGTGCTGGAATTGGTTTCAAGTCTTCAACTGGAACCATGTCTGCTTTGTCAAGATAGGGATTTTCGTTACCAACAAATTTCTCATCGATAGGTACGCCATTCAATGCG
>Ga0208386_1000130_pt1 | contig 24197 bp, 27 predicted proteins | sample CryBogCBH16Oct07_FD_185510 | JGI IMG/M metagenome (GOLD analysis project Ga0208386, IMG submission 185510) | Freshwater microbial communities from Crystal Bog, Wisconsin, USA - CBH16Oct07 (SPAdes) | ecosystem: Environmental > Aquatic > Freshwater > Lake | place: Crystal Bog, Wisconsin, USA...
GGGCGGAGCAGGTATCCACACCGACCAAATGGGAGAGCGCTTCGTGAACCCAACGGGACGCAACAAGCGTGATGTCTGGACTATCACGACAAAACCATTCAAGGGCGCACACTTCGCTGTGATGCCAGAGGCACTGGTCGAACCCTGTGTCCTGGCCGGTAGCGCCGAGGGAGACACGGTGCTAGATCCGTTCACGGGCTCTGGCACAGTGGCAGTCGTGGCAAACCGATATGGGCGCAACTTCGTGGGGACTGAGCTGAACGCCGATTACGCAGAAATCGCCCGAGAGCGCATAACGAAAGACGCACCAATGCTAAACAAAGTGGAGACAAAATGAGCATCCGCAACACACCAGACTGCCCACATGGATGGAGCAGTGAGCAGGTCTGCCCATCATGCACCTCCAATAGCATCATGAAGATGCAGGAGGAACTGCTGGACTTCAAGAACAGCACCATCAATGTGCTTCGGGCTCAAATCAATGACTTGGATGAGAACGTGGCTCACCTGAAGAAGCGCATGGAGAATGCTGATGAGCTGGTGGAGGAACTGAAGAAGCGCATCAGGAAGGCTGAGAAGTTTGCTGCAAGCCTGCCAGAGCCAGAGCGTTCTACCATGCTGTGTGAACTGAAGGGAATCTGATGCTGGTTGCCCTACTCTCTACACTGTTGCTGGTGGTTTCCATCAACAATCTAAGGAACAAGAAATGACCATTGGGTTTCCATACGACAATGACCAGACTTATGAGATTGACATTGCTGTGGACATCTCAGTTCATCAGGAGCAGATGGCCTCAGCAAAGCAGTCTCTGAAGGAGCATCACCAAGAAGTCTGTCTCCATGCCCTGCAGATCACTGACTTTGATGGCAACCCAGTCCTGAAGCCTCACACCAGCATCTTCTGCCCAGATTGTGGGAAGAGACTTGAAGCACCAGGCAAGACCAAGCCATTCCAGCTAAGACCGGAGCAGAGATGAGTGAGGGGACTCGCCCAGCCTGCCCAATTACCCACAGCAGTCTGGCTCATCCCCGAGCAAACCTACAGTTCACCAATCACCTGAGCATCACGTTCATCAAGGACGTGAACTACTGCCCGACCTGCGGAGAGAAACTATGACCCACGAAGAACGCCAAGCCCTACGACAGCAGCACTACAACTTTGGCATCATCGCCAGTGCGCTCAACGGCAACAATGACTCTTGCGCCAAATGCTGGGAAATATACCCCTGCGATGTAATCAAGGTGTTAGACGCTACCGAAAACCTAAAGCCTAACGACCTAAAAACTAAAGTTGAGTGCGACGCAATCAAGCACCTCACCGAGCGCAACATTGAAAGAAGCAAAATACTGGCCGTCATACACGCTTACGACGAAACGCCCGAGAGCAAACTGGCACGGATTTGGGAAGTATTAGGGAGAAAAGCATGAGTGACTTTGATGACTTTGACTCCTTCGTCGAGAAGCACCAGATCAAAGACGATGAGCTCGGAGCAGCCTTTGCAGCGTGGCTGAGCGGTAAGGGCTGGGACGGCAACTTTGAGCAGGTCAAGTGACAGTTGTTGCAGCCATCTCCACGCCAGTGGGCTCAGCCATAGGTTCAGACTCTCTGGCAGCCTTTGGGGACTTGTGCGCCCCTTCTGCTAGTCCCAAGATTGCAAGGTTTGGCAATGTGCTTCTGGGCTTTGCTGGATCATGGAGGGCAGGCCAACAGTTCTTTGACCACACATCCAGGTTGGCAAATCCAACTCTGAGACAGGTCATGGATTGTGAGGTGACTGAGACTGACTGGAACCTGCTGGTGGTGGAGGGATCCAGAATCTATGAGGTCTCGGCAGACAAGGGGGTGGTGGAGGCTCTAGGGCTGGAGGGATACACCTATGCAGCCATTGGCTCTGGTGCAGCAGTCTGTCTTGGAGCTTTGGGATATGCCACACCAAGACTGGACAGGTCTTCACTAAAGAGAGCCTTGATGGTCACAGCAGAACACACCACCACTGTTGCACCACCATTCCACATCATTGAGTTGTGACCAGGTAAAGCCCAGAAAACAAAAGCGACTTGAAAAGTTGTTGCCAATGTGCGAAAATGTTTGTGTAGGTTAGGCGCACTGCACCCAGCCTCCAGTCTTCAAGGGGAACAAATGCACATTGAGACTGTGTCAATAAATCTTCTCAGGTCAGACCCTGAAAATGCCAGAAAGCATGATCAGAGGAACTTGGCTGCCATTGCCAACAGCCTGAACCAGTTTGGACAACGCAAGCCTATTGTCATTACACATAATGATGTAGTCATTGCAGGCAATGGAACTCTGGAGGCCGCCAAAAGGCTGGGCTGGACAGAGATTGCAGTGGCAAGAACTCCTAAAGACTGGGATGAAGCCACCATCAAGGCTTATGCCCTAGCTGATAACCAGTCAGGAGCCCTAGCTGAATGGGACAACCTGGTTCTGGAGAGAACCTTGACTGAGCTCATGAAGCAAGACTGGGATGTTGCAGCTCTCGGCTTTGATGACCAGGTGCTGTCTGAACTGATGTCCCTAGTTGAGACTGGTGCAGATGGCAACCTGAAAGATGAGATTGCCAATCCTTACAGCACCAAGATTGATGTCCCTCAGTATGAGATTGTTGGAGATCAGCCTGAAGTCTCAGAGCTCTTAAATGACTCCAAGACCAAAGCCCTCCAAGCTGAGATTGAAGCCTCTGACCTGCCCAGTGATGTAAAGGGATTCCTGACTGCTGCAGCCCACAGGCACACAGTCTTCAACTATGGCAAGATTGCTGAGTTTTATCCCCACCAATCAGGGGAAATACAGAAGTTGATGCAGGATTCAGTCTTGGTGATCATTGACTTTGATGATGCCATGAAACTGGGATATGTAAAGCTCACCAACAAAATCTCAGCTCTGCTCCAAGAGGATGCAGACAGTGAGTGACAAGAAGTTTGCAGCCTTCATTCTGAGCCATCAGCGACCTGGAAAAGTGGTCACTGCCAAGACTCTCAGGGCTTCTGGATACACAGGAGACATCTACATCCTGCTGGACAGTGAGGATGAGACTGCAGGGCAGTATGTGGCTGAGTTTGGCAAAGAGTCAATCATCATCTTTGACAAGGCTGACCAGAGCTTTGACATTGGTGATTCCCAGCAACATAGGCGTGGTGTGATTTATGCCAGAAACGCCTCTTTCCAGGTTGCCAAAGATTTAGGGCTGGACTACTTCCTGCAACTGGATGATGACTACAACAGATTTGAGTATCGCTACCCTTCTGAGGGAGTGCTGAAGACTGTTGTGGTGAAGCAACTGGATCAAGTCTTTGATGCCATGTTGGACTTTCTTGATGACACCAAAGCATCAACTGTGGCTTTTGCACAGGGTGGGGACTTCATTGGTGGAGCAAATGGTGGAGCCTTCAAGAAGATGGTTTTGAGAAAAGCCATGAACTCCTTCTTCTTCTGCACTGACAGACCTGTGGAGTTTGTGGGCAGAATTAATGAAGATGTGAACACCTATGTGGTGAATGGCACTAGAGGCCAGCTCTTCCTGACACCAACAATGATTGACCTGGTGCAGACCCAAACCCAAGCTAGTTCTGGTGGTATGACCAGCCTCTACACAGACTCTGGGACTTATCTCAAATCCATGTATTCAGTGATGATGGCTCCCTCCTGTGTGAGCATCTCACCAATGGGGCCTAGCAACCCAAGACTGCACCACAAGATTCGGGCTGAGAATGCCTATCCCAAAATAATCAGTGAAAAGCACTGCAAGTTGGTAAAACCATGACCAGTAAAAATCAGACACCAGACCCAGACCTGATCATCAAGGAAAAGCAAGTTGTGGAACTGCGCAGGGCTGGTGCAACTTGGGATGAGATTGCTAAGGCTGTGGACTATGCCACACCCACTGGAGCTTGGAAAGCGTTCCAGAGGGCAATGCGCAGGACACTGGTTGATGCAGGCACAGAAGAGCTCAGAGCGTTAGAATTAGACCGGCTTGACAGAGTGCAGCGTGCAGTGTGGGCAAAGGCTCTGACAGGTGATGACAAAGCCATTGACAAACTGCTGAAGATCATGGAACACAGAGCTAAGTATCTGGGTCTCTATGCTCCAGCCAAAGTCCAGGTGGAGTCAGTTGTTTATGACGGCTCAACGATTGAGGGAGAAGTTGCAAAACTCAGACAACTCCTTGCAGACTCTGGCAGCCAGCAGATTTCTTTGGACAGACACACTGGCGAGACCGGAACAACTGCCGACTGAGGAAGATTGGTCAGTCTGGCTGTATCTAGCTGGGCGTGGCTCTGGGAAGACTAGGACTGCTGCAGAGTGGATTGTCTGGCAGGCAGTCTCTAAGCCCAAGACCAGGTGGGCTGTTATTGCAGCCACGTTTGCTGACGTTAGAGATACTTGTGCTGAGGGAGAGAGTGGCCTCATTGCCATCCTGAAGCGGTATGAAATCATGGAGTCCTACAACAGGTCAATGGGAGAAATCCTGCTGACTAATGGCTCCAGAATCAAGCTGTTCTCTGCAGATGAGCCCGACCGACTGCGTGGCCCACAGTTTCATGGAGCCTGGTGTGATGAACTTGCTGCTTGGAGATACACAGACACTTGGGATCAGTTGCAGTTTGGATTGCGACTTGGTGAGAAGCCCAGAACCATCATCACCACCACTCCAAGACCTACTCCCCTGATTAGGGAACTGACCTCCAGAACAGATGGCTCAGTGAGGATTGTTAGAGGCTCCACCTTTGACAATGCCAAGAACTTGGCTCCATCAGCACTGGCACAGCTCAGAGCCAGATATGAGGGAACCAGACTTGGTAGGCAGGAACTCTATGCAGAGATTCTGACCGACACACCTGGTGCGCTGTGGAATCTGAGCATGATTGATGCAACCAGAATCAGTAAGGAAAACCTTCCTGAACTTGTGAGGGTGGTGGTTGCCATTGACCCTGCAGTGACCTCTGGTGAGCAGTCTGACGAGACCGGCATAGTCGTGGTGGGGAAAGGCTCTGATGGCAGGGGATATGTCCTTGCTGACAGAAGCTGCAGAGAATCGCCCTCTGGCTGGGCTCACAGGGCTGTCCAAGCCTTCAATGACTTTTCAGCTGACAGGATTGTTGCTGAGAAGAACCAGGGTGGGGACATGGTGGAAGCAACCATCAGGTCTGTCTTCCCCTCTGCACCATTCAAGGGAATCACTGCCAAAGTGGGCAAACGTCTCAGAGCAGAGCCCATCAGTGCTTTGTATGAGCAGGGCAGGGTTTCCCATGTTGGTTCCTTTGATCCACTAGAAGACCAGATGACTCAGTGGGTTCCAGACTCAGGCACATCACCTGACAGACTGGATGCCCTGGTTCATGGTCTTACAGAATTGGGTCTGGCTGGTGGAACTAGTGCGGATAGATTCTTCCAACAACTTGCTCCACCCTGCCCAAGCTGTGGTCTTCCTGTATCAGCAACAGCCACCAACTGCCCTCACTGTGGCATGAAGAACAATGACTATGACTTAGTTCAGGTCTATCCAAGATAAGGAAAAAATGGCACTCCGAGACCGCTTCAGCCGTAAGGCTAGAGACCAGAAGTTGGCAGAAACTGTTGCAGAAGCTGTCAAGGCTGGGTTGGCTGGTTCCCCTATGGGAACTACTAACTACAACCGAGCTACTCCTGCTGAGCCTTACAGCACTGTTGGTGGTCAGGGAATTGTCACTGGCATTGGTCAGGCAATCCCAATGGAGCGACCTGGTGTGACACCTGGTGGTGGTGGGTTTGGCGCAATGCTTGGGCCGGCAGCTCCACTGCTTCCTGCTCCCATTGATGCAGTGCTGGATGAGACTGGCAGGGCTCTTCCTCGCAAGTACGAATATCAGGTCGCTACGAACCTGAACTTGACCCAGCAGGAAGTTCCCTATGGAGTCCTGAAGTCTTTGGCTGAGCAGTGCGACATCATTCACAGGGCAATTGAAATCCGTGTTGGTGATCTCATCAAGCAGGACTGGTCATTTGACTTGTCTGAGTCTGCTGTGGCTCAGATTATGCAGGACAACAACTGCAGCCATGCAAAGGCTTCACGGCTTGGGCGTGAGATGTATGGGGATGAAATCAACCGCCTCACTGCGTTCTGGAAGAACCCTTATGTGCAGAGTGACCGGTCTTGGTCTGAGTGGCTGACTGAGGCTCTGTGGCAGGTCTTTGTCTATGACCAGCTTTGTGTTTATCCCCGATACAACTTTGGTGGGGACATCATTGGGTTTGATGTGATTGATGCACCAACCATCAAGATTCTGCTGGACAATCGTGGGGATGTTCCGCACCCACCGCTTCCTGCGTATCAGCAGGTCTTGTGGGGATTCCCGCGAGGGGAGTTTGTGGCCTCCCCAGAATCAGATGGTGACTTCTACAACTCACCTGGTAAGTATGGGGAATACAAGACTGACCAACTTTCTGTGTTCATTAAGAACCGGCGCACTTGGAGCCCGTATGGATACAGCCCAGTTGAGGAAGCAATTCCTGCTGCAAGTCTGTATCTTGACCGGCAGGCTTGGATGCGAGCTGAGTATCAGTTTGGCTCCATGCCCACCACTTTCATGAAGACAAACAGCATGGAACTGACTTTGGAGAAACTCAGTGCCTATGAGCGCATTCTGAATGACCGGCTGACTGGTTCGACTGCTGAGCGACACCGCATCAAGGTGTTGCCGGATGGGTTTGACCCAGTGGCAATGCCCAGCCAGGATGAGCGATACAAGAGCGACTATGACGAATTTATTATCAAGCGCATTGCTGCAATCTTTGGTGTGACCCCATCTTCACTTGGTGTCGTTGCTCGTGCTGGGCTGGGTGGTGGCAAGGGAGCCCATGATGGTGAAGCTGAGTCTTCAGAGGCGGTTTCAACTCGCCCAATGGAGAACTATGTCACTGACATCATCAACTCATTGGGCCGGCGCTACCTTGATGCTGATCTCAATGTCACCTTTGTGATGCAGGACAGGGCAAATGCTGAGACCCAGAAGGAGCAGGCTCAGGCTCTGCAGATTTCCCTCTTCTCAGGACAGAAGACTCTGAATGATGTGCAGGGAGAACTTGGGCAGGCTTTGTATGAGATGCCTGAAGCTGATGAGCCATTCATTGTGGCTGGTAATGCAATCCAGTTCCTGAAGGGTCTGCTTGACACAAGTAGCACCGGTGAGACAATCGGGCAGAAGGAGACCCCAAGTGAGTCAGATGCACAAAGCACACAAGGCCAAGAAGGTCAGAGTGAAGAAGGCTCGGACAAAAGCAAGCCGGAGGAAACTTCGGTAAAGCCTGAAGCCTCAGTCTCTGATGAGATCAAGGCCTTCAACAAGTATGTGTCAGCTCGTCTGCGCAAGGGTGGGTCTTTCAGGGACTTCCAGTTCAAGACCATCAATGAGGATGATGCTTGGTGCTTCAACCAAGATGTTCAGGCAATCATCAAGGGAGAAACCTACACACCACCAAAGGGAGTGCAGGCTGCAGCTCAGAGGGCTCTGGACTGGATTGCTGATGGCAAGGCTGGTTCAGGCTTCACTGATGTTGGTCGCAAGCGAGCTTCAGACTTGGCTCGTGGTGCTGGGATTTCAATGGCAACTGTGCGCCGGATGAAGGCTTACTTTGACCGACACCAGTCTGACAAGGATGCAACTGGCTTCTCCTCTGGTGAGGAAGGCTACCCATCACCTGGTCGTGTGGCTTGGGATGCTTGGGGAGGGGATGCAGGCTACTCATGGGTTCGTGGACTGGCTGGAGAGGATAAGGCAGCAAACGCTGACGATACCCCAAAAGCAGGTTTAACTACTAAGGCTGAAACTCCAGCAATGGTGGCTCGCAGGCGGTTGGTTGCCAACTACTACTCACCAAGAGTCCACTCTGCCATCCAGTCTGCTGTTAGTGGCATTGAGAGTGCTGTGCGCCACGCTATGACTATGGCAACTGCCAAGTCCACTGATCCAGACAAGAACAATGCCAAAGCCTCTGTCCAGAACAATGTCAAGTTTGACAAGAAGAAACTGGCTGAGGAACTGCTGGCAATCCATGCAGAGGCTGGTCTGGTTGGCACTGTAGATGCTCTGGCTCAACTGGGAGATGTTGCTTCAGAAACCCCAATTGCTGGTCTGGCAAACACCATTGACTGGTCTGCTTGGACACCTGGTGATCCCAAAGCAGCGGAGAAGGTGGCTGGAAAATCCTTGAAGGCTTTGCTGGACAACTCTGGCATCACCATTAAGGGAGTGGCAGACACCACTTTGGAACACATTGGAAACACCATTGCTGATGGCCTCAGAACTGGTGCGACAATGGATGAGATAACTCAGGCTATCTACAGCAACTGGGCATTTGACTATGACAGAGCAGCCATGATTGCAGCCACTGAAACAGCCAGAGCTGCAAATGCTGCAACCCTTGACTCCTATGAATCCTCTGGAATTACTCAGTGGGACTGGGAAACCTATGACCCTTGTGATGCTTGTCAGGAGCAAGAATCTGACAATCCTCATGACTTAGGGGATGAAACCCCACCGCTTCACCCAAACTGTGAGTGCTACATGCAGCCCTCACTTGACTAATGGAGAATCCATGACTGAATCAATCAAGAGCATCTATCTGGGAAACCTGACTGCCAAGCGTGGCGAGGATGGTTTCATGTATGTCAAGGGTCTGGCAACAGATGACACCCTTGACCTTGACCAGCAGGTGTGTGACCCCAAGTGGCTGTCTAAGGCTATGCCTGCTTGGATGGAGATTGGCAACGTGCGAGAGATGCACCAGAGCAAGGCTGTGGGCAAGGCCACTGAGATGACTCAGACTGGCACTGGCTTTGTGGTCACTGCAAAGGTTGTTGATCCACAGGCAGCCCTCATGGTGGAAGAGGGAATATACACCGGATTTAGCGTGGGGATTAAGGGCGCAAGGGTAGTCAAGGATGAAAAAGCACCCGGTGGGCGCATCATTGACGGTACGATTGTAGAGGTCTCTCTCGTGGACCGCCCAGCCAACCCAAGCTGTGTTGTTGAAATTGCCAAGTCGGTGAACGGCACACTTGTGAAAGGGACTGCAGTGGAAGACATCAAGAAGGCTGAGAGCCCAGCAATGAATGCTGAGGCTGTCATGACCGAAGAGCCTGGTCTGGACAAGGAAGTCCTGAACCGAGACGAACCATTCTTCTGCCGAGCCTGCTCTGGCACTGGCAAGAAGTCCAATGTTGAGGGCAACACCCAAGAGACTGACTGTGATGTCTGTGGTGGCACTGGTGAGCAGCCAGAGGGTCGGGCAGAGTTTGATGAGCCAAATCGCCCAAGCATCCCTGAAGAGCTGGAAAACCGAGACATGAAGAGCTCAGAGCCTGATGTTGAGAAGCGTGACTACTCAGACAAGGAACGGGCTGATGCTGCTGAAGCAGGCCAGGCTCTCCCTGATGGCTCCTACCCAATCAAGACTGTTGGTGATCTGAAGAATGCCATCCAGTCATTTGGTCGTGCCAAAGAACCTGCAAAGGTGAAGGCTCACATTAAGGCTCGTGCTAAGGCTCTGGGCAAGGAAGACCTGATTCCAGAGAACTGGAAGTCAGTTGAGGCTGACACTGCAAAGGCTGCAGAAGACCAGATGCATGATGCTTCTGAGCTGTCAGCAATTCGTGAGGGACTCATCAACTGCATCAAGGCTGAACTTGATGAGATGCTGGCTGGTGATGACAATGAGGTTTGTGATGTCAAGGAGCTCCTTTGCACATTGCAGATGTTCTTGGACTGGTGGACTGATGAAGCCAGTGAGAACCAGACAGAAGCTCCATTCACTGGATGGGACAACGACAACACAGGAGACATGATGGCATATGTTGGTCTTGGCGTTTCAGCCGACCTATTGAAGAACGCAAGCGCAGACACAGCGACCCCTGAAATCAAGGACGAACTGCGCTCCGAAATCGTCAAGGCGCTGGGCCTTGAAGAAGTCATGACAGCGAAGGCTGAATTGAGTGAGGCAAAAGAGCAGATTGAACTGCTAAAGGCCGCACTTGATGAGGTTAAGTCAATGGCTGTTCCTGGTGGGCCTGCACTCCGCGCCACCCGTGAGCAAACCAGCAAATCAGCAGCAGTGCTGGCAAATGAAGTGGAAGCTCTGCGCCTCCGCAACATTGCCAAGCAAGTCACTGATCCTGCACTTCGCGCCCAATACCTGGCTTCGGCTCAGGCTTTGGAAGCAAACAACTAACCACTACCCAAAGGAAAAACAATGGCACTCGCCGCACCTTCCCTTGACCAGATGTTTGCAGGTCTTCCTGCAGATGAGCAGGTCAAGCGCTTTGAGGCTTACAAGTCAGCCCTCAGCACTGTCCAGTCAAACACCCTCGCTGCTAAGGCTCGTGGAGAAATCTCCTTCGACCCACAGCGTGGCATCACCAAGTCTGTGAACACTGCTTCACGCATCACTGAACTCACCAGCGAAATCAGCAAGGCTGTTTCCGGTGACCAGCTTGCTGCTGTGCAGTCTTCGTTGGATGGTCTTGCTGACCTCCAGAAGGACTTGACCCTTACCTCACCATTGAACAGCACTATCTCAGGCGTTAGCGGTCTCGTCCCATACGACCTCGACCCTGTGCTTTCATTGCTGATTCCAAAGGAGCTCTACCTCCGCAACAGCATTGCTCGCATCAAGGCTCAGGGCCAGGCTCTGGAATTCCGTCGCATCACTGGTGTGTCTAACGCCGGTGTTGGTGGTGTTGGTCAGGCCTCGTCGTTCTTCAACAGCAACTCAGCCTCTACGTCGTTTGGTGGCGTCTCGCTCAACCGCCCGACCAAAATCACTTACGCAGCTGACAAGATTGTCAAGTCGTTCGTTGAGCAGGGTCTGTCGGACTCTGTATCGCTCCAGGCCGAGTTCGCCGGTCAGGGATACACCGACCTGCGCCAACTGTCCCACACGGCGTTGATTTGGGCTCACTTCTTGGCTGAAGAGCGCAATATGCTGAACGCTGTTTCGACTGCCCTGCCCACCACTGGTCTTGGCACTGTCACTGGCGCAAACGACACGACTGGTTCAGGTCTGCCTGCTACCTCGTCTAGCACTGTTCAGATCACCTTGTCCTCTGCCTATGGTGAGACTGCTCCTGTCTCAGCTGGCAGTGTCACTAACGCCACTGCTGGTCAGGGCGTGAAGGTGACGTGGACTGGAACTGCTCCTTATGGTGCTGTTGCAGTGAACATCTATGTCACTGTTGGTTCAACTGTCTACCGCGCCACCACGCCTTCGCTGGCTTCCGGTGTCACTGGTCTGTCGTTCGCAACCTACGCTGCCGGTGTTCCTGCTTCGGACGGCTCCTACAACACCTACGCTGCTGGTGCTAACTCTGGCTCAGGCTATGACGGCTTTATCAGCACGTTGGCTCAGTCGGGTGGCTACCAGGCCCAGTTCAACAACACTGTTGCTTCTCAGAGTGAGCCTGGTGGCTTCATTCAGGATGCACTGGTCTCGCTCTACAACAGCACTATGGCTGACCCAGAAGTGATCTTCACGTCTGCTGCAGTTCGTCGTGCTTTGTCGAAGGCTCTGCAGTCACAGCAGTCCAGCACCTCATACCGCTTCAACTACAGCACCGGCTCAGATGGTGTTGCAATTGGCGCAATGGTGACTGGTATCGCCAACGAAGCAACCGGCACCATGCTTGACTTGGTGACGCACCGCTTCATGCCTGCAGGTGCAATGGTCATCCACCAGAAGCAGTTGCCATTCCCAGACTCGGGTGTTGCTCAGACCGTTGAGTGCCACAACGTCGTGGACAGCATGATCATCGAGTGGCCGCAAATCGGCTTCTCCTACGACATCAGTTCCTACACCTACGGCTCACTGGCGTTCCGTGCGCCAGCCTGGTCGGGCATCATCACTGGTATCACGGGCTGATGACCCACACTCGCTAGCTGGCTGTTGCCACTAGCACTGAGGGTTGAGCAGGGCGGTGGGGTTTCCTTCCCCTTTCCTCCACCGCCTTGCTCCCCTCCCAGTCTTAAAAGGAGAAGCATGAGACTTGTAGGTTCAGACAGGAATCTTAAAGAAGTCACCATCAATGAGGGAACTGTGATCCCTCAGCAGAAGGATGGGACATTTCATGTTGAGGGTGCTGCAGCCAGAGCCCTCATTAAGTCCGGTGACTTTGCTGTTGCTGGCACAAACTTTCGCCATGTCCGACAGGGCTTCATTTGCACTGACTGTGGGTTCAATGCCCTCATCAAAGACAAGTGTGGCAAATGCGGTGGCACTAACTTAGAAGAGGCCTAGATGGTTGTTGCACCTTTTTTCCAGACAGAGGGAATTGTTGAGCCCTATGTCTCATTGAATGAGGTCAAGTTCAGCCCTACAGCTTCTGCCATTGACTTCTCAAACCTGATTGAGAATGCATCCCAGGTCGCTCAGGATAGAGCCCTGGTTGATGTAATTCGCAGGGCTTCCTCCAAAGCAGACATCTTCTGTTATGGGCGATTGGGAACATTGAATGCAACCAGCAACACTGAAAATGGTTGGTATAGGCCAAGCCGTGATGGGAACATCACCTTCACTCCTTCATTCACTCCCATCCTTGAAGTGACTGATGTGCAAGTTGGCTGGGGGCCTGGTAGTGGTCTCCAAGAGATCAGCATCTCCTCCAGCAACATTGCCATTGACCGAGACCAGTTCATCCTGACTGCACCCAGCACTCTGGGTCTCTACTTTGGGAACTTGGGCATTGCTGGTGGGCGGTGGGGATACCAGACCAATATGTGGTGTCAATACACCTATGTGAATGGCTGGTTCAACTCATTCCTCACAGCTTCTGCCACTGCTGGTGCAACTGCCCTGACTGTCACTGACACAACTGGCATCTATCCAGGAATGAAGTTCACCATCTGGGATGGCATGAGTGATGAGGTTGTCACTGTGGCCTCAGTTTCTGGCACTGTCATCAACTTGGTTTCTGGCACTCTCTACAATCATGGGATTGGTGTCAATGTCTCCACCATGCCTGCAGCAGTCAAGCAGGCTGTGATTCACCTTGTGGTTGCTCTCATCAAGGAGCGTGGTCAGGGTGGGTTGGTCATCAATGAGATTGGTGAACCCAGTGCTGTGTCATCACGCACCCAGTCTTCTGCAGAAGATGAGATGCAGGCCTATGACTTGCTGGAGCCATTCAAGGTCTTGGGTGGCAGACAGTGAGCAGAACCACAGTCAGAGCTCAGTTTGTTAATTATCTCAACAACGCTGGGATCACCTATCTGTCTGAGGTCAAGAACTTCCCTGCCAAGTTCACTCCTGAAGGTGACTTCTATCAAGGTGAAGACCCTGGTCACCAGCAGGGCTGCATTGTGTTCCCCTACATTGAGAGCCAGTCAGAGAAGCGTATTGAGCTGACTGGAGCCACTGGTGGTGGCAAAGAGATTTCCTATGATGTCTCCTTCACCTGCATCTTCAGAAGCAACAAGCGCAAGACTGAGGATGCTGGTGTGGATGCTGAGACCTTCTTGGACTCTTTCACCAATGCCATCAGAGCATCCAAGAACTGTGGTGGCAATGGCCCAATCTTCCAGTGGGGAGAGAGTGGCACAAATAATGGTGCTGACATTGAAGTTGTCTCCTACTACCCAAGACAACTGAATGGATCAGCAGCAGTGACCCAAGTTGTGTCCACTGTAAAAGTTCGTATCATTGAAATAACCAACTCCAACTCCTACATCAGCTAAGGAACCTCATGTCATTCATCTTCACTGACAGCCAAGAGCGCATCTATCCAGACTTGCTTGACGAGAATGGCAATGTTCTGGTGGCTGTGCCAAATGTCACCACTCTCAGTGCTGACCCTGGTGATGGTCGCTGGGTTGCCCAGTCAGCACCTGCACCACAAGCCACTCAGACGGCTCCAGAAGAGCCTGTGGCGCCCGCTACACCTGACCCTGCTCCAACCACTACCAACTAAGGAATCATCATGGCAAACCAAGCCTTTTTAACAGCTAACAGTTATCTTGGAATGGTCATTGAGACCACCGAGGGAACGCTCCCCACGACTGGAACCTCCTACTGGTTGCCAGTCACCTCACCACAGATCACTCCACAGCAAATGTTCTTGCGTGATGAGGCTCTGCGTGGCTCGCCAACGACTGTTTATGACCAGGTTCAGGGCGTTCGTCATGACGAATTTGAGTTCAAGACTTACTTGTTCGCTGACACTTTCCCTGTGTTGGTTCGCTCAATCTTGGGTGGCACTGACAGCAAGACTGGCGCAGGCCCATACACCCACGGCATCAAGGTGCTGAACAACCCAGCAACCGGCTCACAGCCTCCCACCTACTCCATTCTGGACTTTGATGGTGCAAACTACTTCACTGTGACTGGCGCACAGGCTGACAGCTTGGGCATCACCTTTGGTGCTGATGCTGCAGCAGAAGCAACTGTCAAGTATCTGGGCAACCCCTACACCTCCTACACTTCTGCGCCCACTGTCTTTGCAACCCAGAGCCTCAGCACTGAACACATGATTCCAGCTTGGGACACTTCAGTGACCATTGGTGGAACGCAGTCAGGACTGGCAAACACTGGTGGTGTCACCTACACCAACATCTCAACTGGTGAACTGACCATCAACCGAAAGACGCAGGCAATCTTCACGCTCGGCACTCAGGCTCCCTACAACCTGTTCGCTGGCCCTATCGAAGTGACCGGCAAGTTCACCTTTGTTGTGAACAGCACCAGTGATGTCTTCTCAACTGGTTCTGGTGCATATGGTTTGACTCGTTCACCGGAGCCCATCTTGGTCACCTTGACTGACCCCAATGATGCGACTTCAGGCACTCAGCACTCTGTGACCCTGTTGCTGTCGGCTGCTCAGATTCACAGCATCAAGCGCACACGAGGCAAGGAATACACTGAGCTTGAAGTTGAGTTCACTGCCAACGCCAACAACAATGACTCAACCACTGGATACTCACCTATTCAGACGAGTATCGTTAACAACGTCAATACCACCTACTAATCCAACTAAGGGGAACTAATGCCACTGATTCAACTACCAAACAACCAGTCTGCTGTGATTGCTGGGCGTGATGAGATTACTGAGCGCACTAACCGCGCCATTGCTCAGGCCTACATGAAAGCAGCAGGCACTGCAGCCAAGCTTGCTTCACTGGGATTTGATGACAATGACCCCAAGACTTGGGGAATCTTTGCTGACATCTCAGAGCAAGACCAGGCAAACCTGAATGGATACCAAGCCCAGTTGATTGTGGGCTTGGTGAAGCAGTGGACATTGGGAGACCTGCCCACCTTAGAGAGTGCATTAGACCTGCCCAAAGCTGTGTTTGATGCGCTCTCTGAGGCGTGTGGGATTGAGTTCAATGGCTCAGTAGTGAATGTGGAGCCAGACCCAGACCCAAAAGTGCCTACCGCCGACTAGGGAAACTGAAGGCTGCTCTAGAGGGCAAGACAACTGATGTTGATCCTGAAGTTGCTGCCTACTGGAGAGAGCATAGATTCCGCAAAACTTATGGCGGTAGTCATGAGGATTTCTTAGACCAGCCCAGGCAGGTGACTGACTGGCTCTTAGCTGTTGCCAATGTGGAAGCGGAGGTGAGCAATGCCCAGTGACATCACTGTTGAGGATGGTGACTTTGAGGATGCCACTGAAATGCTGAAGGCTATGGTGGACATCTACACCAGACAGTTTGTGCAAAAGGGTGGTGAGCTGATTGCTTCTAATGCACAGAGCATCTTCATCAGTGGTCAGGAATCATTGGCAACTGATGATTGGCGGTCTGATGCTTGGCCTATTCCAACCAGCAGAAGTGGCAGATTAGCTAGGTCAATCAGGGTTGTAAAAGTTGGCAAAGAGGGCTCCTACTGGGTCTCACAGACTGGGCCAACAGTTAAGTATGGGCGCAGAGTGGAACTTGGTTATCCCACCCCAAACAACACATCACTTGGTGGTGGGCATTTCCCCTACTACCCAACAAGATCATTCCCATTCATGCAACCTGGTCTTGAAAAGTCACAAGATCATCTCTCAAAACTCTATGCATCCATGATGCAGGGCGCACAGGAAGCTTAAACAATGCCACTTCTCCCTCCAGTAATTGCCACACTCCTTGCTGACACTAAGGAATACATGGCGAAGATGACTGAAGCCCAGCACAAGATGGACAAGTTTGGTCTCTCAGCAGACACTGCTGGTTCTAAGTTCTCCAAGTTTGCTGACAAGGCTTCCACTGCTGTCATTGGTGTTGGTGCAGCCATTGCTGGATATGGCATTGACCAAGCTCTAAAGTTCACTGAGTCTCTGGACAAGATTCAGAATCAGGCTGGTGTTTCTTCAGGGGAACTGGACTACCTGAAGACTGCCATCATGAAGGTGTCAGACCAGACTGCCATCTCCTCTGACAACATTTCATCAGCATTTCTTCAAGTTGAGAAGGCCGGTCTGCGTGGTGCGAAGGCATACGAGGTAGTGGACAATGCAGCAAAGGCTGCAGCCATCACTGGTGGGGATGTCACTCAGATGACCCAGACCCTCATTGGCATCCAGAACCTGCAGATTGCTAAGGGGATGAGTGTTGCTGCTGTCTCTGACTTGATGGTGAAAGCAAACCAGAGCCACATTGGATCACTGGAAAGCCTGACTGGGATTCTCACTGGCAAAGTTGGTGGCGCACTGGCTGCTGAAGGCCTGAACTTGGCTGAGATGGCTGCTGTCTCTGACGTGGCATCAAAGGCTGGATACAGCACAGCCAAGTCCTACACGCAACTGGCAACTGGCCTGCACAGGATTGAGAACCCCACCAAAGCCTCATCAAAGGCTATGGCAGAACTGCACATTAATGCTCAGACACTGGCAGAAACTGCCCGTCACCCTGGCACTGGTCTGGTTGATGTTCTGAGCTACTTGGAGCAGGTCTCCAAGAAAACTGGCGTGTCAATGAACACACTTATTACTCAGACCTTTGGGCCTGGTGCAGTCGGTTTGGTTTCCACCCTCTCAACCCACATCAACACTCTTGCCAAGAATGTGAAGACTTTGGGAGGAGCATCTGGTGCTGACCTTGCCAAGAGCTTTGGCATCACACAGAATCAGTTGAACTTTAGGCTGGAGCAACTGAAAAACTCAGCCAAGAATACCCTGACTGGTCTTGGCCTGCTCCTTCTTCCAGGTGTCAGCGATATTGCCAACTGGGTCACAAACACTGTTGCTTATTTGCAGAAGCACCCACTCCTGAAAGAAATTGCTAGTAAGGCCTCCATTGCAGCCTTTGTTGCTGCTGTGGGCTTCAAGCTCTTCAGTGGGATTCAAGGTGTCATTGGCAAGGTAAAAGGGCTCTTTGGTGGTGGCAGTCCCATTTCCGGTGGTCTGTCCACTGAGCAGGCTCAGACTCAAATCACTTTGCTGACTGCCATTGCTGACAACACTGCAATCATGGCTGGTGAAGGTGGCATCTCTGGCACTGAAGCAGCCGCAGGCGCCCTCGGTGGCGCAGAGGGCGGAGGTGCGCTGGCAGTAGGCGCAGCAGCAGCAGTCCCCATTGCTCTGGCAGCAGCAGTCTTTGCTGGTGGATACTACGCAACACGAGGCAACAACCGAGATGTGACTCCAGCACTAGTGGAGAAGTTCTACAAGGGCGCAACTGCTGCGGCAATCATGAAGCAAGTCAAGGCCGGTGAGCAGGAAAATCAGGCATACGTCATTGACCAAGTGACCGGAGCAATCTTCGAGGGTGGTGGTCGTGGTCGCATGGTGTCTGGCTGGACTCCTGCAACTGGAGCAGGCGAGCAGACATGGGCAAACGGCCATAACATCACCAAGCCTCCAGTGGTGGTGACTCGCCACAAGTTCAAGGTGACTAAGTAATGGCTGGTGAGTTGAATCTGGAGCAAGAGGTTGAAGTTGAAATCAGCATCTCAGGGATTGTGAATGCTCTTCTTCAAGACCAGCGTTTCATCAATGCGGTAGCATTGGCAATCAGGACAGCACAGACCAAGCAGGTTCGCACAATGGGCAACCTGTATGGGAAGACTGCTGAGAAGCCAAAGCCAACACCTGCAACCAAACGGAGACTGACGTGAGCATCCAGAGCCTTCCAATCATTGATGCTTGGATTGCTTTCTCTCCCACTGCCAATGGTGCAACACTGGCAACTGCCAACCAGCAGTCTTTGCCAGACATCACCAGGGATGTTTCTGCAGCGGTGGGGAATGGCACAACCATTACCTACACCTGCAACAACAGTTTCTCGGCTGGAAATGTGGTGACTGTGTATGGGCTTGGTGTGGCCTCTGGATCATCATTGAATGTCACTAGGGCAACCATTGCCAGTGCCACCTCCACCCAGTTCACTGTGACCAGCTCTTTGGTGGGAACTGCATCAGGCTCAGGTCATGCTGCAGTCTCCAACTCCTACTGGACTTGGGTTGGTCAGTATGTCAGGGACTTCACCACCAAGTCAGGAAAACAGCACTACCTGGACAGGGTTGAAGCCACCACACTGAAGCTGACTGTGAACAATCGTGATGGGTTCTTCAATGGCTCCCCATACACAATCACTCCCAGAATGCCTGTTGCTATCAAGGCCAGATGGGTGGGTCAGGCATATCCAATTTTCTTTGGCATCATTGACTCCATCACTGAGAATCCTGTTGATGAGCTCAACTCTGACCTTGACATTGAAGCAAGTGATCTCCTGAAGTATCTCAGCCTGAAGTATCTGCTGAGACCTTCATTCTGGAAGCAATACACCACGCCAGCAAGTCAGGGTGGGTTGGCTGCATCTGCTCGCTACTGGTATAGGTGCAGCAATTATGCAGTTGCAACTGTGACTGCAGCTCAGGCAAACTCTTCTGCTGGGACTGTCACCTACCAGATTGTGAATGCCAGCACCAACTTCAACGTTGGCTCCAATGTGACTGTGAATGGTCTGGCTGGGCTCTCCACCTTGAATGTGACTAATGCTGCAATCACAGCAACCACTGTCAGCAATGGTGTGGTGACTTCATTCACAGTGGCTCTGACCACTACTGGCAACCCATCAGCCACCTCTGCTGGTGTGGCCTACATCACTGCACTCCATGAATACATTGCCAGCAATGATGGCTACTTCTTAGGTCAGGTCTCCTACCCACAGCATGGTGCATTGATTTATGACACTGATGGCTGTGTGGACTTGTCTGGTCAGGGGAACGTCGCTTCAGGAACCCTGAACATTGTCCCCACCTTTGGAACCCAGTCCACCTATGGAGCAATTGACTTCTGGATTCTGGGTCAGCAGGTGAATGGCAACACTCTCTTGGTCACTCAATATGGCAGTGGTGCTGGGACTGTTTCCTTGTTTGTGAACCCCAATGGATACATCTCCATTGCTGTCAATGGCTCAACTGTCTCCATCTCTGGTGAGCCAAAAGTTAATGATGGATACTGGCATCATGTTGGTCTGGTGGTGGTTGGCTCTGGATCAACAGGAACCATCAACCTCTACTGTGATGGGCAGTTCTTCCCCACCTCACTCACTGGCACAAGCTTGAACTTTGTGACTGGTGGTTTGTATGTGGGAGCCACTGCCACCCAGGTTGCTTCATATAACGGCTATGTGGATGAGATTGTGGTGAGCAACCTGTCCAGCCTCAGCACTCTGGTTTCAGAGGTTCAGCAGCGATACCGAGCCGGGACACTGCTGCAGCTTGGATACCCAGTGACCTCCACAAAGGTTCTGTCTGGTGACAGGATTGCTGAATTGCTGACACTGGCAGGCATGGGAACCATCTCTGGTGGAACCACCTCTGCTCTGGCAACTGTCTCAATCCCCAGTGGTGGAACCTATGGGTTCTACATTGGCAACTCATATCAGACCTTCTCTGCTTTCAGTGCAGGAGCCTCCACCAATGGAGCAATGGCAACAGAGCCCTACTACTGGGACAGCCCAGTTGATGGCTCCACTGCTCTTGACCTGATTCAGCAGGTGACAGACACTGACATTGGTGCTTTCTACCAAGACCCAGCAGGCCGGTTCTACTTCAATGACCAGAACTATTACGGAACTTGGACATTCACTAATGCCCTGCCACCAGGCACACCATCTTTCAGCTGGACTTACAACTACAGCGTTGGGAATGTCCTGTCTGATGACAACACCACAGGCTCTTATCCATATGATGTGAACAACCTGCAGGTCATTCAGGATGATGCTGACTTGTGGACAACTGTTCGCATCACACCACAGGCTGGTGTAGATCAGATTTACGAGAACGTGCAGAACGAGGCTCGCTGGGGATACTCGACTCTGAGCAAGTCATCAACTCTGTCCACCTCCCTGCAGGATGCCCTGTCATCAGCTTGGTTCTTGGGATACATCTACAAGACCCCATTGGCAAGAGTAAACAATGTCACCCTGCTGAGTGAGACCACTGATGGCACAAATCAGGGAACCAACCTGCCATTCATGCTGAGCGTTGCTCTGGGAGATGTGGTGCAGTTCAAGCGCACCCAGCCACACGCAACCAGCAATGGAGTCATCAACCTGCCTATGGCAGTGGAGAGCATCAGCCACGAGTTTGCTGCTGAGCCAGGCTACTGGCACACCAGCCTGATTCTTGACCCATACCCAGTTAGGCAGTCCTAATGGTTATTAGAAATACAACCAACTATGGAGCTCAACTGGCTGCTCTTGGGGATGGATCAGATGCTTCCTTCTGGAGACAGAACAGCATCTGGGACTCAGGCAACTCAGGCAACACCAACACCAGTATTGGCACTACCTACACACTTGTTCAGTCTTTGGACAACACTGGAGGAACAGCCTTTGGTGTGCTTGGTGGGTTCACCACCTACCTAGTGATTTGGACTGTGGGAAGTGGCAACACTGCTCCCAGCACCAGTTCCTACCTTGACGTTGAACTGGGATACAACAACACCACACCATCATTTGGGCCTGGTCGTGTGGCTTATTACACCACTGCTGGTGGCTCATTCTCTGGGATTGCTACTGCAACACCTGGAAGCATCCAGCCTTTCAGCCTTTATCTGTTTGCTAAAGCTGAAAGTGGAACGTTTCACGCATCATTTGCACAAATCACTGTCATTGGAATCAATTAGGAGAAAACATGGCTGACACACGCCAAGCAATTGTGGAATGGGCAAAGTGGCTCAAAGACCACAGCCACCAGATGAACTACACAGAGGGCAACCAGCGCATGAGTGCTATTGGTGTGTGGCCTCCAAAGTTCCCCATCAACTGCGACTGCTCTGCATTTGTGACCCTCTGCTTCTGGTTGGCTGGTGCTGATGATCCCAATGGTCTGGGATACAACCACACTGGCTACACAGGAACCCTGCTCTCACATGGCTTGGAGATTCCTCTGCAGCAGGTTGAAGCTGGTGATGTAATTGTGTATGGGCCGGGCACTGGGTGGCACACCGCCTTAATCATTCAGGGTGGAGCAAACCCACTGACCATCTCAATGGGTCAGCAGGGAGACCCATCCATTGTCCCAGTGAGTGCAGATGGCAGGCAGCCACAGCGATACTTGCGCTTCAAGACTGAGGCCAAGACTGTTCGCACACCGGCACAACTTGACAAGCCTGTTGTCAAGGTTGCCACTCCTGACTTGACCAAAGTGGCTGCACCTCAGCCAGTGGCTGACACGACCCACCTGCAGTCTGCGCCACAAGCCCACCAGACCACGCCAGAAGCCTCTCAGACGGCTCCTGCGCCGGTAGTAGAGCAACAGGTCGCACCTACGTCACCAGCCACGATTGGCTGGCCTTTGCTGAAGGAAATCGAACACATCGCTCAGGCGATTGTTGAAGGCCCTAAGTCATGATGCTCGGACTGAATCTGAACTCGTTCAACTTCTGGGTGAACCTGATTGTGAGCGTTGGCTTCTTGGTCGGCATCGTCTTTGGAGCCATCAAGACAGTCAATGAGTTTGTTGCTTGGTGGCACAGGAAGATTGCTTCAGTTGCCACAGGGAACTTGGCTTCTGAAATTGAAGAAATTAAGAAGCAATATCAGCCAAACTCTGGATCAACCCTGAGAGATGCTGTGGACAGAATTGAGGCCACAGTTCACAAGCTGGACAGGAAACTAGACATGGTGCAGTCAGAACTTGACCGGCATCTGGGCGCACATGAGGGACTGTAGTGAAGAGATTTAAGCACCCAATCACCAGTGATGAAATTGGTCTTGGTGAGCATTTGTCCTGGTTGGTGCAGGCAAGAATTCGCCGTTGGTCGTTTGTCGGCTATGTGACTTTGGCAACTGCGGTATGCTGGATTGTAGGGACTCCACTGGTTTTGGCTTGGTGGAACTACTCAGCTTCTTACATGGCTGTGTTCATTGAGCTAGTTGTTGGAATTGCCATGTATGAGCAGACCAAGAATGATGCAAAGGTGATCCGCAAGATTCTGGCAATGGAAACCAACCAGTTTGAGGAACTAAAAGACCTCATCACAAGGGTTGAAACAGACCTAGAGACAATGCATTACCCAGACATAGAACAGGAAAACTAATGGCTCTTCTTTCAGTCAGCGCAGAGAACACTGCAATCAGTGCAGTTTTTGTCCCCAGCACCACCTACTACCTCAGCCTCCACTCAGCCACACCTGGTCAGAATGGTGCAAGTGAGATCACTGGTGGTTCATATGCTCGTCAGGCTTTGACCTTTGGTGCAGCATCAGGTGGCTCAGAAGCTTCAACAAACTCCCAGACCTTCACCAACCTCCCTGCTGAAGCATCAGGCATCCCCTACTTTGGGATTTGGTCTGCAGCCACTGGTGGAACTTACATTGGCGGAGGAAGCACCACTGGTCTGACTGGCTCACTGCCTGCAGGCATCTCGGTGAACTTCGCCACTGGTGCTGTCACTGTTGCCATCTCCTAATGGAGCAGACATACACAGCGACTGCTGTGGCAACTTACACACTGCCAGAACCTGAAGAGCCCAAAGAGGACTAGATCATGGATGCCCTGAAGAACTTTGCCTATTCACTGGTGGCAACACCACCATCACCTGCCACATCTGGAACCTCCCTTGTGGTGACTGCTGGGCAGGGTGCATTGTTCCCAACGGCTCCATTTGATGCGACCATTTGGCCTGCTGGTGTCCAGCCACTCAGCACCAATGCTGAGATTGTCAGGGTCACTGCTGTGGCAACCGACACCTTCACGATCACTCGGGCTCAGTATGGAACCACAGCCCAGAGCATCACTGCTGGTTATCAGATTGCTCAGACCATAGATGCCAACCTCCTGAGCCAGTTGGCTCCCCTGTCTGGTGCAACCTTCACTGGTGAAGTATCAGTCCCAGACATCAAGGTCACTGGTCTCACTGGTGCTACTGCCGGAACGACTCGCCTCGTCGGTGTCACCGCTGCTGGTGCTCCTACGTCCGGCACGTTTCAGGCTGGCGACGTAGTGGCCGACCAGACCGGCACGTTCTGGGTCTGTATTACCGGCGGCACTCCCGGCACTTGGACGAACGTAGTCCCGAACTCGCTGGTCACTCGCTCGTCAACTGCGACGGCTGGAGTTGGTGAGTTCACCATCTTCAACGGCTCGACTCAGTATCAGGTCATCACGCTTCCTTTGAACCCCGTCAACGGCTCGACCTACCAAATCAAGAACCTCTCACTAAACACCGTCTACATCAACGGTGGGCTGAACAACGTTTCGGTGTCGGGCAACGTCTACGCTCCCTCATTCACCGCAACGACCACAGCCTCGTCCCCAACGCTGACCAGCGTAAGTTCGACGAGCAACCTCTACGTTGGTCAGGAAGTATCGGGAACCTACACACCTGCTGGCACAACCATCGTGTCAATCAACTCAGGCGCATCCACGATTACACTCAGCGCCAACGCCACCACATCGGCAACAGGCCAGATAATCAAGGCCAACTACGCAGTGACTGTGAACGCCGCCTACACGTTCACCTACAGCGGAACTGGCACCGGAGGCACTTGGTACGCTTTCGTCACGACTGACTTGGCGCAGATGGCAAACGTTCTCCCTGTGACTGCAGGTGGCACTGGTGTGACCACATCAACTGGCTCTGGCTCCAATGTCCTTTCAACATCACCAAGTCTTACAACTCCCAGCTTCTCCAGCATTGTGAACTCCGGAACGCTGACCCTGCCGACCTCGACGGACACGATGGTCGGACGTGCCACCACCGACACTCTGACAAAC
>Ga0208386_1000135_pt1 | contig 23804 bp, 29 predicted proteins | sample CryBogCBH16Oct07_FD_185510 | JGI IMG/M metagenome (GOLD analysis project Ga0208386, IMG submission 185510) | Freshwater microbial communities from Crystal Bog, Wisconsin, USA - CBH16Oct07 (SPAdes) | ecosystem: Environmental > Aquatic > Freshwater > Lake | place: Crystal Bog, Wisconsin, USA...
ATATACTTGATTGGACCTACCTCAGCTTCTACCTTGCGATTCTCTGCGGCAAAAGGTGCTCTCTCATCGTTAAGAGCAGATATCTTCTTCTGACTTTCCACGATTTCGTTTTGAAGCCTTTGTCTATCTTTGAGTTGACTACGCCGTATCTCATTGGCTTTAGTGGCACCCTTTTCATCGTCTGTGCGACTAAGAACTTGGTCAACACTCGCATCCATTTGATTAAGTTGTTTGCGGTTGGATTCGATGTTGTCTTTTTCAGTCTTGATTTTTTCATCGTATATTGCCACCTTTGCTTGTACATCGCCACTTACTAGTGTTTGGTCACTGTGTGCTTTGGAAAGGAATCCAAATATGCCCAGACTGGTAATAATCATTAAAATGGTTACCGCGGTGACTGCGTAGGTTTTCATCAAGAGGGGTAATCGAGTCCAGTGTGCCTTGATCCACGACGCAGTTACCAATTTGCCCACTTCCAGGCTTACACCCATGATTGCAATTGGTATGGCAGCAGCCGAGAAAATGGCCATCAAGCCCATCACAGAATAGTAAATGGCCACGCCCGAAATGGTAAGCCCGGAAAGTAATAAGAGAACGGCAAGTATCATAGTAATAAAAGATGTTTAGTTACTTATTCTACTATGATACTGCATCAATGTCAAGGGGTTTGGTTAAACTATGTTGTTGCCGATTGCAGTTACAAATAAGTTACCGGTTGTTCCGTCGAAATTAAAATATTTGATATACATACTTTGGTGTGATGTAACAAAAATACTAGAACCGTTTGTAGATTGCCCGCTAGACACCCCGTGATTGAACTGTGTGCTGCCGCCAGCCGGACTCATTACCAGCACTTCCACTGTTTTGCCTATTGTAGTTGCTAGGTTGATCAAATTGGCAGTGAGAGTTGTACCGGGCCCGGTTGTGTGTACATGTATCAAATCGTCTGTATCAAAGTTGATTGGAACCACATTGGCCACTAGGGTGGGCTGTGTTGCATTGTGGGTAATACCCTTGGTTGAACTAAAAGTCCCATTAACAACAACATTGCCGGTGTTTAACGTCTTACCCGCGGCCATAACAACATTGCGATTTAATACTAAATTTGCAGTGCTATTAGTGAGACCAATTTGTATATCAATGTTGCCTGTAGTGGATTGGATTGTGTTATCGACAAACTTTAATTGACCAACTTGTAACTGGTTGGCTCCGTTGATTTGTAACACACCGTTTGTAACAGTAAGTGCTGCACTTATTGCGGCGTTAGCAGTATCTTGGATGTATATTGATCCCGGACCAATATAGACACTCTTCCATTTTCTGGTCTCATTACCAAGGTAATATGTATTATCAAGGCTAGGAGTTATGTTACCGCCGATGTTGCTGTCTGCGGTTAAATTAATACCTGCAAAGGTCGGAGTGGCATTTGCAGAAACATCCTGCCCAATACTAACAGTAATAGTACTGCCTAAACTAACAGTGCCACCGCCCGTGACGCCTGTTCCTGCGTTTACTGTGACTGTTGAATTTTGTAATTTAACGTTTTGTATACTGCTTGCAGCCAATGCACCGATAACATCAGCATTGCTTAATGTTATAGCACCAGTACGTGTATTGAATGTTGTTACTCCGTTGGCGCCGACTGGAATTCTTTCCCAAGTTGCACCGTTATAAATTACCCAGTCGCCTGCAACAAAAGTAGACCCTAGGTTGGTACCACCGGTAGTAACTGCATATTCATATCCAGTTGTACCTACGCCATTGGCCAGTGTTGGTACGTTGGTATTAGCGTTCCATGTGCCTTGATAACTTACTCCGCCTAACAACGAAGTAGGAATTTGTGATAATGTAAGTCTACTTGCGCCGTCTAATGTAGCAACACCGCTGGCTGCGCCCAGTTGTGTTAATGGGATAGCCGCAGTACTCTGAGTTGTTGCGTCAGCAAAAGTAATACCACCACTGTCTATTGTTAAACTACGACTAACACTATTACTATTAATAGCACTAGTCCAAAACTGTATGTTGCTGCCTTGGTTAGTTCCGGTTTGATCTTGGCTGGAAACAAAATCTATACGAGCTGTACTTAATGCAGGCCATCCTGCGGTGGTATAAGGAGTGGCACCTACTCGACTAACAACTTCTCCGGACAATACTGCGGAAGGAGCAGTGCTAGATCCATTGTATCTGCGGCCAATGTATGCTGCATATCCTGCTTGGCCATCATTGTAAATTCTGCTGCTGTTGTTAGGTTGCCCTGTTACGTGGAGTAATACACCAGTATTCTGCGGCGCTTGGACTGAATTCGTTGAACTTCCAATAATATCAATGCCCGAGTCAAGGCTATTGACTACTGGTACATAAAAATTAATAGTTTTGTTTGATAGACTTTCAATCAGTAAATCACCTGCAGGCGACTCAGTAACAAAATTACCAACTATATACACATTACCTGTGCCATTACTAGCAATAGTAAGATCCTGATTTGTGCCAGTGGAACTCATTGTAGCCCCATTGAACACTATATTGCCGATTCTATTACTACCTAGAGCAATAGGATTACCACCAGGAGTAATGCCGTCACTAATCCTTAAGTTACCAGTCTGTTCGTTGTAGAACATATGGCCCGGTTTGCCGACATATATATTACCGTTTGTACCGTTTGCTCTACTAGTAAATAATTTTTGGATTGCCATCGGGACTTAACCTTCCCAGGGTTCGTCTTCGTCTGCAATATGTGCCAACAATGTGGGCATTGCCGTCATCATGGGCATGCCAGCGTTGCGTTTCATGATCGTTAATTCGTCCTCGTGCCCGCACTCGCATGGCTCATGTCCACATTCGGGGCAAACCTCTTCACCGGCTATTTTCTTCAGTAACTCTAGTTTCTGTTGCAAGGGTGGAACCATAGGCTCAACATTGATAACTTCTACGTTTTCGTCAGTTTCGGGTTCAGGTGCCGATTGCATTTCGATATCAGCGCCAGGACGATTGGTAATCTCAGTACCAGCTTCTTTGCCGTCTACAACGTCAGCCAGTTTGCGTAAAATTTCTGCTATGTTCATGATATATTAACCGTTAGTATAAATGTTTCCGCCAGTTGTTGGCCCTGCTATACCGCTTGCAGCCACGTTGCCAACTTGTACAATTGTGATTGCAGCAGTTGCACCGCCCACTGGCAGTAGACTTAGCGTATTACCCAGTCCTTGCATATTGAAATCGTTTTTTCTATTGGGCACTATTAACGGATAAGCACTGGAAGACACTGCTGTTCCGTTGATGTTGGCATAGCAAGCCACGTTAGAATATACTATGACCTTGGTGCTATTGATAGCAGGTGTAGTTATCGCAGTTGCTGAATTGTATGTTTGTGAATAAGCCATTCTCTAATCCTTGGGTCTTTGTGTTATTTATCTACAATGTTCAAGGTACTAGGACTTGTAAACGGCATTTGAAGCACACGATTTGGAGCTCCAAGCAAACTGCCTGACACATTGGTATAATCCACTGCACTGCCTGAATCGGGCATGGCGTTTTTCACTGCGGTAGCCGACAAAAATGATCTAGCTTCGGTTGCAGTCATTGTGGGTCTAGCTTGCATCACACAGGCCAGTACCCCGGTCACTTGTGGAGTGGCCTGACTGGTTCCGGTATCTTTGCTGAGATAAAATATGTGTCCGTACGGACTATTCGGAATTGTAACATTGGTGCTTCTGGGATCTTGCACTGCCTGTGCACCATTCAATGGCACATCGGCACTGGCCGCCATGATGTCAGTGCCAGGGGCAAATACGTCCACTCTTGGTCCGGTGCAACTATAGTCGGCTTTTTGATCTGCACCCACACTGTCAAGAGCACCCACAGTGACAAAACAGTTGGCGCTGGTGATTGTGCCTCTATGATAGTAGTTCACATACGAGTAATAGCCTATGCCGTTAGGGGCATAAAATGGTGGGTTGTAGTTCAAGGTGTAACTATTGTTGTAGTCAGCGCCGCCAGGCACGTCAATTTTGTAACTGGAGTTTCCGGCCGCCCCTACTAGCAATACTCCAGCATTGGCACAACTTTGTGCTGCGGCTTCCACACTGGGTACCCGAGCACCATTGAGTCCATTGTACAAGGGACTGAGTCCATCTTCAATGATCAGCACACCAAACCTAGGACCCATTTCGGTACTGTAACCGGTATAGGGATAGTTTACACCACGATAGTTCACAGTCATGCTGGTGGCACTGTTGAATTCGGCCACTGATCCAAGATAGCTGGTGTATCCCCAACTGTTGCTACAGATTGTGGGACGCAGGTTTCCGTTGGCTATCTTGGCCAAATGAAATGCTTTTACCAAATCAAACACATAACTGGTACTGACAATTGGGCTGAGATATTTGCCGGTAGTGATATCGTCACCAGGTCCAAATGCTCGAATACTGTACAGTCTAGCACCACTGGCCCAACCGCAGGTGTTTCCGGCTGCAATGCTGGCAGTGTTGGTGCCGTGCCCCTCACAGTCGCCTAAGTATCCGTTGATGCCTTGACCAGTGGCACAGGCCACCACAACCGGATCACCAAGCCCACTCAATACTGCATTGTGTTGACTCCAGTCATAATCCACTACTCGGCTGCCTCCGGTGCCATCTGCGTTGACAGCAAACTCGGGATGGTTTGGCTCTATGCCGGTGTCAATCATGATAATGTCAACTCCGGTACCATCTAGATCGTAGGCAAATTCGGCAGTTACCGAATTTGAAGATGCAAATGGGTTTGATGGTACCGTTGATCTCAACAGTCCCCAGTTCTTCATTGAAGCATCCAGCACACTGGTTTGATAGTGCCAGACGCTGGTACGATCATAATTGGCAGCGGAACGCACACCAAAATGTACTGGGCGAATAAACGGATTGTTTTCGGGCGGCAGTTCCACGGCCTGTATGAAGGGATTGTCGGCTAGGGTAGCGGCTTCAAGATCGGTCAACAGGTAGTGACTGGAATAGTCATTCATGGGACGATCGTTTACACACTCAACGACTCGGCCCAGTAATTGACCCTTGACCAAACCATCGTGTATGGTTTGCCAATCCTGGTGATTGTGTACAGTGATGACGTATTCTTCAGTTATCATATTATTGCGTTGTTAGAAAAAAATACCCAATTGGTACCATTAAAATACACTGGCATATTTGCAGTTGTATCATATGCTACTGCACCAGCGGTGTTGGCAACCGAGGACAGCAATTGTGTTCGTGTGTATTTGACCAGTACCATTGGGCCTTGATTCACGATCCATCCTGTGGGACTTAGTATAATGTCACTGCCACTTGTTATCACAGCTGGACCAGTATGTCCCACAACATTTAGTGTGCTCAAGGTTACATTGTTGGCAGTTATGTTGCCACCGTATGTGGGCAAATAAGCGGCCACATTGGTATTACCGTAACCGCTACCGCCTGTGGTCAGTGTGTTGATTTCGGTTTGTAGTGTGCTTATGTTGGATACCAAATTGGCATTTAGATTCACAATTTGTGCAGTCAATCCGTTGGCAGTTTGAGTCACAAACCTAGTGACCGAGCTATTGCTTGAAGTCACCAAATCATTTACATAATTTACAACTGCGGTATTGCTGGTGACAATTTCGCTATTGGCCACTGCCAGGTTACTGGCAATAAAAGTTTCCAACAACTGTGTGAATGTGGCAACCTTGTTGTCGGTATAGTTGGTAAGCGATATTGTGGTACTGCTGATTGCAGCATTGGCCGCGTCAATTCTACTAGAATAATTTGTAACATTTGCTGCTAGTAAATTTATAGCAGTTGCCAGGCTGGCAGTGTTGGCATTCCAGGCAGTTGTGATTGCGGCCGCATTGGATGCCAGTACCGAATTCAAATAGGTAACCAGAGTGTTACCAAGATTGCCGTAGTTGATATTGGCCAATCTGGTGCCCAGCTGATAGTCAACATAGCCCTTCATGGCAGTATTGGCAGTAACAATTGCGGTATTGGCAGCAACCACATTGGCAATCATGTTGGTGTTGAGACCGTTGATGTAGGCCACTACTGCGGTATTGGAAGATTGTATATTGGCATCGGCCGCTGCAACATTGGCATCAGTATTGGCCAGATGTTGTTGGATAGCGTTTATGTTGACCGTGGTAGTTGCAAGATTGGCAGCCACTCCAGTAAAGGTACTTAGACCAGCGGGAGCGCCAGCAGTCAACGAAGTCAGTGCACTGTTGACATAGGTTTGTGTATAACTTTCGCTATTGGCCAGTGTGCCAGCAATTGCAGTGTTGGCAGAATCCACATTGGCCAACATAGCAGCATTTAGAAGCTCTGCGTAGGCTATGATTTCATTGTCATAAGCAATCAACTGTGCCCAACCCGATGCATTGGCTGACACCAAACCAGCCACTTGATCGTCAACATAGCCTTTGAGTGCAAGATTGGCAGTGACTATTGCGGCGTTGGCAGCATTTATTTCACTGTTGATAGTGGCAAGATTGGCCAAGACCGCGGTCCATCTTGAACCGGTCCAGGTATAGGTAACTCCACCCGGCGTTGTGTATTGCTGGCCTGTTGTGGGGGTTGTTGGGAAACTTATTGACATTTGTGTATCCTGTTATCTTGCGTATATGAGAACATTAGCAGTTGTTGCACCAAAACTGTTGTGCAGACTTTGCAGGCCAGTAATTACCACAGTGGTGTTGGCAAAGTTAGGCCAATTGATAGCAAACTGTACTCCGCCTGATGTACCCAGTCCATAATACTCGTTACTGTCAATTGTGATCAAGGGCAACAACTTGGATGGCACCGGGAAAGTGGGTGAGTTGATTCCGGTGGTCTGAATCTTTACAAAGAACTCATTATAAGTGGCCATATAGTAATTGAGACTTTGAGTCATTGTGGCAGTGGCCGTTGATGTGGTTGCATCAATGTTGACCAAGGCTTCTACCGCAGTCCACTGTGCTGATGCTGAACCACCCGAACTGTATCCGCCCGGGATCAAATCAATCCAGTCGTTTTGATAGCTCACATAAGCACTGCCTGCAGAACTGTCCCACCACAGTTGTCCCACCGAATTGATTGTGGGTGGTGTATCTGAAACTGTGACCGGATTAGGTGCATAGGCAGCACCATTGGGCCAATATACACCAGTTCGGGTCGTAACTGTTTGTGTGGTAACATTGCCAATGTTGCCCGAATAGGTGGGCAAATACACTGCGATGTTGGCATTGCCAAATGTGCTGGCTCTACTGTCAACATAGGCCTTCATGGCAGTATTGGCAGTAACAATTGCGGCATTGGCAGCAGCAATATTGATGTTTGCAACAGACACATTGGCATTGGTCAAAATGATGTTGTTTTCGTTGGTACCAATTGCGTCCAAGATTGCTTCGAGGTTTCCGGTATTGGCCTGTATGGGGACAATTTGGTCGTTAAAGTAGTTGACCACTGCGGTGTTGGCAGTGACTATTGCGGCATTGGCAGCAACCACATTGGCTGACAAACTGGTTAAAGAATCGCGTAAGGATGCAATTGCAAGATTCACAGCCAACACATTGGCATTGGTAAGATCTGATCTAGTGGCTAGAATATCAATGGCACTCAGTTGTGATGACAGGTCGCTTAGGAGGCCCACTGCATTGGCCTGCCAAGCCAGGTCCACCGAGTGAATGGCTGCGTTGGCAGCAGTTATGTTGGCTTGTAGGGCCACTACTTCGGACTGTATATAAGTGTTGCCTGCGCTCAAACCAGAAAGTTGGTTGCTGAGTGTGGCGAGTGTGCCAAATGCTCCGGACACACATCCAGTAATGGTCGTGAATTCGGTTTGGAGGGTTGATACTGCGCTGGGCAGGGGCGCCAGGGTCGTGTGCTGAGTGCCCACATTGGCATCTAGTGTGTTGAGATGGGTTACAATTGTGCCAACATTTTGTTGTAGTGCAGTGACTGTGGTTTGTACTGTGCTGACATCTACATTGCTGAGAGTGTTGATCAGCGTTTGAACATTGGCCAGGGCCGAATTTACATAAGCATTGCCGGCCAGGCTGAGACTGTTTACGTATGCTAGACTGACTGCGCCCGAAACATCATTGACTGTTAGGCTGATGTTACCGGTGCGTCCGGCCACAGACTGTACCGGAGCGTTGACGTTTATTGTGGCGTTGCCCGAAGCGATATTGGCAAAATTGGCGTCAATGATTGCAAATGCATCGCGGAGAGCAGTTCCGGTGCCATCGTTTGCAACATTACCTACGTAGACGTAAGAAAAAGAACTCATCATAATACCCTGTTATAGGGTATTTATGACTAGAGTCCTTGTTCGTACACCTGCTGGCTAGCAAGATTCTTGCCTTTGGCCTCGCACTGTATGTCAAAACTGTCACGGAAGCCCAGTGCCCAATCGTTGCAGGCCTCGTTCCAGTAAAAGTCCGAATGTGCACGTAGTTTTTGCTTTTTGTAGCCTTGTGCCAACAAAGTGTCAAGATCGGGCAATTCACGGGCATTGTGACCAACCAAGACATCTTCTCTGCTGGTGCTGTAGTGTATAACCGGACGCTGGCCTCGCCAGCTTTCGATCACACGCTTACATCTATCGTCTTGGGGTGAAATGTATTCACCTGTACGGATCCAGTGGTGGTGTATGTCGAGAACGAGTGCACAGGTACTGGCGAGTTCAAGGCTGGCGTCCAGGCCCCAAGACATTTCGTCGTTTTCAATAGTAAGGCAGTTCCTAGCCTCTGGTGATAACTGTCCAAATACGTCTTTGATTCCTTGTGGACCACGACGCCCGGATATGTGGACGTTGATCTTAAAGTCCTGGAATCGAACGCCGTATCCCATCCAACGGGCCATATCTGCATGATACTCAAACTCCTGTATACTTCTATTTACTATATCTGCGTTGTCGCTGGCAAGAACGCAGAATTGTCCAGGATGGAAGCTGAGTCTAACATCAAGTCTGCGAGCAGTTTCGCCAATGGGCGCAAATATCTTAGCACAGTGGTCCTGTATCTCCTGTCGTTGCCACCAGGCTTGCCAGTCCTTTTCGGTATAGCCCTGTAGCATTTCACTGCCTAGGCGCACCATTCTACGTTCAGCGGGCAAGGTGGCCACACGCTCGATCAACTTTACTGCTGCCGAGGCATTGTGGTTCATAATGTCCCACTGACGTTGTTCAGCTTCACTCTTGTGTTCACGAAGCCAGCGCATGGTGGTACTACGACCGTTGAGGTCGCGATCTACTGCGTTCACTTTCATGCCTCCACATTCAGACGGGTCATTGAGCCATTTGCAACAGAAGCCGATACGTTTAATCATGTAATTTATTTGGATGTTTGGGTTTACGGGAGTACTGCTTCTTGCTCTCAACTCGTTTGGGACGAAAAGGTGTATTCTGTGCAAATAACACAAAATGAGCACGAGTACGAACAGGGACGGTGAGTTTTATCTTCATAATAGCTATTATAAACTATTATGAATTTGTTGTCAATCAATGTACGTTGGGATCCGAGTCAAACCGTTGTACATCTACAACACCAAAAATCTTAAGTATTTTGTTTACATTTTTGGGTGCTCGAAACGGCACATTGTCGGGAAGGAAAACACTTTTGAGATCGCCATTGGCATCGAGTATAAATCCATAGTCCTCGTTTGATATTTCTTGGCTAACGTATTCTTCTTCGCTAAACTCATCAACCACTGCCAATTGTTTTCCCATACAGTAACTCCCGGTTTATAATGTATTTAACATTATACTACGGGTTTTCGGCCACTGTCAAATCTTGTGCTTTGTCGGCATAAAAAATGTGCCCACCAATCCGCTCAATTTTACGCTTTTGTCTAGCCCAAGCTGGGTGAATATGCTTTTCGTGAAAATATTCAGCGTCTCGATATTTGTCACGGAATTCTTGATATCCGCCGTCAAGAAGTTCTTGAGCGACGGCAAGGCTATCTTCCCAACGGGAATCTGTATAGTTAATTTTACGTACATTTTCGCACCTCCATGAGAATTGACATACTGCGTGATTTACCCAAACAGTTGTGGTTTCCTGTACCCGATGCACAGTCTTGAAAACTACCCCTGTGGTAATTTCGCGAACTCGTGTCACTGTTCGAGGCACACTAAAAACTGTTTTTTGATTTACCACTCCGCATATGGTACGTGGATATTTTTCATCGTTGCTTCGGTTAATGGTAACCAGGCCTACTGCAACCTTGCCTTCTTCGCTTTCTAAGCCAGCTTCGTAATAAATGTTACGAGCCAGACAATCCAATTCACGTGTGTTAATGGATTGTGCTTGACCGGGTGCCATTACGGTCAGGGCTAATATTGCTATTATGACTTGCATCATAATTCTCATATTGCTCTCCTTTTCTTTTCTTGTAAGTCTATTTAAGAACAATTATCTATAGTTATAATACTATATAAGTCAGACAGCATTGTCTTAAATACAATTCTTTGTGTTTTTCGGCCATTAAAACCCTACTGATTCTGGGTTAAGTACGTAGTTATTGGCACATTTTGTGTCTGTGATTGACTGATCACTGTGGATGGTGCAGGGTCATTATTTAGAGTAATTCCAGCCGAGGCCAACAAATCGCTGTTGATGGTTTCGGCCACTGCGGCTCGGATGGTGTCACCATAACTGTCTTTGGTAATCAAATTGGCAAAAAATTGATAGGTTTGATACTGTGTTTTGTCGGCGGCTATGGTAGGAAGTGACTGGGAAAATGAGGTCAGGCTATTGGGATATCCGGCCCCAAATACTGCACCAGCTCGAGATAAAAAAGCAACTTCGGTGTTAAGTCTATTCAGCATTTGCCAATAGGCTGTTTGTGCTGCCGCCAGGCCCGGTGTGCTAGTTGGGCTTAAAGATTTTAAAGCCGCGTTCAAGTTGGCCACTGCAATGATTACGTTGCTGATATTGCGACCACTACCGCCACCATTGATGTAGTTGTTAAGCGCCGTTTTCAGGGCTGCAATATAGCTTGTGATACCGCTTGCGGCCGCCACTGTAACAAAATTTTGATTGATAATGTTGAGTTGGGTAACATAGGGATATCCACTAGTGGCTCCAAGAAAATCAACAATGGCCGGATTCCCAAACGGTCCCGAGCCAGTTCCGGCACCGGAAATGATACTGTTGGTAATCGAGGGCGACAAAGTCGCACTGTTGGCATTGGCGGTGGTATAGGGCAATACCGGCACTTCTAGACTCTGCAACAAGGTTGCCATGGAACTCCAGGTTGAAAAGTATCCCTTGCCCAATTTACTGTGTATATAACTGCCCAAGCCGCTGAGTGTGGTAATACCCAGCTGATTTAGTTGTGCGAGATTGGCACTGTCCACTATCTTGGTCAAATCCAGGTAGTCATTGAGTGAAACAATTTGGCTGGACGTGGTTGACACAAATCCTGTGGTGTGGGTTATGATGTCCAAATTAGAACCAGTGATGGACTTGTATATGGCAATCACTGTGTCAGTGGAGTTTCCGGGCACCGATGTAGTTGTGGTGCTGGTGGCAAGAGTGGGTATGGCCACTGCACCAATTGGAGTGTTGGTCGGTGCGGCCTTGGATTGTAAACTTGTAGTTGTGGTGCTGGTGGGTATGGCCTGTAAATTAGTAGTATCCAAACCGGCAGCACTGAGTTGTGTGCTAAGATCGCCGTAACTGCCAAGATTTTGATTCAAGAGATTTTGTCCAAACACATAGGGATCGCCCATGGTACTGATGTTGTTGACATCATACATGGTACCAAATCGGCTCACCACATTGGCCAACACCTGAGCACTGGCTCCGATACCGCCAGTGGCCAAATCTGCTGGTCCAGTGTAGCCCAGTCCGCTCTGAGCATAAGTTTTGTTCTGTAAAATATTGGCACTGGCCACTGTATCAAACGAACTCACCATGTACGCATAGGAATTGTTGTACACATTGGCAAATCCGCTCAAGCCTGATGCAAACGGTCCAGTGACTTGATTTTGTAGTGTACCCGAAAAACTGGCTATATTACCGGGATACAGTGCAACCCCGCCGCTGCCGGTTGCGGTGACATTGGCTGGATAGAGATCCAGTAACCATGTGCCATACGTGACACCCTGTCCAATATTGGCCATCACATTGGCCACACTGCTATTGCCGGATGCCAGTGCACACACATTGGCAAATGCAGCCACGGTGGATTGACTTTGAAATTTGGTTATCTGCGCCAATACTGCGGTATTTGCAGCTAGGCCATAGCCACTAGCAACGGTGCTGGTTGCCGTCAACTGTAGTGCGCTGGCCAATTTAGACCACTCCGCCGATCAAGATAGTGGGAGCAAGACTAGTAAAACAGTAGTGTGAGCAAGTGGCTATAGTGCCGTTCATGCCCGGTGCACTCACTGCCACTGGCAAGCCCATTACAAGCACTGTGGCCGAGGCCTGTATGGCACTCAAGGTAGATGTTGCACATTCAGGATTGTATCCCGGCAGTTTGGGGTCTACTGGATTGCCGTGTACGCTTACAATAGAGTCAAGTGTAGCAATGGGTCTGCCGGCTGCTCGAACAGTTTGATTTGGCCCTCCCAGAATCTTACCAAGTCCGTTGGGCATTAGAGCAGTCAGGCCAAAGGCTCCTGTAAAAGGATCTGTGACACATCCCACTGTGGCTACTGGTAACATTTTTCCGGGCATATTATACTAACTGAATTCCTGTGGTTGTTTTTAAATAATGTTTTTCTATTTCGCTTGTGGTAACAGAATGCAACATTATGTGCTCATTTTTGATTGCTATATCTTTATTTATATCGCCAGAAAACAGGCTCTGCACCAAACCCAATCCGCCCTGTGGGCCAGGAACCACAGTGCAGGGTTTGGAAATTGTAAAACCATCTGCAGTTTGCTCGACGATTTTGGCAACAACCTCGTCACCGTTTACCAGCTTGAAACTCACCACATCCCCGGAGGAATATCCTTTATTGATCAACATATTTTATCCTTGTAAATGTTTTCTTAATTCGTTGAATCCGCCCACGTGTGCGTCATCCAAAAATATCTGTGGCAGTGTTCGTGCAGTGGGCACTGCCTCCAACAACTGTTCACGTGTGTAGTCGTGATTGATATTGCGTTCTTCGTACTCGATGCCCTTGCTTTCTAACAATGCTTTGGCCTGTACACAAAAAGGGCAGGCATCCTTGCTCCATACTATTGCTTTCATCGTTTTCCTCTTATAAATTGGGTAGTGCTTCGTAGTCAAGTTGATCGCTCATGACTCCGATTACATAACTGGTTGATTCTGACTCTTGTAAGGCTGTTTGCTTCTTGCTGGTGTCAGTGTGCTTGTTGAACCACGGTATTGGTGTTGACCTTGGTGCAGGTGCTTGGTACTTGATACCGATGTCTTTTAATGCACCTAATGCGGTATAATCAACAAAATCCTTCAAGATATTGGCGTTTAAACCTATCACAGGGCCTTTAATAAACAGGTAGTCAGCCCAGGCTTTCTCCTCACGTATCACGTCCATGTACAGTTGATACACTTCGGCTTCACACTCGTCTCTAGCTTCGGCAAAACGGGAATCCTCTTTGATAACCTGATTGATTAGATATGCGGTCCAGGCTTTGTGTAACAATTCATCTTGCAGGATCAATGATATAATATTACCATTGCCCATAAAGATTCTGTTCTCGACCATGGCTAAACTGGTGGCAAAGCTCACCATGAAACGGAATGCTTCTAGAGCATAACTGGCGTTGAGTGCCAACCATATGGCCTTGACATGTTCTTTTTCTGTCACCGGAAGCCCTATTTCTTTAGAACAGTTTAGTGTGTGCAAGGCATCATAATATTTGCCAACACTACTAGCCATGCTGATGATCTCTTGAGTATCGTGTATGGTGTTAAACACATCCTTGGGTACATTGTAGATGTTGCGAATAATGTGGCTATAACTTTTACTGTGAATGTTGGTTTCAAAGAAACCCCAGTTGTACATAAGTGCTTCTACTTCGGGTAACGAACATACCGGAGTAAACACCTGTGTGGGACCACGTCCTTGCAAACTGTCTAGTGCAGTTTGACGCAACAGGTTGCTGGTAAAGATGTGTCTTACTGCTTCGCTTGCTTCTTTAAAATCGTTGCTGTCCTTTGTCAAACTAACTTCTTCAGGTTGCCAAAAGAATCCACGTGCAGTGGCATCAAAGTCAGCAATCTTTTTGTACTTGACTTCTTCAAAACGTTGTATGGTAACTGGACCGGCTGGGTCAAGAAACATCTTTCTTGACAAGTAATCGGTCTTGGTGTTTAGGTTGTATTGTGCTTGACTCATAGTTGTTCTAGTGCCTGTTGTAAACTTGCGACGGTTCCTGCAATGTCATTTAGTTTGTCTAGGCCAAAGAGACCAATTCTAAATGTCTTGAAGTCTGCACGTTCACCCACCTGTAAAGGAACTCCGGCAGCAGTTTGATAGCCTAATGCTCTAAATTTAGTTGCGTTTTGCAACCCATCATCCTCGGTATAGCATACCACTACACCAGGAGCATGATATCCAAAAGCGGCAACACTGGGAAAGCCCTTGGAGGCCAACATGTTTCTAATAGCAGTGCCCAATTCGTACTGTGCTTTTTTCAATGTGTCAAATCCCACTGCTTCAGTTTCCAGCATGGTGTCACGCAATTCTTTTAAGGCATCTGTGGGCATGGTGGTATGATAGATAAACTTGCCTTGCTCGTATGTTTCCACAATCTGCAACCACTTCTTCAAGTCCATGCTGTAACTAGTACTTGCAGTTGAATCAATAGCGGCTCTTGCTCGTGCGCCGAGTGCAATCATGGCACAACAGGGAGTACTGCTCCAACCTTTTTGTGGTGCAGTGATTAATACATCAACTCCACACTGTTTCATGTCAACCCAGGCCGCACCTGATGCAATACAGTCCAGCACAAATAGTGCGCCCACTTCGGTACAGGCTCGTCCCACTTGGTCAAGATAGTTGTCAGGCAGGATCATGCCGGCCGATGTTTCCACATGTGGTGCAAACACAACGGCGGGTCGATTTTGTCTAATAGCAGCCACAACTTGTGCGATGTCGGCCGGACGATACTGGGCTTGGTATTGATCAACAATTTGTTCTGCATTAACTACTGTGATATCATCAGTAATTTTTGCCATGTCAAATATCTGTGTCCAGCGATAACTGAACCATCCGTTACGGATAATCATGACTCGGGCATTGTTGGCAAATTGGCGTGCCACTGACTCCATGCCAAATGTGCCCGATCCGGGCACAATAACTGCTGATTCGGCATTGTATGCTGTTTTGATTAATCGGCTAATATCTCGAACTACATCAACAAATTCATCGCTCATGTGATTTAGGCTTCGGTCTGTGTATACCACAGAAAATTCTTTTAGTTTGGTGTATGTCATAATTTACATGCCTCGCAGTCCTCTTGATCGTCCCAGTCAATGTCTTCTAGTACTGGTGCTTCTTCGGCTTCTGCTTTGGCTCCTTGTTTGTTGATCAGTGAATAATAAAAAGTCTTTAATCCCCAGGCATGTGCCTGCATTAGGTTCTTGGCAATCAAGGTAGTGGGCACTTTGCGTCCGGGAAAGTGTGCAGGATTATAAAACGTATTTGTACTTATACTTTGATCAATGTAGGCAGCTAAAACCGCTGCCGTTTTTAAATATCCGTCACAGTCCTTTTGATCCCACATCAGTTGATACTTGTTGCGTAGTTTGTGGTACTCGGGCACCACCTGTGTCAGCGAACCGGCCTTGCTTTCTTTTACCGAAATCAACTGCATGGGCATTTCGATACCGTTGGTGCTGTTGATCACAACACTCGAACTCTCTACTGGAGCAATGGCCATTTGTGTGGCATTACGTACTCCATAAGTTTTCATGTTGGTTCTTAAGGTTTCCCAATCCAGTTCGGGAGTGAAGTCAGCAAGCTCGTTAACACCCTTGGCACGTAATTCCCACGGAAACACACCTTGTCCATAACGTGTGTGATCTGAATCCACACACTTGCCACGTTCCCGGGCCAACTCAACACTGGCTTCGGTCAAGTAGTAGGCCTGATGTTCCATCCAACTTTTTACTTCAGACAAACTTTCTCGATCGCCGTATTTGAAGGATCTCTTAGCATGCCAGTAGGCAAGATTGGTGATTCCAATTCCAATGGGTCTAATTTCGTCATTGGACATTCGACTCTGGATGGAAAGGAAATCTTGGTAGTCCAGGATATTGTTAAGGCTACGATGCAGGATACGGCAAGCACGGCGCATATCCTCAGGATTGCGGAAAGCACCCCAATTGATTGACCCCAGGGTGCAGAGCGCAATACGACCGTTAGGATCATCAAGGCGCTTAAAAGGTTTAGTAGGAAGTAATATTTCACAACAAAGGTTACTCTGATAAATGGTATGATATTCAGGATCAAACGGACCTTGACCCTGCACGTTGTCTATGAACACCAAGTAGATACGTCCAGTGTCAGTGCGCTCTTTTAGTATACCGCTCTTGAACACTTCTTCGGCAGTCATGACCTTTTTGCGTAGGTCCGTGCGCTTTTCGTAGGCCACATACAGTTCTTCAAAACGTGCAGTGTCTTGATAAAACGCTTCGTACAGGTCTGGTACTTGGTTGGGATCAAAGAATGTTATGTTTTCTTTTTGTTTGAATCGTCTCCAGAAGAAGGCTGAGAGTACGACTCCGTAGTCCATAAATCTAACTCGCGTTTCTTCAGTTCCTTGGTTATTTTTAAGAACAATAAGATCATCAAACTGATGATGCCAAATAGGGTAAAAAACAGTAGCACTTGCATTACGAATACCTCCTTGCGAACATGAACGTAAATCACCAAACCACTTTTTCAAGAACGGAATCATGCCGGTGTGCATGATCTCACCACCACGGATCGGACTACCAAGTGGGCGTAGTCTTCCAATTTCTAAGCCAATACCGGCACGTTTGCTGGCATACTTGGCCATCATTTCGCCTGAAGCAAAAATACTGTCTAGGTCGTCGTCACTGCGGATAAGAACACAACTACTAAACTGTTTAGTAGGTGTACCAAGACCGGCAAGAACAGGAGTAGCCAAAGTAAACAAACCATCACTGGCCGCATTGTAGTACTCTTTGATGAATCGCATTCTCGCAGTATTCGGTTCTTCTCTGTGAAATACTGTTGCGGCTGCAACCATATACCGGATTTGTGGTGTTTCGTAAATTTCCTTTGTGGCTCGATTACGTACTAGATACTTTTCAATAAGTTGCTCGATGGCGGCATAACTGTAGGCTTCGTCCTTGACATGATCCAACATGTCGTTCATGCGATTCCAGTCATCCTCGGTATACCACTCCAACAGTTCAGGAGTGTACAAGCCCACTTCAACATTGCGTTTCACAACTGTATAGAGGTGAGGAACTTCGTATGAACCGTATACGTCCTTACGCAACATACTTAGACGTTGCTTGCCGGCCACATATTGGTAATTGGTGTGTCCCACATCGGGATTGTGTTCGACGTCGATTAGATCTACGATTGCTCGTAGTGTTATTTCGTCAATTTCTCTTGTAGTAATGCCATCATAAAAGTGCGGTTGACTTTTAATCTCGATCATGCTCTGACTTACATCTGCTATCCCACTACATATTTTTGCTATCTGCGCTTGCCATTTTTCTACTGCGAGTGGTTCTTTACGTCCACTTCTTTTTGTGACTTGAATTGTTGACATTGATTCCTCAGTAATTTTGTAATTGTAATTCGTGTGCTGTATATATCTGTTCTAACCGTAGTGCTTTATCGAATTGTTCAATATTTACAATCTCCGCGTCAATCAAATTAGCAATATATTTTCCATTGTTGAACCAAGATAAATTATACTCGTATCCGGTCTCGGGATCTTTATATACTCGTATTTCGATATCTAGGTTGTTTCTATGCTCAGTTAATAACATAGTATACATGATTCCCAAGGCTTTTGCAAGATCACAGTAGATGTTTTCGTCCACCAACTGCCAAGGGTCTGGCCATGACATGCGATCTTTGGCGTCTAAATGATAGGGAATGAATGGAGCACGGCTCCACAACTCCACAGTTTGTTGCAAGGCCTGATCTAATGGCAAGCGGCCAATAGAATATCGAAACTCACGCCAGGCCCTCAGTCGGTCCTCGGTTTTAAGTTGAAACATTTATTATGATTGTGTTGCTACTCGGTAAAATAGTGTGGTTGGCGATGTGGTCACATAATGGAAATCCATGTTGGTAGTCGGACTGCCATTTTGTATGTTGGCCAATACAGAAAAAGTTATATCAGTGGTGTTGGTTTCATTGTACTCTTCGTCGTACACAATTGACGACAACAGGTAACTGTAACTGACACGGATGGTACCAGTGCGTTGTTTCAAGCCTTGGGTAAGAGTGTACGAGATTACAGAATTACTAGCCGGAACACTGGTAATAGTTCCCGAACTGGTGGCCGGTAGTACAGTATTATAGTCAATTGCGGCAGTGACCTGTAGAGCCGACAACTGTTGTTGTAGTGATGTTACTGCACCAGCATAGCCCTGTGTGAAATTAAGTATACTGTTTTGTGTCAGTATTTCGGTCACACCCTCAACTGGTGCACCTTCAGACAATAATCCATTGCCGATGTAGAGTTGGCGAGTATCTGTACTCCAACCAAATTCACCACCAGCCAATTGTGGACGATCTTGATTAAGTCCTCTTCGAACCTGTATCTGACTTATTTGTGTGATTGCCATCGCTAAACCTCATTGTAATAATGTATTTAGTTTGACAAATAGTATAGCTCCACACGTTTCATCCACTCGTTGTGCCAGTAAGCAAACTCGTCGCCTTCAACAACAAATTCCAGGTATTCTGGCGTCGAAAACGTGCCATCTAGTAGTTGTTTTGGTTGTACACACATCAAAATTACACCGGTATTGATCTCAGTGCCGTGTGTGTCATTGTGTGCAGCTGCGTAAGCTGCCAGTTGAATAAAGTAGTCGCCAATGTGCTCGCGCTTTTTGACTTTGTTGCTTTGCTTGAAATCCAGGATAGCAGGAGCACCCTTCCATACACCCACACAGTCTGTGGTACCAGCATATAACCCACTATAATAAACTGGAACTTCGCTACCCCAGTATTCAGTAACATTGGGTTGCAGTCCTTCCAGTATCACTTGCGAAGCCATGAACCACGACGGATGTGCATAGGGGTTTGTGGGCAAGGGTTTCATGTCATCACTGAGAATATAACTCTCAAGATAACTGTGCATACGGGTACCACGATTAGCAGCTTCAGTTGTGATCTGTTGTGCACGTTCGTGTCCAATGGCATCACGCCACTTTTGTAATGCTTCGCGTTTTTCAGCAGGAGCAGTACGATCTAGTATGGTTGTTACGCTAGGCACCCGGCTGCCATCAGGTAAACAGTAGTGTCGTTTGCCATCAACAGTGGTTCTGCTGATGGCAGTGTAATTGTATGGTGATTTTATCATCGAACTCTAAAACTTTCTCCGCAACCGCAACGGTCACGTTCATTGGGATTTGTGAATTGAAAACCTTCGTTGAGGCCTTCGCGTACATAGTCTACTGTCATGCCCTTCAAATAGACATCGCTCTTTTTGTCTACAAATATGGCAAAGTCTGGTTGTGCATAGTTGATGGTGTCGCCACTGTCTATGTAGGCATCTACATATTCTAACACATAAGCCAGTCCCGAGCAACCGGTCGTCCTAACACCGATTCGGATTCCAATGCCACCGCGCTTGGCCAAAAGTCGTACAATTTTGTTTCTGGCAGCTTCAGTGACTGTGATCATGCTCGATATAGTTCGGGTGGGAAAAGATCGTGATAGTGATTCACATGGCTATGATAGAATCCATAGGCTCTAGCCTGATTGGCCCCGTACCAGTTTTCTATATCGCATCGGTAGTGATGCAGGTGTGGCACTTGACGTTGATACTGCACTTGACTAGGCAACTGCAACACTGTGATACGTTTCAAGAAATCACTAGTGACCCAGTGTTGATTGCCACCAAAGTGCGGTGCGGCACCTGGTGTAAAATCCGGATTGTAATTGCATCCAGTTGCATCATATCCCTCACTGAGTTTTCGCACACAGTCCTGATAGCGTTCTATGGTCCAGTAGTCCATGAGCCAGCGCCAATCGCGTGTGGGCAATTCTTTTTCGGTACCTATATAAGTAATACCTTTTTGGTGCATGTAGAGTGCATAAAAGTCTTCGCCACTGTTCAAGGCCATCTGTTGCATCAAGACCGCAGTTGAATGTTCCATCTCGGCTGGACTATCTGGACTGTCTAAGAAATGTAAATTGGGTTCATCGCGCCAGTATTCTTTTAGATGAACAAAACTGTCGGAACGATAGTGCAGGTTCACATACACATCGGCCACCGACATCAAGCCGGATGTTTTTAATTTGGTCAATTGTTCCTGTGTTATTGTTTCCCATTTGGGCAAATCAATAACATGATAAAATACTTTGAGTTTCATGATTAGTTGATATTGTGTTTTGCTTTGTAGTCGGCTACTGCTGCCCGGATGGCATCTTCGGCCAGGATCGAACAGTGAATCTTGACTGGAGGGAGAGCAAGCTCTTCCGCAATCTCGCTATTTGTAATCGTTGCCGCGGCGTCAAGTGTTTTACCTTTAACCCACTCGGTAATGAGACTGCTTGACGCAATTGCGGAGCCGCAACCATAAGTCTTGAATCTTGCATCGGTGATGATTCCATTTTCGACCTTGATCTGTAGTTTCATGACATCACCACAAGCAGGTGCCCCCACCATGCCGGTGCCCACGCCTGCTTCGTCACGAGCAAACGAACCCACATTGCGTGGGTTCTCGTAGTGGTCAATAACTTTGTCGGAATAGGCCATTAGCGTATGTCTGTGGTGTGTTTGTGTCAAATACTCTTTTTAAGTATCTTGTACCAAATTTTCTTTTCGCGTTTGACATCGTGTCTAAAGATGGCAACGTACAATTTTCGGCGTAGTTTACGTAGTTTCATATCAGTTTGGCACCAATACTAATTGATACTGTCCGGTTTGTGGATTAACCATTTGTTGATAATGATAGCCCACTGGAGGAGGTGCATAACCAGGTTGTTGCACCACCATTGGGGGTTGTGTGTAAACAACTGCAGGCGGTTGCTCAACAACCACTGTGCGGGGTTGTGCCAGCTCGTATCCGAGCACTCCGCCAATAAGTGCAGGTGCTACCCAGCCACCGTTGTATCCATGATGGTAGTAGCCACCACGATAGCAACAGGCATCAGCCGATGCAATTGATGCCGATAACAATGCCGATATTAAAATGAGTCGTTTCATAGTATACTCCTTTGTGTAGTATACTATATTTATTTGAAATTATCGATGATTTTGGTTATTTGCCAATGGCACGTTTTGCCATTCCGGATACCACGTTGGCGCTCTTGTCTGCGCTGGCATCTCCACCTTCTCCACCCGAAACATCAACGGTGTTCTCAAATGGTGTTAGATACAGGTATTTGTCACCGGTGTGTTGATCGTCTTTGGGAGGACCTTTCACCAGGTTCTTGACTGTGTCGTTGCTTTTGATTGCAGCATCCAGTGCCGCATAGTTGAAACTTTCAAAACCGGGAATCTGTCTAACACGATCTATCACAGTGTCAACTGCCACACGTGGAGTAACTGCACTGGTTTCAGCGGCTTCGCTACGAAGTAGTTCTAGTACTTCGATTAAAGCACTGTCGCCACGTGTTTCAGCTTCGTCTTCGATTGCGCTTGATTCTTGATCATGTTCAAGATCATCAAACGCTTCGGCAATGATTTCACGTATACGCATATTAACGACGTGCACGTCCTAGTGCTTGTGAACCGCCTGCAGCAGCATCCACTGCATCAAAGCCGTCGGTTTCAGCTCCAGCATCAGCAACAGGAGCTTCTGCACCTAGATCGGCACCACCTTCAGGAGGCGGAGTACCTAGATCATTTGTGCCCATGTCTGCACCGGGCATGCCACCCATGCTCATGTCACCAGCTGGTTGTTGTTCGCCAGCCAATTGCAACACTGCTGACTCGGCCTGTTCTTGACCTTTAGTTACTGAATCATATAAAGCAGCCAGTACTGGTTTAATGGCCTGTTTAAACTGTTCACTTTGTTCCATGCCAATTTGGTCACGGATTGTGGACACAAGAGCTGGGACTTGTTCATTCTGAATCTTGCTGATTTTCTCAATCATGTCTTGGATTGAGTCAACAATGTCTTGAGCAGCAAGACGTGCTTCACTGGCACCAATCTCGCTTTCAAACAAACCTTGTTCACTGTTCAACCAACGATCAAGACCTTCCTTGACCATCATCAATTCCATGTACTTGGCATTCTTTTCAGCAGTGTGAGCGCCAAAAGATTTTTTAATAGCATGGATATTTTCTGTCAGGGCCTTGCTTAGGCGTTGTGCTTTGGCGTAACTGAGATTATCGTAATCGATAGAAAAGCCGAAGCTTCGTTCCATGATTTTGTTAATCTTTTGTGGTGTTACTTCGGTACGCATTTCGGAGAGTCTCATATTCGTTTTCCCAAATTATATTGTATATTTATATCTATTGCCACACTTTAGCAAACTTGGCCACACGGTGCACACTGACAAGATCTTGTCTAGCCAGTGCCAATTTCTTTTCTGCTTCGTCAAGTCTAGCAGTTTTAATGTCCACGCTCACGTAGTCTCGTTGTTTTCTAGCCCGTTCTATGCCCCTGCGTAGCGCCAAGCTATCTGTATAATTTTTATTTATTTCTTTGTCTAGAGCAATGATATTGTCTGCGGTGCGATACTTTTGCTTGATGGTATAGATGGTGTAAAGCACAGCACTCACTTTGTTTTCAAATCTGTGCACTATATTGCCCTGTGGCGCAACGACATCACAGGTGTGATTGGGATGAATATCTACACGATAAAGTCCAATGCGATAGCCATTTTTGATGGGTATACAGATGCTGGTGTCATGATTGAGTTGAAGTTTGCCTAGCTCGCGATTGGTCCAGAGCTTGATGTAGTCAGTGACTTGATCAACCACGTGGCTGACATCTTGCGGCATATTGTCTTTGGTTTTAGCGGATTTTTTTCGTGTACGTGATTTGGCCATTGTCATTGCGGCGTAGGAGTATGTCCTGCGTGGCTAGTTGATGAGCAATCAATTGCTCGCGTTCAGTTAGGTCTCTTTTTGAAATTTTAGGCTCATGTTGAAATCTACCCAACAAGTCGGCCTGTTCGTTGTTTATAGGAACACGCACTTGATTGAGTAGTTCTACTATTTTCATTTAAAGTGTGTGGCTAGTAGGGTTATGATACCGGCAATCATGACACCCAAGATACTGGTGCCTATGGCGATGATGGTCTTGTAAGGGCCATCGCTTTTTTCGTTCAAGGCGTCTTTGATTTCGATGAGATGGATTTCCATCTTGTCAATTCTCTGCTCAAGATTTATTAGTTTATTTTCCAAGCTACTATACCTTTCAGCGCATAACTCTACGTGCGCCTCTAGGCTTTTCTTTTCAATATCTGTCCCGGCCATATTGTTCCTGTTGTAATGGTTATTGTTTATTGATGCTATTCAATAATAAATTTAAATATGAGCCTTGAGTAGTGAGCCTAAATGGTGCCTGAGCATCAATAGTTATTTATCTAGGCTTGATTTCCTTAAAGTATATGTTTTTAATACTGCCGTAAGGATAAAATATGGGCAACATGAATCTTGCAGTTTCTGTCAGGTATGTGATAATGGGCACTTGCTCAAAGTCGGATTGTAGTCCGCCCAG
>Ga0208386_1000140_pt1 | contig 23383 bp, 43 predicted proteins | sample CryBogCBH16Oct07_FD_185510 | JGI IMG/M metagenome (GOLD analysis project Ga0208386, IMG submission 185510) | Freshwater microbial communities from Crystal Bog, Wisconsin, USA - CBH16Oct07 (SPAdes) | ecosystem: Environmental > Aquatic > Freshwater > Lake | place: Crystal Bog, Wisconsin, USA...
CTGCCGAGTGTGCAGCGTGCGCAGCCATGCACGAGTCTTGGCCACGGATTCCAGTTTCTCCAGAGTGGTCTCACCCCTGAGCAGCTCTTCAAATGACTGTTCTCGTCTGGGTTGTGTCATCTACAGATCTTGGCAATGTCTTCGGCACTGCGTCCAGCCTTGCCAAGCTCAAGCTGGCAGTTGCTCTTGCTGTATTCAGCTACACCTGCACCTACCATGATGGCCGTCATGACCACTTCTACCATTATCATGTACCACTTGACTTCCATCTCACATCTCCTTTCAGCTAATCACCACTCTGGCTTCTTGGGTACGCTGGCTCAGCAAGCGTGTGCCGCGTGAGCGTATGAGATCAGCTGCACCCTGCGGATTGACCTCGAACCAATCACCGATGTCATCGCCAGTGATGGCCTCATCCACGTTGATGGCATAGATCTCACAGCACCTGTGGCTGTTGAACCGCGCTCGAAACCTCAAGCGCATCAAAACACTGTCAACCTTGTCCACCGTCTGGCCGTTGTCGCTGAGTATGTTCCAGATGTTGTCCTGGTCCAGCTGGGTAGCATCAACCACGCTGTCCAAGCCTTCTCGGTCCCACATCACGATCAGCACACGGCCATCCTGATCTTCCATCACTCTGCTTCCCTGATCTTCAGCCCGCATCTGGGACAACACACGCCATGTTCCTTGTAGCTGCCATAGTCACTGTGATCACAGGTCGTGGGAACCAGTCGCTGGCTGCGCTCTAACATGTTCACGATACCCTTGGCTGTGCGCAGGCTATGGTGGCTGGGGCCTCCCATGTACACGCTGGGATGATCCAGCATCCCAGCGATCTGTTGCACGATCAAGTCACGTTCTTCTGCCAGCATCACGCATCTCCATCAAAGTGGTAGCTCCACCGTGCGCCTTCCCAAAGGTTGCGCACGCTGTCGATCTTGGTCTGGCTACCCGTGTGGCGCTTGATCATGTCCAACAGCATGGTGCGAGTGTCCTTGCCGTCAAACTTGCCAAACACCAGCTGAGGAGCGAACGGATCCTGGTCCTTGATGGTAGGCATCCAGTTCAGCGCATAGCCCTTGCGATCCAAGCCAGCGTTCTGCACCATGAGCCAGTACTTGTCATACTTGTCCACAGAGCTGGCCACGCCCGCCCAGAACAGAGTCTCGAACTCTTCCACGCGCCGGCGGTCGTCCTCCAGCATGAACGCCTTGACGTCGTCCAGCTTTTCCGTGACCAGCATGTCAACCACGTTCTTCTCATGGGTCAGCATGTCCTTGGCCTTGTGGATGCGCACGTACCAGTCACCCTTGACCTTGACCATGTGACCATCGTCAAAGCGGATGATCCAACCCTCGATGCCTTCAGCAGCGCGAGTCTCGGCAATCAAGTGCTCCATGCTTTCAGCAGTACCAGGATATGCACGAACCACGTCCAGGGCATTGCCTTCGGCTTCTGCACGCATGTCTGCGTAGCTCATGTAGGTACCTTCTACTGTGCGGCGCACAGCGATCAGCACCAAGCGATCGATCACGTAGTCAACCACGATGCGCTGCTTGCGGCTGCACCATTCAAAGATTGGCGTCCAACCCTGTGCCAGCTTGCGCTCGGCCCAACGTGCGATGTCAGGGCGCGTGGCGATGAACTCTTCGGCCTGCATGCTGACTTCGGTGATGCCCATCTTGGTGCCCCAGCGTAGGCCAGCCTCGGTCACCACAGGCGTGATCATGCTGCCGTCTAGCTTTTCAAGGATCACGTGAGGCTGATCAAGATCCACCAAGTGATGCTGCGTCTCGTCGCGCTCGTTCACGTTGAAGAACTTGTGCAGGCGCCGTGCCATGATGGTGCCATCTGGATTGAACAGCAAGCCGCGGCACTCACGGCGCACAGCAGCCAAGTTGACCATTGGAGGGCAACGCTGAGATCCACAACCCGCAGCCTGAGACTGCGGCAGCTTGCAGCCCGGGCACCACCATTGATCGTCAGTGACTTCAGGGAACGTGTCGTTCATGCTGACCATATAGTTGACCACATAGCCCCAATCGCGCTCAGCGATGATGAACTCGTCGCGGCCCTCAATGGCTGCGCGAACGTCGTCCAAGTGCCGTATCTCAGGAAATTCGTACTGCATGTTCTGCTCCTGTTATGGCTTATACTAGCATGGATGCGCAGGCTGTCAACCGATTTTTGGACTTGCTACTGCGCGAGAATCTTGAGCACAGCAGGGTGGACTTGTGCTACAACGTGCAAGGCGTTGCTTTGATTTTGCAGCTGATTGATGACTTTGTGCAGCTGGGACAGCGGAGCATTGGTGCTGATCTCGCGCATGTAGGCTGCGTTAGCTGCGGTGATGGGTTGATGGAAAGCAGCAAGCACGCGCACAGCAACTGGTTGATTGAGAGTGGGCGTTTTGCGGACGAAGGCTTTGACATACAGAGTGGAGATGCGGGGTGCGTTGTGGCGCATATGCTGGCTCCTTGCTGGCTGTTAAACCGTACAATAGCACATCTGTCCAGCTTGTCAACCGTTATTATATGCCTGAGCAAGCTCTGCTAAGTTACTGATATTGCTGTCTCTTTGGCACAGATTTAGGTAGGTTTTGCGGTCTGTGCTCCATTCGCTGCCCGTCCACCACTCAAAACCAGGCAGATGCGCCTTGTAAGAACTGCTCTGCTCGTAGCCGCTGCCTATGTAGAGATGGCTCAATCCCACGGTCTTGGCCAGCGCGATCTCATGATCTATCATGATCCTGCCTAGGTTCACGGGCTGGTCTTTGTAGGCGTTGTATTGGGATTCCAATCCGCCTGTGTAAGCATGCATTTTGGTGAACCCAACTGGAGATCCAGTGTGGTCTTTGGCTACCAACCATATGGCATCTAGGTCAGCTGCGCCAGGATCATAGAGCGGATCAAACCCCTTGCGTTCTAGGTAATCGCGCCAGATGGCCTTAAGCTCTGTGCTATAATCTGTCTCGATGTCAAAGGAATATCCCTGTGTGCTTGCTGGCCAATCATGATGATCACACGCAAGTCTCGTGCTGCGGCTCTGATACCATCTACCGTCATGCAGCAGCCAGCCCTGTGCCAGTGCCTGCGCATGCTCATGCGGCTCGCATGACAGATCAGCTCGGTAACAGCATAGGTCATGGCGTTCCTGGGCACCATAGTAATGAGTGTAAGTAACCTGCATGAGAACAGCATAATGATAGACCTCGAACAAGCCAAGAAAGACATCAGCAGTTGGATCAGCACGGTGCTGAGCGAACCACAGCCCCAGTTGAATGGCATGGGCAGGTGTCCTTTTGCTGCTACAGCTCTGCAGAATGACAAGGTAGCTTGGATGTTGGGAAGCCGCGATGTGCAACAAGACATCAGCGCAGCCATAGCTGCTTGGCAGGAAGGTCAAGAGATAGCTGTGCTTATCTATGACACCAGCTGGAATCCGCAGTCTTTTGCTGACACGGTAGAAGCTGCCAACCACGAGGTTTGCAAACCGCAAGGGTTCATCTCATTGGAAGATCATCCTGCTGCTGTAGAAAACATAGCAGGGTTGGAGATGAACCAAGGTCAGCATGCACTGGTACTGCTGACTCCAGCTGCCAAGCTGCACAAGGCCAGCCAGATGCTGCGTGCACGCGGCTACTACAAAAATTGGACATCAGAGGATCTGGACACGGTGGTAAATTGGAGATGGTCATGCTGAGCTCACATCAACACTGGGACACTCTGCGGGCCTGTGCAGTTGGCATCAGCTATCCGCCAGAATGGTACAGCTACATCACCAACAGCAAGGTGCGCAACGTCATGGAGCGCATAGCCACAGAGACCGAGGAAGACTATCAGAAGCTCATAGCCAAGCTGCGAGAATTCAACGTTGACGTGGTGCGGCCTGTGCTGCCCAACAGCATGGAAGAGCGCCTCTTGCCCAGCGGCCGTTATGCTATACCTCCCATGGTGCCACGAGACCACATGGCCATGGTTGGAGATCGCTTCTTCGCTGGCCGCCAGCAGCAGACCAAGAAGTTCGTGGGTGCTCCTTGCGATTACATGGCCATAGTTGACTATGTGCAAGACAAGGGCAACACCGTAGTCTGGGACAATAGGATCAATGATGCCATGCTGACTCGCGTGGGCAAGGATCTCTACTTTGGCACTACCAACAGACAGAACTTCCAGCATACCTTCTGGGAGACCTGGGAGCTTGACCGCGAACCAAACTGGCCAAAGAAAGCTCCGTGGGAATGGGAAACGCTAACGCTGACCCAGCAGGACAAGTTCATACGCAACTATACTCGCCGCATCACCAACCTATTTCCCGATTATCGCTGCCATATAGTGGAAACAGATGGACATCTGGATGGATGGTTTTGTCCGGTATGTCCCGGGCTGATAATCAGCCTCTGCGACTGCCAGACATACGAGCGCACATTCCCTGGTTGGGAAGTCATATATCTGCCAGATCAAAGCTGGCACAGCGTGCGTCCATTCATGGACCTCAAGCGCAAGAACAAGGGCAAGTGGTGGGTGCCAGGCGAGGAATTAAACGACGATTTCACCGATTATGTGGAGCACTGGCTGGGACACTGGGTAGGATACGTTGAGGAGACCGTGTTTGACGTGAACATGCTGGTAATAGATCGCAAGAACGTGCTGTGCAACAACTACAATAAGGAAGTGTTTGATGCGCTGGATCGCTATGGTATCACGCCTCACATCGTCAACTTTAGGCATCGCTACTTCTGGGATGGCGGATTGCATTGCATAACCTGCGACCTCGATCGCGACGGTGAACGGCACGATTGGTTTCCCGAACGATCACAGGATGCCGTCTAACAGGCTCTGCTCGTCCTCATGGTCAACTAGATTACCGCGGAACTGTCGCCACGCTGCTGGCCAATTGTAACGAGCCTTTGCAGCGTCGGCGCAGGCATCGCGATCCAAGCACAGTGCAGCTTCAATTGCTGTGTTGATGTCATCATGCATCACACCAGTCTGGGGTAGCAACACGTCTACAGGTCCCTGCACAGGATATGCTGCTACAGGTGTGCCCAGCACTTGGCTCTCGATCATCACCAGGCCAAACGTGTCTGACCTGCTGGTGAATACCATGCAGTCTGCTTTGATATACTCGTTGGCTAGGTCGGCACCCCGCAGCATGCCCAGATACTGTACCCAGGGATACTGTCGCATCAGCGTCTGCAGGTAAGGCCCGTCGCCTACCATCACCAGATCATACTGGTCCCTGTCCAGCTGACAGAACACATCCAGATTCTTTTCCTTGCTGACTCTGCCCACGCTTAGCAATCTGGGTTTGGCATTGGTCGTGTGGGTGATGTAGGGCCTGAGATTATCTAGATCCACACCTCTGCCAAACAGAACAACTTCGGCTCCTATGCCTTGATCGATCAGTTCTTGCTGTATGCTAGGTGTAGGCACCATGACCTTGCCGTGCTGGTGGAACCATCTCACGAATCTCCAGGTCCAAGCCTCTGGTATCTTCCAGAAGTGCTTGAAGTATTTGGGCCACTGAGTTTGATAAGCCGTGGTGTAGCTCCAGCGGCGAAAGCTGATGCGTGCCATCAGTCCCAGAGGACCTTCCGTTGATATGTGCAGATGATCGGGGTTGAAACTGCGCACCATTCCTCGCACACCCCAGGGCCAACTGAGTCGCACTTCTGGATAACCCGGTGCCGGACGATTGGGAAACAGTCCAGGGTGTATGACCATGACTTCCCAGCCATCGGATTCAGCTTCCCTGACCAAGTTGGTCAGCGTGGTGACCACGCCATTGACCTGATCCCATGCATCAGTTACGATGCAGAGCTTGGTTGCCATCGTATGATCTCCCAGCGGCCATCTTCATGTTCAACCAATGCTGTGCAGCTCTCTACCCAGTCGCCACAGTTCATGTAGGTTATGCCATCCACATCTCTGATGTTGGCATGATGTATGTGTCCGCAGATGATGCCGTCGCAACCGTGCGTGCGAGCATATCTGCTGAGATTTTCCTCGTAGTCGCCTATGAAGTTCACTGCCTGTTTGACCTTGTACTTGGCCCAAGCTGACAGGCTCCAAGGGCGAAGGTTCAGCAGTCTCCTAGCGCCGCTGACCACCACGTTCAGACCTATCAACATGTCGTAGGCCCAGCTGCCAAGATGTGCCAGCCATTTGGCATGTTTGATCACCACGTCAAACTGATCACCATGCATGACCTTGTAGCGGCGACCATCAGCACCTCTGTAAACGCAGGTGTTGATCAGCTTGATGTTGCCAAAGTCGTGATCGCCAAAGCTGCGCAGAAACTCGTCATGGTTGCCTGGCAAATACGTCACGTTAGTGCCCTTGCGGGCCTGCCTCAGTATCTTCTGTATCACGTCATTGTGCACCTGTGGCCACAGGAAGCTCTTGCTCATGGCCCAGCCGTCTATGATATCTCCAACCAGGAACAGGTTCTTGGTCTCGAAGGTTTTGAAGAACTCTAACAGCGCATCTGCGTTGCTCATCTTGGTACCCAGATGAACGTCACTGATCCAAACGCTGCGATATTCCATCATAGGGCAAACAGTCCTTTTACCATCTCTAGTCCAGTTAGAACCTTCTGGCGGTCAGCTTCTGCTCGTGCCTTGGCTTCAGGAGTCTCTGCCTTGGCACGCTTGGCGCTGTTGACGTCGCCCTGGGCCTTGCCCTCGTACCGCTGCATGAACTTGTCCAAGAAGTCGTTGGCATCAACAAAGCCAGCTAGGTCTTTCTTGCCATACATGCCGTTGAGCTCAAAGCTGCGTGCCAAGCCCTTGATGGCATTGACCATCTTTGCGATCTTCACGTCATCCGGATCGTTGCCGCGGAAGCTCTTGAGCAGAGGATCCAGCTTGGCTGTGCTGGCATCGCGACCAGTTATCTGTTCATATTCATTTGCGAAGATGTCGTAGATGAAATTGCGAGGATCTGTGCTGATGGTCTTTATCACAGTTCCCTTCTGCTTGCTGAAAGGCACATGCTCACCGTCGATGGTCTTGAGCTGCACACCTGCATGTTGGATGCTCATGTCCAACAGTTCGCCTAGCACGCTGTAGAGATTGCCAGCTAACAGGCCCTTGATGCCCCGTTCAGGCGTGGCTCGTGCAGCGCCCCAGGCACGCAGGTGCGGGGGATGCCACATGAAGTCTACCTGCACGTACTGATCAGGCCCAATCTGGAATATGGGATGTCCTGGCTTGCTCTCGCCAGGATGTATGTAATCTGGATGCGTGCTCTTGATGAACTCGTCGGCCAGACGGTTCCAGTGCATGGTGTATTGATAATAGCTGGCTCCTGGCACGTCCGGCGCTATCATCTGTAGGTCAATGTCACCGTAGATCTTACCAGGATCTTCCTTGCTGTCAATCTCGTGATAGGTGCCAGATCCAGTTGGTCTGCCCAGCTCTACTGGACCCTGGTTGGTACCACTAAGCCAACGATTGAAATCGTTCACGAACTGCTGTACCTTGGACAGCGTGATCTTGACCGTGGCAGGTTTTATGACCGTGCCCTGCGTCACTGTGGTGTCCCAGCCACCTTCGAGGAGTTCTTGAATGCGCATGAGCTATTTACGCGCTGCTCAAGGTGATGCGCGGACTTTGCCGCGCATCACTGTTCATCTTGTGAGGTTTATTTTACAGCGGGTGCTGCCACAGCCATGGTCGGAGCCAAGCGCATCAGAGCTTCGATCATGCCGGGAGTTACTACTAGTGGTAATCCATGCGTCTCCATGCCCTTGCCCATGCCCTCTTGGACCTTGATGGTTGCAACCTGCTGGAGGATCGGGATGGCCTGCGCCAGCTTGTCAGCTTCATACTTGCGATTGACCGCAGCTTGGATCTCTGGATCAAAAGCAAAGGTGTCAGCCCAACCAATGAAGTTCAGGGTGATGCCCACGCTGGCAAAGTATTCCTTGGTGCCCTTTTCAATGGCTTCCATCTCCTTGACCATGTCTGCGTTGGCTTCGTCAAAGGTGCGCTTGCCAATCTCGTTACACACCAAGGTCTGCACCTTCTTGCGGCCCACGTCATCCATGACCTCACTGAGGCTGCGACCGTAATACACAGATGTGAAGATCACCTGCGGATCGCTGGGATTGCCCTTGGGCGGGATCACGCCAAAGTTGTAGAGGAACTTGGCAGCGTTGTCCTCGCTCACGCTGGTGCCTATGCTGACGCCAGCACGGATGTTGAGACCTTCCTTGCTCTGGCACGGGAAGCTCTCGTCTTTGCTGCTGGTACCACGGTTTGATTGCGCTACCCATTCTCGGCTGTACGGTGTGCGATCCACAATGTATAGCCGCCCTGTGGGCACGTAGAAGTCCCAGCCCATGAAGCCACCAGATCCGCCCAATTTGGCATGCGGCACCACGAAACGCTTGCTGGCAATCTTGCGCTCGTTATAATATGTCTCACTCTCGAACTGCGCCTGAGTGTCCTTGTTGGCACCAGTGTCTGGTACCCAGAAGGCGCTTTGGTTTGGCAAGATGGTGTAGGCTTCCGTCTTGTCGTTGCCGTCAGCATAGGCCCATGCTCGATCAGTGGTTACTGTAGACAGTGCCAAGATGACTGCGCCCACTGCACCCAGGCTCTTGATCAAGCTCTTGATAGGCACGAACCAGATAGCCACCAATGCCAATAGCAACAGCCCTGACAACAGATAGCTGAGCCCGCCCATTGCGCCAAACAGCAAGCTGGTGGTCACCGCTGCTGTGTCGCTGTTGAGAAACTGCTGACCAGCTGCTTCTCCCTGTACCAAGGTGCTCACGGGATTGAACACCTGTCTACTCATGCCATACGCAACAAATGCTAGTACTGATAGGATGATCCTGGTGATCATGTTGAGCTCCTCTGTGGTAGATAAGAAGACAAGGCAGCAGCCAAATGGCTGCTGCCCACATTATCTCGGTCTTAGACCGCTTCGCGCATGCCTGCACGCTCTTCCATCTTTTCCAGCTTAGCAGCTGTCTTAGCGATGGTATCGAGGTTCTTAGCGCGGATGTCCTTGATGTCCTTTACTTCTGCAGTAGCAGGAGCAGCCTTGCCTTCGAGGAACGCAAGTGCCTCGTCTTTGGTCATTGCTTTTGGCAATTCCTGCAGCTTGATGTCTGTGTGCCCGTTGCGAGCGAGGACCTTAACACGGTCCATTGAAGTAGCGAAACGAGCCTTTGTTTCACCCTTGAGCGTGCTGTAACCAGCGACTGTAAAAAGCTTTTCCATAGCAAAATCCTGTCTGTGTGTGCTGCTGAGCAACACCTCGTTGCTCATTACTCCAACACAATAGCACCACTATAGCGGACGTCAACCACTTTTTTTCCAGTTTTTTCCGTTAATTTTTTCAATGACTTAGCAGGATAATTCCACATAAAAATGCTGTAAAATAGCCCAATTTCAAGCTCGGAACAGGGCAAATTGCCCATATTTCCTGTAGCTGCGGGCCAGCAGTGCGCGATTGAGATCCGGGTCAATCTCAATGTGGGCGTACAGCACGGCCCTACCCGGGTCGTCATCTACGCCGTGCAGCGTATCTGTCTGGCGCAGCACATATACATCAGTGTCATCGGGCATGTTTGGATATATCTTTTGGCCGTCCCTGATGATGTACAGCTTGTCGCGCTGGCCCTTGATCAGCACCCTGTAACCACAGGGTTCGTTCTGCAGATTATTATCAAAGAGTTCTCGGTCTGCTTCTGGATTGCTGAAGTCCCTGTGCGGTCGCACTGGTTCCTGCTGGAAGTTGATCTTTACATATCTCAGGCTGCTATAGGGCAGATGCCTCAACCAGCCGCCCAGCAGTGGGAAGCGTTCGTCCAGATCCTTGTTGAGCTCAGTTGGCGCATAACGCTGAGCTGTTTTGTTAGTGAGCCTATCAAACTTCCACGAATGCGGATGATCGTAGGTTGGATTGAATAGATCAGCCGAGTAGGGGAACCGCGGTATGTCTATGGGCATCCAATCTATCTCGTGTATGAGGTCGTCCAGAGTTGGCATGATGTTTCCTAAATGCTGGCAGAGAACCAGTGGGCATCACTGGGTTGATCTTCACACAGCGCAGCAGCAGCCGTGCTCACGTGATCATCAAAGTATTTTATGGCATAGCAGTTTGGCACGCCGTTCTCGCCATCTGGCAGCCACTTGCTGACCCGCTTGAGTCCAAATCTAGTGTATGAAGGTATGATGCTGGGCCTGGGATATCCCCATATGGCCTTGCAGCCTTCTGACTTGGCTTGCTCCTCCAAACGCTGCAGCAGTGCCTGTGCCAACCTACCTCTGCGATAGGGCGGATCTATCCAGAAGCTGCGATGGCGATACAGCTCATCCGTGGTCCTATGGCCGCCTATCACGGAGACCACGTATCCATCTGGCAGCTTGGTCCCAAAGAAGCACACGGGATATCGCTGTATTGTGCTGTCAGTACCACCAAGGAACACCATGGTGCTGTGAGGCTTGATTGGACTGGTACGGTTTGGCCAGCAGCGATCGCGCCAAACTGGGTAGGTTTCTTCCCAGGTCAGCGGCACTATGTCAAAGTCATGAGATGTCTGGCTGCTGGACATATAACGTATATATGAGCACAGCAGAAGCCTGTCAAATCACAAGTTGTGGTACATGTCTACGATCTTCTTGATGTCAGGTGTAGTCCTGTCATAGCACTCTCGGTCATGTATGGCTGCGACGACCACAGCCACTGCTGTTTCCTGCATGTGTTGGCGCAGGATGCTCTTGAACAGATCATACCTGTTTTCGTAGACATGAGATCTCAGCGAATGCAGCTTTAGCGGTACTACCTCACTCATGCGGGGTCTCCTGTTGTGCAGGAGCATGATATATCTCATCAAACCCCTCGGCAGGCGTGGGCGGTTCTATGCTGGCGATCATGCTGGCCATGACATGCGCAGGGATGGTCTTGCCAGGGCGAGATCCAAGGCGGCGTTCAAGCTCAGCACCATCAGGTGTTGGAAAATACAGAGCGATGCGCTCATAGCTCTTGGGCACCTGTCCCAGCTTGCCTCGGCGGCTCTTTATCGTGAGGTTGGTCTGGTCCCAGATGATGTCGCGCCGGTCCTTGACGGCCTGCTTGACGTCCTCGCGCATAGCTGCGTTAGCAGCCTTGATCTCGGCATCAAACACGTCGTTATAGGTCAGGCCCTGCGCAGCTGCCGCAGCTTCGATCTTGTCATCAGTGCTGGCAACAACCGCATCATGGTTGCGCGACCGGATCCAGGTGCTCTTGCCTGATCCGGGCACACCAATTAGCATGAAAAGCGTGGGCATATCAATCCTCGTTGCGCTGGGTGTGATTGCACCACATGGCCTGTGGGATGCCCAGGCGCAATGCCCAGAGCAGATCCATCACGATCGCACCAATTACCGCACCCACGAACATAGCTGCTAGAGTGTACATGTCCAACTCCTTGTTTGCTTATATCGTATAATAGCACGGAACCATGGCGTGTCAACCAATATTTTTGTCAGTGATCACAGCAGTTTAGCTCCAGCGCAACAGCCAAAGCGTGCGAGTTTCGGCGTTGGGAAACCACAGCACCATGCCCCGTCGCTCACCGCCCAGATCTTGGAGATCAGCTTCCAGTTCTGCTTGATTCTCGATCCAGTAGCCAATATCACCAATTATCATGGTGCTACCACTCAGAGGTATCACGTTGTTCTGGGTGACCTCAGGTCCCAGCACCCAACGCTGAGAGCCTGGCATCAGATTGCGTCCAGCTCTTCTGGAGTGGGCAATCTGTCATTCCACGTCAGCATCCACATGATGCGATCCTGTTCACTGGGTATGATCAAACTCACAGTAATGTTATCTGACCACAGATAGAACCCATGGCTGAGATTGTGTTCACACCAGGCTTCCAATGGAGCGAAATATCCAAAGAACATGGCTTCGGTGATGGCTTTGTTGTTCTTGCCCGTAGCTCCGATCCTGAGACTGCGGTCAGGCCATTCGTCAAAGAGTTCCTGCCAAGTCTTGGTCATGGGACGGAATGCCTGTCCGCCACTACCGCATAGGTTGCCCGGATTATCTAGTTCGCCCACTGGACCATGCACATGACCACGCTGCATGGTGTATCCCATCAGCTCTCTGGCCAGCCAACGGCGCAGCTTGCGCTTGAGGCTGCGCTGCCACCATTGCCAGCCAACTGAGCCTGCGATCACACCAAGCTGTATGCCATACATAACTGCCAGGCCCCAGTCGCTGTTCACGATGAACAACGGTATCACGATCAGCAATGCTATGCCGAACGCAGTCACGGGCCAGGTCCAAAATGGACCATCATCTCCGTACCATTTGCTCAACCATGCTCGCATCGTGCTAACCATTAAATAATGCCATGGAAACCTGGGAAGATTGGGAGAGGGCCATTGGCGGAACCATCCTGGCCCTCTCCATCACTATAGCAGTCACCGTAGACGTGGTGCGCAGCATTTTCTTCCACAAGTAGCCTATCAAAAGTCCATGAAGTAGTTGGTCTTGGCTTTCTGCACGCGAGTCAGCACCAGCGTGCCGTCCTCGTTGGTGAACTGGAACTTGCCTTCTCTAGGATCAACCTTGCTGAGGTCGCGCCCGTTCCAGCTGTAGGTGATCCAACCATCCTGTTCACCTGCATCATCGTAGTCGCGCACTTCCACTTCAATCTCTCCGCCCAGAGGATTACCTGTCCACTTGCAGTTGTTCTCCACGTCCTTGGCTTCAACTGGAGCATTGTCCACGATCAGCTGCACCATGTACTCATCGTTGTTGGCAAACTCAGGCTTGGTGTTGAGCAGGCGCATGGCCTCTTGCGCGGTCTCGCCATAGCGGTTCATCTCTTCGATCAGCGCTTTCAGCATGTCAAAGTTGAATGCGCTGAACAGGCTGGCGATCTTGCACACGCTGTCCTTGTGCTGCGGGCTCTTGAGGTTGTCGTCGCAGTATTCCTCGATGAAGTCAATGGTCAGACCTGCGTAGTCCAAGCTGTAGTAGATGCGGCCTGGGCGGTTGCGCATGTGCTGATCAATGCGCCACTTGTCGTTACAGGTAAGCACGAACAGCGTCTTGCTAGGAAACACACCGTCCAAAAGGGTCAGCATCTGTTCCTGAGAATCGCGGTCGTAGACCTTTTCAAACTCGTCAAACAGCACCATGCAGGGCTGCTGGATGTCCTGGATCAGCTTGTTGAAAGCATCACCCTTCCACGGCTGGTTGATCACGATGGTTGGGATGCCCTGCTCGGCGCCCTTGATGCTCAGCATCTTGCTCAACAGCGTCTTGCCGCTACCCTTCTCACCTGTGAGCAGCACGCCTGTGGCAGCTGGTCGATCCATGAACGTATAGAGGATGCGATCAGCTGTCTTTAGCGTGTCACCATAGATCTTCTTTGGTGCTGTAAACCCATCAATCTCTTCAAGGAAGAGGTTACCAAACTGGTCAGCCTTGATGATGTAGTTGCCAGCAGGTAGCTCGCTGTGTAGGTCCATGGCTGCGTTGGCAGCGATGCGCCAGGTATTACCGTTCTTTAGAAAGTGTGTCACCTGTCTCTCCGTTTAGATGAACTTGCTGAGTTTTGGCTGTTGGGGGATCCATATCCCCCAACCATGTTGATCATAGGCAAATGGTATGGTTTGGAAAACCGTGTTCACGTTTCCAGATACCGGCTGACGAGCAGGTGTATCACGTCCGTGCTCATCAGCACGAACACTGCGTCCATGAAGCTGAACTGAAACACGGCGCTGGCTGCAGTAATTAACACAGTCTTTCCTATCGCTTGCCATAAGTGGTACCCCATCAAAAGTCTCCCGGTGCTACCTGTAACACTCGCACACCCTGTGCACGGATGGCATCAACTACCTGCTTGCGATCGTCAAACCACAAGTAAGGTTCACCAAAGTGTGCCCTGATGACCTCCAAGAGCTCAACCTTGACGACGCTGTCCTGCCTGTAGTCGCGTGCGCTCCTCATATATAAAGCAGACCACGCGACCCCATTGGCTCGCAACCAACTCTCGGTGACAGCGCGGTTTTCCTCACCGCGTCCACTGCAGAAGATGATGGTATTGCCAGCAGCTGCAAACGTATCGTAGACGAACTTGATGTCCTCGTAGACGGTGTCCTGCGCCATGCCGGCATTAAACGCACCCCAGTTCTTGGGTTTAGTAGCTACCCAATGCCTGCGGTGTGTGATATTTGCAACAGTGCCATCGATGTCAAAAACGATAACTTTGGTCATGATCTGCTCCTTGATCACACATTAGCACACATATATCTGCTGTCAACCAGAGATTTTGTAACAATCTGCTACACTATTTGTATCTATTTGCACCGCACAATCTTGCTCTTTTGGTCGTTAACTATTAAATATAGCTAGCCAGTCATGGCAAAATGGTTAACCAAGCCAGTCCGAGGATCCAAAAGGGCAGGCTACAACATGAAGGAAATACTATGAAGATCATCACAACAGCAATGGTTGCCTTGTTGGCAACTGCTTCGGTCGCATTGGCTACCGATCTACCAAACAAGAAGGCAACACCAGCTGCTCCTGCCGCTGCAGTTGCAGATACCGCTGCAGCTAGCTCAGACAGCATTTCTGCCAGCTATGGCCAGGAATTTGATCCTGCTGGATACAGCAGCAAGCAGCACGACACCTATGGCGTGACCTACACCCACACGATGGGCCAGTTCACCATCGGTGGCGCAGCTGGTACGACCCAGTACAGCGACAACACCCTCAAGCAGACCATCGAAGCACAGGCTGGCTACAAGCTGCCTAGCATGTACGGCGTGACTGTGAGCGGTAAGGTTGGTCTCGGTGAGCGCTTCCAGAGCGCTGGTAACTTTGCTTACTATGCACTCTATGGCAATGCTGACTATGCCATCAACGACACCATCACTTGGAATGCAGTTCAGTATCGCTATCGCAATGCGTTTGACACTTCAAACAACTTTGAAACTCATCGCATCGGCACTGGCGTGACCTTCAACGTCACCAAGAACGTTGCACTGAACGCAGCTGTGTATCGCGATTACGGCAGCGGCTTCACCACTGCTAGCGACAACGGCGTGCAGGTTGGTGCTACCGTTAAGTTCTGATCCGCTCTACCGGCAGAGACTGAGAACCCAGGAGCAATCCTGGGTTTTCTTTTGACTGATTAACCTAATGTGAGCTTGAATTCTATCTGCTGTTCGTGCGTGAGATCTGCCCAGAACGTGGTAACTATCCAGTACCCGTCTGCATCCTTGTGCCGCACGTTCTCCATGTTGAGATGCAGCCCGTGATCGTTCAACCATGACTCTATCTCAAAGAGGTTATACAACCATATCCTATGATCGCGATAGAACTTGGTGTTGATGTCTTTCCAGGCTATCTGTGGGCGATACTTGTCTCTGTGGATGATCACTCTCACCAGACGTGTTTCCTCGAATCTGTCAAGATCCTAGCCAGATCTGGATTCATCCTTGCTATGGCTTCGTCCCAGTCAACCAATGCCCAATCGTCCATCTCAGGAATCTGCTGCCCATGGTGATCAAACGTGCTCTCACATACACAGGCTCGAGGATCGGGCAGATCGTCGGTAGTATACACGAACAGCGCTAGATCCTTGGAAGACTTGTATTCCCAGATGCCAATGTAGCGTATGGCGCTGCTGCTGAGCACTATGCCAGTCTCTTCTCGCAGTTCGCGCACTGCTGCGTCTCCCAACAGTTCGCCGTTTTCCTTGCGACCTTTGGGAATGTCCCAGTACCTGCCGTTGGTAGGATGACAGATCAACAGCTGTTCCCTGTTGGTTATGAGGATTCCGCAGGTGATTAGGGTCTTCTTGTTTGACATCTCGTACTTATCTATGCCCAACTTAGCCAGCAGGTCATGGCAGCAACATCGTCTGGTAGTAGCACGTCCAGCACCACCATGCCGTGGTCCACCTGCATGGGCTTGACTATGAACACGCCACCTTGGTATCCAGCAAATCCCACGTTGTGAGTGCCTGGCCAATGATAGTGACCGCCATGCTGTTCATGCAGCCATTTGATGATCTCAAATATGCTTTTACTGTCCATGGGACCCAGCCGCACGGCCTTGCCCCCGTGCCATGTGGCAAAATCAGGCACGCTTGCTGATCCGCCCTATGCGACCAATGATCATGATGTTGATCCATTCCATCGCTAACCACGTCCAAAAATTCATGGGAATGTTCAGCTGCGGAAACAGAGTGTTGAGGCTCCATATGGTCATGAATGGTGCAAATATCGCCGCAAGTATGAATATCACCACGATCAACAACATGGTGTCCGCGCCAACTTTGACCTGCGTGCTCATACCCATTCCTCCACTATGCCAACCAGTTCAGCAATCAACAGCAGGCCAGCTGTCAATCTCGCATCTGTCAAGGTCAAGACTAGACCTCCAAATGCCAGTATGCGTATCCCACTCTTCACATATGACATGTAGGTATGCCATGTGCGGTACTTGGCCTCAAATTGGTCGTCCATGATTCTCTCCCAAAATCTCAGCTATGCGTGCTTCCAGCACTGCGATAGCAGTGTGTATGTGTCCAGTATCGTGTGGTTGAAGGCGCGTTTTGAGTATGGCTATCTCCAGCTCAAGTGCCTTGACGTGATCGTGATCCATGCCGTGTCTCCCATGCTAAAGATAGCATGCGAACCGCAGTTGTCAACCAACTCTGCGTATGGCTATCACGCTGCTGGCAGGAAACATGCTGACCTGGACCCTGTTGCTCTGATTGCCGCCCAGCACATAGTAGAACAAGCGCCCGTTGACCTTGGCTGTGCCTACTAGGAAGCCAACATGCGTGGGACTGCGCCTTCCGCCGTGCAGCACCACTATGTCACCTCTGGCAGCAGTCTTGACAGGCTTACCATAGCGTGCAAAGCTGGTCGATTCCAGGCTACCGCTGTAGTCATATCCCATCTTGACCAAGATGGCATTGGCAAACGCAGCGCACCAAGCTGTCCTGCGAGGATTGATGTTCATGTCCAGCTGATCGCCAAACAGCTGGCTCAACGCTTTGGTATCACGCCGTTCGTCTAAACCTTGGTACTGTTCAGCTGCATCTGCTACCTTGCTCATCGGTCCATCGGGTAGATCTTCTTCGTCAGTGATAATCCAATGGCCGTGGTGACCTATTGCATGCTTGACATGCCTCTTGTCCTTGCAGGAGCGATGTGCCTTGGTATGGCAAGATTTATTGTGATGATGGTGGTGCAACGCGGCGGTTGGTCTTGGGTGCTCTGTAGCATGGGCCCCGTGGATGATCGCCGTAGCTGCCCACATCAGCACCGCAAGCGGCGCCAAAATAGGCCGAAAAGCCATCTATTCTCCTCGTTGTGGTGCAGACGTCTGCACGCATGTTTTGAGCACTCCTTCCGAGTCGCTATAGTAATTTATCAATATAGGCTTGGTTAGGTGTACTTTAGCACAGCTACACTAGTATAACTCGATGCCCATGCTTTTGCAGCCTGAAATTGCCGATTCGCATCTCATTGCGGCTGTCGCTGTTTGCATTCAGCAGTCCTCGAGCAAAATCTTCAATGTGATCAGTGCTGTAGGAGTTGATGTTGTTTTCTTCTAACACATGCATCAGCAGGTTTTTTAACCTGGTGTGGCTCAGACAACACATCTTGGGCCAATCCAAGCTGCCATCATCTCGCGCAACGTTAGCTAGATCTATCCTTGCTAGATCACGTAATAGCTCCAAGCTCTCGTTGACAATGCCAGCACTTCTGACGATGTTTTCTAGAGCTAGGGGGTTCCTGCGCTTGATGTCCGGCATGAGATCATTGCGGATCCAGTTGCGATCATACTTGATATCTCTGTTGCTGGGATCTTCCACATATGGGATCTCGCAGATCTTGGCATAGGTGACGATCTCACGCTTGCTGAGCTCTAGCATGGGGCGGCACAGCAACACCTTGGGATCGTGCCAGCAGGGTGCATATTTCTCCATGCCCTTTAGGCCTCTGATACCGCTGCCGCGGAACAGCTTCATCAGCACGGTCTCTGCTTGATCGTCTGCATGATGTGCCAGCACGATGGCTTCTGGGTCCATGCTGGCAAATGCGCTGTAGCGTGCTTCCCTGGCAGCATTCTCTAGGTTACCGTTGGGATTCACATTGACAGTGAAGGTGTAACCAGGGATGCCCATCTGCATGCATTGCTTGGCAGCAAATTCAGCCCAAGCGTCACTGTTAGCATTTATGTTGTGGTTGACTGTTACAACACTGAGATTACAACGAAATTTATTGAGATTCTGGCTGATTATATACAGCAATACCATGCTGTCTACACCGCCGCTGACACCGATCACGGTCTTGCGGGTGCCCAGACGTGCTGCTAGCTCATCTACATCAAACATGAGCTTACGTTAACACAATCTAAGCTGCTGTCAACCTGCTTTACGATGCTTGTTTATGAAGCCCTTGAGGCGCTCTGCTGCATGATCATTGCTCATCAGCATGTCCACGCTGAACGTGGTTGGCTGAGGCATCTGGTCCAAAGGTTTCCATTGCCATTCAACATGTTCCCAGTTCAGCACTGGCTCAAACTCCTTGGGAACGCAGATAGCATAATTGCGCATGACAAAGCGAGGTTCTTCTGTGACGGTTTCGCTGAGCAGTATGCTGGGTTCTTCCTGGAGATCAGCACCAATCTCTTCAACAATCTCGCGATACAGTGCTTGCCTGTGGTTCTCGCCCGGATCAACATGCCCACCGGGTAGGTCCCACTGCAGAGGATGCTTGCTGAGATCACTGCGAAATATGAACAGGTAGGTGTCGTCCAACCTGCTCCATATCAGGGCCTTGCTGGCACCTTGGCTGAGTTCATCTATCTTCATGCTATAATTTATGCCAGCTGTGGGTAACCAAGATAGCGACGCAGCTCTTTATCCTGTGGTTCAAAGCGTTCACCTAGGAAGAATATCCTGTAACTTTCTGAGCCATACTGACCAATGCCATAGAGTTCAGTGGCATCCACACCATCCCAGGCAAGGAAATCCTGGCTCATGCGGCGGAAGGTGTTTTCTCTGCGATTGTAGAATCCCAGAGGACGTATCACTGCCTTTACCTCATCTGGATCGCTGGCAAGATATGCTTCGGGTGTAGGCCAACGCTCAAGGAACTCTGGCAGCACGGTCTTCACAGGTTTGCGGCCCGTTTGATTGAGCATCACAACACCTATCATATGTTGCCATGGGCCGTTGATCTGCTGTTGGACCATGAGATCATCACGCAGTGGCTGTGCCATTATTATCTCCCGCAATCATCTTCTTGGCTATGGTGATCATGTGTCCAGACAGGCCTCCTTTATGACCGCGTTTTTCCAACCATCTGCCTATTGTGGCAGCTTTGGTGGCTTTGAGATCATTAGGTGTTGGCCATTGTTGTGCGATTGCTAATATCAAATCTTCCAAGGGTATGCCTTGGTTCTGCGATTTGAAAACAAAGCTTAATTCAATGAACCACGGATTCGTCAGCAGCTGACGATATGCAGCTCGTTTTACTATAGCTTCATTTTCTTGTTTTATCTGTTCTTGCTGCGCGAGCATCTCTAGCTCTTGTGTTTGCTTGATAAGTTCTTGTTCAGCACGCATATGCTCATCACGCAGTTTCCATTGCTCTTGTATCTTCTTGCGTGCTGTATTCAGTTTTGATTCATGTTGGCGTTGTTTATCTACCTTGCGCCATAGAGCCTTCTCGATAGCGCGATCCCGCGGGTCTTCATATAAACCTAGATTCCTATCCTTGTTCCTGCCAGGACCTTTGTAGAACTTGCGCTCACCACTCTTGGGATCAATAAGCTTAGGCATGCACCTTGCTCCCGTCTATGCCCAGCAGATAGAATTGCTTGCGGTCTGGTGTGACGAACACGTATGTGTTGGGATCAGTTACTTTCTCATCGTTGATGCGTATGCCACCTTGGGCTATCAGCCTGCGACCTTCGCCCTTGCTCTTGGTCCAACCTAGGTCAACCATGAGGTCAACCAGTTCATGCGCTGTACACTGTTCAATGACTTCCTCAACGGTCATCACGCCACCAGATTCTCTCGCAGCCATTCCACTCGTTCCATGGCTTCCCAATCATCGAGGCGGCCCCAGTCTAAGACCCAGATCTGCTCAGATTCAGGCATGTTGCCTCCTCAGCATTTCCCTTCCCCAATCAACCCAAGCTTCATAGGCCTGGGTCTGTATGTGATTGAACTCATCGGAGGTTGGTTCCCAGATCTTTGTGATAAGGTCAAGCAAACCGGGCTGCAGCGTGTCTGGGTCGAGGCAGAGGTGCAGTTTGCCTTCGCACTTCAACCTATGCTGTTCAACGGCATCAATCATCGCTTGACCTTCTTGGCACGATCATACCAATGCTTGCTGGCTGTGCGCAGAGCATGGTTGCTGTCTCGCACATGCTCCAGCAGAGATTTGGCCAGCGCTGCTTGGTTCACTCGCCATTGTAGGTCATCTTGGTTGGCGATCTTGTCCAAGAGTTCAATGGTCATGTCGATATAGGGGCAAGTATCTTCGGGGATAACTGGTTTGCGTTCTGCGCTCATGCTGGGAGCCTTTCCTTGATCACAGCTAACATAGCACAGGCTAGAGCAATGTCAACCATAACACCATCCACTAAGTATCCTTGCTGTCTGGATACAGAGATTGGCGTGCCAGCTTGATGAAATAGTCGCGCTGTTGGCGTATCTTGTCGTGGCTGAGCTCATAACCATCATGCGCAATGATGCCCAGATTGTAGCGATGTCGTGCCAGCTCTGCCTCAGCAGCTGCCAGCTTGGTACAAGCGTCTTCTAGCTTGGCCTGTGTCTCTGTTGCTGTTACTAACCAATCAGTCATTGTTTCAACTCACCCTTGCGACGCAGAAGGTATTCTTTCACTGTGTTGAGGCGCTGCAGTTCATCAGTTTGTGCCTCGTTGAGCTCATCTACATCTTGTAATCTAGCGATATCTATGTCTAGCCTGTTGCGTATCTCGTAATCAAATGCAGTATTAAGATAGAAGCTTATGCTTGGATTGACAGCCAGATCTTCCATATAACGCCCCTGTGATCATCGGTCCACTTTTGGCAGCTTTTTCAACGCCTGGACCTCACGTTTATATATTTCTCTTTGCTTCACAGGGTCAGCCAAAGTTGCTTGATGATCAGCGATTGTTGTGGATAGATCAGCTATCTTTGCTACCACTTCAGCATAGGTGTCTTTGGCCCAACGATAGCTGGGCAAGCTGGCAATGCGATCTATCTGATCATCGTCTAAGGTGATAGCTGCACACAGCGCCTTGACCTTGGCAACGATAGCAGCCTTGTCATCGGCGGTGGGCAAGAACTGAGGTAGCTTGCCGTCGATACAGGCCTTGATCGCTAGATTCCAGTTCAATTGGTAGGTGAGATCAGCTATCATCTTCTCATAGCGCGTCTTGTACCAACCCAAGCGCCATTCAACGAACTCAGCAACCACTTGCTCAGCAGTCTCGAACTGGCGAACGCTGTTGCCATTCCAATCTAGCACCACGATGCGTTCGGTGGCCTTGCTGCGCAGCTTGAAGTAGTCGATGGCCGTGTCTTCAGTCCAGTCCTTGATGGCACCGCGCTTGAAGCGGATCTCGATCTTGATCTCCTTGGTGCTGCGATCAATGTAGGTTTGTATCTTGTCCTCTTCCTCCATGGTGTTCAAGCGTGCCTTGAACTTTTCGAGGCTGAGATCGGGAGGCAGTTCTTCTACCCACACAGTGCTGCCGTCCAGCCGGCAGCGTCCAGTGAACTCCCAGGTGTTGCCAGCTATGTTGCGCACACCGCAGTTTAGATAATCGTATCTTGGTACCAGCTGCTTGATCTTCTTGCCGTCAATGGCACCGATGGTAGCGTCAATGATGTCATCCAGCGTGCGCGGAAGTATGTCTGTGCTCCAACCCACTGCGATACCACTGATGCCGTTCAGCAGCACCATGGGAACCAGAGGTAGGTAGTTCTTGGGTTCCAGCACCGATCCGTCATAGTTTTCTTTAAGCGGCACGATGTCATAGTCTGTAAACACCAGCGCATCTGTCTGCGCATTGCGCTTGAGGTAGGTATAACGTGCTGCGCCCCAGTCAGTGGGACCAACCTTGGTACCAAAAGCACCAATGCCCTGCAGCAGAGGCACGTTGTTGCAGTAGGGAGCAGCCATCAGGCTCAGCGTTTCAGCAGCACTAGCATCGCCATGTAGGTATCTATTAGAACTTATCATGAGACCTGCTAGAGATATGGTCTTGATCTTGTCTCCAAGCGGTTTGATTACATCTAGTCCTTTTCGCTGTGCATCTTTGAGTCCGTCGCACACACTTGGTATTCCGCGAGTTTGGCACACATAAATGGAGTAATCTCGTGATATTTTTTTAATCCATTGGCTGGTATCTGATTGATCCTCGTCATCTGTCATATCTTGACTTGCTTGCAGTTCAATCCGTGCCATCTTCGATAATTTCCTTTGTTCATAGATAACCCACAGTGTTCGCAGGATACCATACTGTTCATAATGTTAAGACCATTCTTAGTTCTAGCCAACCGGTCTTCAGCTGACCAATCAGACCATTCTTTGGCAACTATTTCTGATCTACGTCCAAAAGTTGCCAATTCGGCATCTGTGTATTCACCCCTGGACATGCGGTTTCGATAAGTTTCACGACCTTTCTGCCACCAATCTGTGTGATGCACATGCTTCCATAATTTACTACGACGTTCTTTTTCGACCAATTCTTTATCAGTCCATCCCCCGTTACGTTGTCGCTCAAGATTTATTTGTTCCTGTCTTATTCTTTGACATGCAGTTGGTTTATAATTGACATGTTTTACCAACCCAGATGTTACATCAGCATGATCTATAGGTAATTTTGCAGTTTCACCAGTTGGATATCTGTAGATAGCTTTACCTGGTTGACCAGTAGATTTATGTTTGCCTAAAGCCCTATTTTGACTGCGAGTGATACCAGCTTTGGTGTTAGTTTCTTGGTTTCTTATAATGTAATTGCCAATATTACCATTGTAACCATTTGGATATAACGTGCGATGTTCCTGAATAAGGTCAATCTCTCTGTCGGCTATGTATCTCACATCATCATGTTCTTCTAACAGTTCTACCTTAAAGTCTGATTCGGTTGCTGTCTTATCATCTAACTCGCGTTTAATCCAAACACTACCTTCTCCAGACAAATGTTCAGCGAAACGAATGAGGTAATCTTTATTAGATGCTACAACTATACCTATATAGGCTCTGTTATTTTTTACATTCGTTATTTTATAGAGTTGTGCCATAATTTATCTCCGTGATATTATTTAGCATATATCTGCATGGCGATATCATCTATAATTCTGCGATCTTGTAAATA
>Ga0208386_1000141_pt1 | contig 23295 bp, 9 predicted proteins | sample CryBogCBH16Oct07_FD_185510 | JGI IMG/M metagenome (GOLD analysis project Ga0208386, IMG submission 185510) | Freshwater microbial communities from Crystal Bog, Wisconsin, USA - CBH16Oct07 (SPAdes) | ecosystem: Environmental > Aquatic > Freshwater > Lake | place: Crystal Bog, Wisconsin, USA...
ATATATGTGTCCGGCATACAAATATTTCCACAAGACAATGGTATATTGCTTCAACTAGGCATCGCGGTAGTGCCCAGCACGCAAGCACAACAGTTGAACATATTTTTCAACGGCCAACAACGTTCAGCTTCTTACGTTTAAATACCCAGTTTATTGTATTGGTAAATACTACAACAGGGAACATTTATGGCCACAACGTCAAGACAAACAGCTATTTTTGGTGTAGAAGATTGGAAAAAGATCTATCAATCCTACCAAGAAGCTGATTTTCAAAGCTATGATTTTGAAACACTACGCAAGAGTTTTGTAGATTATTTGCGCATTTATTACCCTGAGACCTTCAATGATTACATTGAAAGCAGTGAATTTATTGCCCTACTAGACGTCATGGCCTTCATGGGTCAAAGTCTAGCATTTAGAACAGATTTAAATACTCGTGAAAACTATTTAGACACAGCCGAGCGTCGCGACAGTGTTGTCAAACTTGCTAACTTAGTGAGTTATACTCCCAAGCGCAATACCGAGGCCAGCGGCTTTCTCAAAGTTTTTAGTATCAGCACCACAGAAAATATCACCGATTACAATGGTATTAATCTGGCCAATCTTACCATTAACTGGGCTGATCCTACCAACCTAAATTGGCAAGAACAGTTTACTACAATTTTAAATGCCAGTTTGATCAACACACAAAAATTTGGCAATCCCGGAAACGATCAAGTGATCCTGGGCGTAGACACACAAGAATACACTATAAATCTTGTTCCTGGTTTCTTGCCAGTGATACCATATACTGCCACAATTGACACAGTCAACATGCCATTTGAAGTGGTCAACAGCACATCAGTTGGCGAAACCTATGTGTATGAACCACCTCCACTGCCTAACGGACAATTTAATATCCTGTTCCGCAATGATCAACAAGGATATCTCAGTGACAACACAGGATTTTTCTTCTTGTTCAAGCAGGGTGTTTTACAGAATCAAGATTTCAACTTGCCTGAGCGCATAACCAATCGTGCGGTTGCTGTCAACATAGAAGGTATTAACAACACTGACATTTGGTTATATCAACTTGACAACCTAGGTAATATCAGCAACTACTGGCAACAGGTTCAAAGTGTTTATGCTGCTGCTGTAGAGCAATTGGCACCTAATACAAGAAACATCTACAGTGTGACCAGTCGCACCAACGATCAAATTACACTTAATTTTGGTGATGGTATATTTTCTACCATTCCAGTGGGCACATTCAGAACATACGTTCGCGCCAGCAACGGTTTAACCTATATCATTAACCCAGTTGAAATGCAGAGTGTTAGCATTCCTATCAGTTATGTTAGTCGCACTGGTCAAATTGAAACTCTGACGTTTACCTGTGGCCTGACACAACCGGTCACCAACGCACAAGCACGTGAGACCATTGCTGATATCAAGCAACGAGCTCCAGCTCAGTATTACACACAAAATCGTATGGTCAATGGCGAGGACTACAGCCAGTTTCCATATACACAATACAACAGTATTCTTAAAAGCACAGCAGTCAATCGTGCCAGCATTGGAACCAGTCGTTACCTTGATCTAGTGGACGGAACTGGAAAATATTCCAGCACTGATATTTTTGCGTCAGATGGTGCACTGTGGGAATCCAATGATTTGTATTCATTTCAATTTTCATGGTTGACAACCAATGACATTTCCAATACAGTTATCAATCAGATAGCTCCGTTGGCTCTACGTTCTGGCCTACAACAGTTTTACTATGCTAATTTTACACGTCCAGATTTGGCTGTGCTAGACTATACCTGGCATCAAAGCACAGTAATTACAAATGAAACCACCGGATATTTTCAAAACAACATAGGAAATCCTGTGCCAATTGGTGTATATGCCAGCAACAATGCCAAGTATATAACCGAAGGTAGCCTGGTTAAATTTGTAGCTCCAGCAGGCTATTACTTTAATGCTGAAAATCGCTTGGTGGTAGGAACTCCTAGCAAGGCCGATGACAAGCTGGTCATCTGGGCTAGTCCTACTGCGGTATATCAAGCAGGCAACGCACAAGGCTACGGTAATTTGCCGTCGGGTATTGGTCCTGTGGTGTTTGACACCTTTGTGCCAACTGGGGCCATTCCAACACAAGTTATTCCAAAATTCACCACAGACATTCCTATAACTGTGCAACAAGCCGTAGTAACACAAATTGCTTTGAATCAAAATTTTGGTTTAGGTTACGATAACCTAAACAACACATGGTATGTGATCACTTCAAACAATCTTGCTGCAAATGCTCCATTCAGCTTGGCCTATGCTCAAAATACTTCAGGCACAAATCTTGATGCAAGTTGGTTAATACAAGCAACCTACAATGGATCTTCATACACAGTGGTTTCACGTGCCCTGGATTACTTCTTTGGCAGTGTTTTACAAACTCGCTTTTTCTTTTACACCAGTGATCCAATCTATGATAGTAGAACAGGCACAGTCATTAGTGACTATGTAAATGTTTTAAAAATTAACAATCGGCCCGATAGTGCTGTGCCTTTGGGTTCAGATAATCGACTGTCCATTATTGACCAGCCTGTGCTTAGTGATGGTCTGGTAGATGATTTTCAAGTGGTAGTGAGTTTTACCAAAGCAACAGACAATCTTACGCCAGTCAATCCAGATTTTTTCAATGACATTGTTGCCCCCGGCGTTGATTCCAATCACAAGTATGTGTTTTTCCAAAGCACACTAGACTTTGACAATCTACAAAGATATCTATTAATTGAAGCAGGCATTGTTAACAGTGACTATCCTACACTAACTACTATTCAAGCCAATCAAACTGAGTATCTAGTAGGGCAAGTATTCTATGCCTACTCCGAAGGAAACTTTTATGTGCTTGGAGTAGACAACTTAGGTAATCCTACATTGACATTGAGCAATGCCTACTTGGCTAAGACAGGTCGCCAGGGTTTATACTTCCAATATCGTCATAACAGTCCGTTGACTAGTCGTATTGACCCAGGCAGCACAAACATCATTGATGTATATTTGGTCACCAATGCTTACTATACCGCATATACCAACTGGCTCCAGGACACTACTGGCACTGTGACTCAACCAGAACAACCTACCATTGATGATTTGAATACTGCTTATCAAGGTTTACAAAATTACAAAATGCTTTCTGACAATATGATTCTTAACAGTGTGACTTTCCAACCCTTGTTTGGTCAAAAGGCTGCTGCCGCCTTGCGTGGCACAATCAAAGTGATACGTGCTGCCAACAGCACTGCCAGCGTCAGCACAATTAAAAATTTAGTTGTAGCAAATTTGAATGCTTACTTTAATATTGCCAATTGGAATTTTGGCGACACATTCTATTTTAGTGAATTGTCAGCATACATACACAAGAACATTGGAGATGTAGTTAGCAGTGTGGTTCTGGTTCCGCTGGATCAACAAAAAAGTTTTGGTGACTTGTATGAAATTAGATCAGCACCCAATCAAATATTTGTAAATGGCGCAACAGTGAATGACATCGAAGTTATTACTGCGTTAACCAGCACAAATCTACAAACAGCTCCTGGCAGTGGAGTAATTTAATGGCCAATCAAGTTCGAAGTGTAGATTTTCTACCAGAAATTTTTCAAACACCGGTAAACAAGCAATTTTTATCTGCTACACTTGACCAGTTAATTCAAAATCCTCAATTTACACAAACACAAGGATTCATTGGTCGTCATATTGGTCCCGGAGTCAATGCCAATGACTATTATGTTATTGAGCCTACTCCAACTCGTAACAATTATCAACTTGAACCAGGAGTCGTTCAAGTTGACCCAGCCGATAGCCACAAGGTTGTAGATGCCATAACCTATCCTGGTATCAATGACGCACTACAACTACAAGGCGCAATTACCAACAATGCCAATAGATTATACACCAGTGACTATTACACTTGGGATCCATTTGTTGACTATGATAAATTTGTTAACTATGCTCAATACTATTGGTTACCGGGCGGTCCACTGGCAGTTGACGTAAGTTCAACGTCGGTTCCATCAACAGACAGTTTTACCGTAACTCGTGCCAATGGTGCTTATACCTTTAGTGGATATGCTGGAACAAACCCCACAATCACACTGGCAAGAAGCCAATCTGGCATACCTGCGACATATCAATTTAATGTAGCACAAAACGAAAGCGAAACCGCAGATTTTCGTGTAACCAACAATGACGCCAGCAGTTGGAACGTTAACTATCAAGCCAATCCAGCGATCACACTACAACGCGGTGGCACTTACAATTTTAATTTGACCCAGACCTTTCCGTGGGCATTTTATATCAAAACCCAAGCTAGTCTTGGCACTACCAACATCTACAACACAGGTGTGTTTAACAACGGCGCCGGTAACGGGCTGATAACATTTACCGTTCCGCAAGATGCCCCTGACACACTATATTACTGTAATGATGTTGAAATGAATCTGCGCGGCATCATCAATATTATCGATCCTCCACAACCAACTACAGGACCTGGATTTTGGATTCAGGCAGCGCCTGGCATTAATGGTCGAGACCCTATAGCTCCTAATCTGAGCACTAGACTAGGTCCTGAGCAAGGAGTTATTGATAACGGACAAAATTTAGGCACCGTTACATTTGAAGTTCCAGCAGCTACAGCACAAAATTATTACTACAACATGCCAAGTATTGGCCAAGTTGACTTGGTTACTGATTTAACGTTCGATCAAATTAACAATCAATATGTTGCAGATTTCTTGGCAAACAATCCCAATGGCATTGATACAATTACCAATTTACAAAATCTTACCATAGCTTTTATCAGTCAAGATACCATGCCAACACCATCTGATTTATATAGTGTTTGGAGGGCTCAGTATCTAACCGACACAGGTGGCACATATATTTCTTTACAATTTGTTCAAAATGTTGATTTTGAAAACAAATTTACCGTTGGATTTGGTGCTGAATATTCTAGCACCAGCTGGTATAAAAATGCCGATGGATATTTTACTCGTATTCCGTTATTAACAGCTGACAAGAATATTCTGTATTATCAAGACGGAACCGATCCACAGATTTTTGGCGTTATACGGTTGGTTGACCAGGTAGAACCACCTTTAATGATTGATGAAATCATCGGTGCTAAAACTTATACCAGTCCCAATGGGGTCACTTTCAGCAACGGCATGAAAGTAATATTTAGAGGAAATGTTTATCCTCTTAGTTATCAAAATCAAGAATTCTACATAGAAGGTGTAGGCTCAGCAATAAAGTTATTGCCAGTGGGACTTTTTGTTACTCCTGAAACTTATACCAAAGATTTATTAATACCTTATAGTTCTACTCCCTATGACTCTGGAAACTTTGACGGCGATTTAAATCAACCAATCACTCCAGATTATCTCACAGTTAATCGTGCCAGTCCAGACCTAAACGCCTGGACTCGTAGCAATCGTTGGTTCCACATTGATGTAATTACAGCATCGGCAGCATACAATAATACCGTTCCGGTGCTAGACAATAATTTCCGCGGTGTCAGGCCTATCCTGGAATTCCGTGCTGGAACACGATTGTTTGACTTTGGCACCGAAGGCAAACAACCTGTTAACATCATTGATTTTACACAAACCGATGCGTTCAGTAATGTCTACGGTTCAACCGGCTACAGCACCGACGGCTATACATTGATTGACGGCTCTACAATTATTTTTGCTGCGGACACAGACTCTAATGTTCGCAATACAATTTACACAGTATCGTTTGTGACCCCCGACAGTGTGCCACCTTTGATTGCCGAACCTATCATTGTGTTGACTCCTGCTACCGACGGGGTAGCGCAAATAGATCAGTCCACGGTTGTCATGGACGGCCTGACTCAGCAGGGCAAGTCCTATTATTGGAACGGTGTAAATTGGATATTGGCACAGCAGAAAAACAGTGTTAATCAACCTCCGCTGTTTGATATCTATGATAGCAATGGTATCAGCTTTGGCAACAAGGCTGTTTACCTTAGCTCAAACTTTACCGGTAGTCCATTGTTCAGTTATGCCATTGGCAATGCTGCTCCTGACTTGATCCTGGGATTTCCGTTAACCTATCTCAGCTTGACCAACATTGGTGATATAGTCTTTGATAATAATTTCTACAAAGATACGTTTAACTATACACTTAATAATGTTGGACAAACAGTGCCGCTCAGCACAGGATTTGTAAGACAATACAGCGACCGCATAACATATCAACGAGAAATAGGTTGGCAAACTGCTGTTACCACTAGCCTGGTGCGACAGCAGTTTAAATTTGTCTATGATGGAAGTCCGTTGTTACTTGATGTTGCGGTCAACGAAAATACCACAGTGCCTGCGGTGCAGATATTCATCAATGGTAAATTTATTGAACCTTCTAACTATGAACTAGTAGGTAGTCAGATAGTAAAGATATCCGACAACTATGTTTACACCGTGGGCACCAACACGACCACTATCAATTTGTTAGCGACCTACACAGCAGGTGATGTGATAGAAGTTGCAGTGTTAAGTAGTCAGGTAAGTACCCAGGGATTTTATCAAATTCCTGCAAACTTAAACAACAATCCGTTGAATGGCAACAGCAACCAACTTACTCTAGGAACCATACGAAATCATTACAGTAGTATTGGACAAAATCTTATCGATATCGAGGGACCAGTAATTGGACCTAACAACACAAGAGATCTGGGCAATATTGTTCCTTATGGCCTACAACTCCTACAACAAAGTTCGCCACTGACCCTGACCGGTTACTTCATGCGCGACCCTAACTACGATATTTTTGCTAGTTTGGCATATAACAGCAATGAGTATATAAAATTTAAATCACAATTGTTAAACGCTGTAACCACGTTTAGTATTGAACAATATGGTAATTGGACTGTGGCACAGTTATTAGATGCATCTATTGCTCAAATTACCGCAGGTAGAACAAGTCTTAATAGTTTTTATTGGAGTGATATGGTGCCTACAGGCACATCATTCATTACCAATTCGTACACAGTCAATCCTATAACTACCAACAAGTTTAACACAGTTCAAACTTATAATTTTACTTCGTCTAACTATCTAGGACTATGTGTTTATATCAACAACGTTTTGTTGACACGTGAATACGATTATGTGGTCAGCACCGACAGTGCCACCTTGACCATCGCTGTGCCGTTGAATATCGGTGACGTGGTCACTATCAATGAATACTCTAACACTGTTGGCAACTTTGTGCCCAACACTCCAACCAAGCTGGGCCTATACCCCAAATACAAACCAGAGATTTTCTTAGATACAGATTATGTGAATCCAACTCCGGTAATCCAAGGACACGACGGAAGTATCACTGTGGCCTTTGGCGACATACGAGATCAGGTGTTGTTGGAATTTGAGCAAAGAATTTTTAGCAATCTCAAAACAGATGGAAATCCACCTCCACTGGTAGCTGAGGATGTCATACCTGGATACTTCCGTACCACGGACTACACACAGGCTGAGATAAATCAAATTTTGGGTGAAAATTTCTTGACCTGGGCCGGTGCTAACAAATTAGATTATACTCAGCAAACTTATATTGCTGACAATGAATTCACCTACAACTACAGTCAAGCTGGGAACAAGCTCGACGGGGAACCCCTATTGGGTGCGTGGCGTGGAATTTATCGTTACTTCTATGATACACTCACACCCAACTTGACTCCATGGGAAATGTTGGGTCTAAGCGAAGAACCTGCATGGTGGGCCAATAGATATGGCCCGGTCCCATACACCAGTGATAACTTGGTGTTGTGGGGAGATCTCGAAGCAGGTCTAGTAGCAGACCCTATTGCTCCGTATGTGATTCCTAAATATCGTCGTCCTGGATTAACCAAGGTAATTCCTGTTGATAGCCAAGGACAATTGGTTTCACCATTTTACAGTGTAATGGGCGCATATGATCCGCAAGGTTTCCAAAAGTCCTGGCAAGTGGGAGATGGCGGTCCTGTTGAAGCCAGTTGGTGGACCAGTTCCAGTTATCCGTTTGCTGTCATGCGTTTGTTGATATTGACACGCCCAGCCGAATTCTTTAGTTTATTTGCTGACCGTGACTTATACAAGCACAGTGCAGAATTTGATCAATACTTATACAATGGTCGTTATAGACTACGTCCTCAAGATGTTCAAGTGGTTGGTAACGGCGTAAGCAAGGCCAGTTATATCAACTGGATCGTGGATTACAATCAGCAGTTTGCGGTCAACAGCACCGACAGTTTAACTACCGACTTGGCAAATCTTGACGTGAGACTTTGCTATCGCTTTGCGTCATTTGTTGCCAGACAGAATCTACAAATTAATTTAGAAAAAGGTGCGCCACAAAGTCAAAATGATAGTTTAATTATTCCGCAAGAAAGTTACAACTTATTATTTTACAAAAATCAACCATTTAACCGTATTAATTATAGTGCGGTCATAGTCGAAGTAGTCGACGGCGGATATAGTGTATATGGATACAGCACCACTGATCCTTACTTTAGTATTTTATCCAGCAAGGTAAGCGGAATTACACAAACTATTTCTGCCGGCGATGTGTCGGTCACTGTGCCTAGCCAATACACCAATGACGTAAAGCAAATACCCTATGGTTATACATTTACAAATCGTGCCAGTGTAGTTGACTTCTTGTTGAGTTATGGTCAGTATCTGGTCAACAAAGGTCTTAGCTTTGTTGTTCAAGAGAATGGCTATGTGCTAAATTGGATTCAGATGGCTCAAGAGTTTTTATATTTTGCCAACCAAGGCTGGGCACCGGGCGCACTTATAAATCTTAATCCATCGGCATCACAAGCTATTTCGTTTACCCCTGGAGCAGTAGTAGACTCTATAGTAACATATACTCCAGAAAATGTTGTGTTGGATCAAAATCGGCATGCCCTTGATGCTAAAAATTTAATCATTTATAGAGAAGATAATACATTCAAATTGAATCCCGCTCCAGGCGGAAATCAAACCATCAGTTATTTACAATTACAATATACTGACTACGAAGACATGGCAGTATTTGACAATGTAACAATTTTTAATGATTTAATTTTTAATCCTATCACAGCAGAAAGACAAAATCGTTTGGCATTGTCAGCAGCAACCAGCACTGATTGGAACGGCACACTAAATGCTCAAGGATTTATACTGAACCAAAATAATGTTGTAGCTTGGAAACCCAATACCAAATATACCAAGGGCGACATTGTCATTTACAAGAATAACTATTGGCAAGCGGCCAATATTATTCAACCCAAGGCCATGTTTGAATATGCCGACTGGTATAAGAGCAACTACGATCGTATTCAACAAGGCTTGTTACAAAATTTAGCCACAAAGGCAGACCAGTTATCTAACAGCTATAATATTCAAACAGCCAATCTTAATACCGATAATGACCTACTGGCCTACGGATTAATTGGATTCCAGCCGCGTCAATATATGGTTGATTTAAATTTAACCAATCCTAGTCAGATTCAATTGTATCAGCAATTTATTAAAACCCTGGGTAGTCGTCGTGCTACAGAATTGATTACGCAGGCCAATCTGACCACACAATCGGCTGAATATAATATTTACGAAACCTGGGGTATTCAAGTGGGCACATATGGCGCTCAGGCCAACCGTAGTTGGTTTGAAGTTGCTCTAAATGAAGCCTTATTAAATGGAAATCCTAGCACTTTCCAAATAGTAGTGCCAGGCCAAACTAGCCAGGCCAACCAGGCTATATTATTAAGTGATCTTTGGGCAGAAAGCTACGCCATTCCTAATACCAATATATTGCCAACAACCTATGATACTAATTTAACCACAGCACTGCCCAGTGCAGGTTATGTCAATATCAATGATGTTGACATCACTGTGTTCAATCTAAATGATCCATCGACAATTGCTGCCAATCTTACCAAGATTGGTAACGGAACTAGAATCTGGGTAGCACAAGACAACAGTTACAACTGGAACATATACCAGTGTGCCCAGGTCCCCGGCAGACTGACACAAATTGTTGACAATCTTAACGGCACAAGTAGAGCACAGTTCAGTCAAACAGTCACATTAGCTGTGGGCGACCTAATTGTTATACGCTATTTCAGTTCTGCCGTAGATGGTGTTTATAGAGTATTGAGTCGACCAACCATAGACACAGCGGTGATTGAATATTCATTTACAAATAGTAATCAAAGTTCAATTTCTGGAACTGGTATAGTATTCTATCTACAGACCATGCGTGTAGCGCAGGCAAGTGATATTATTAACTTGCCTTATGCTAACCAGCTTGTGCCTGGTGCAATGGCCTGGGTTGATAACAACGGATCTGGACATTGGGAAGTTTTACAAAAGACCGATCCATTTGCTCCTATAGAAACAGTAACAGTAGAGTCACCACAAGCCAATTCATTGTTTGGAGCTACACTGGCTCAGAGTGCTGACCATTATTCCATGATCACAGGTGCACCTGGCGCTAATTCTGGCACAGGTGCAGTCTGGACATTCATACTTAACATTTACAATCAATACATAGAGAATACCGAGCTACAACTAACAGCCACAGACACGCTAGGGTTTGGTAATGCTGTTGATTTTGGCAACAGAACTTGGGCCGTGGCTGGAGCTAGCGCCAGTAACTCTGGAGCAGGATATGCTACTGTATTGTATTTGGTTCCAGGAACCAGCACATATATTCAAAGTCAACTGTTGGTAGCACCTGATTTAGACTTCAGCGCCAGTGGATTTGGATCCAGTGTAGTGCTTTGTTCAGACGAGCGATGGATGTATATTGGTGCTCCTGGTGCTAATAAAGTCTATGCGTATGGACGTGTTGATGTTCCTACAGAAAGCGTAACTTATGTCGGAGATGGCACGACCCTTTATTTTAATTACAGCAATACAATTAGCATTGACTATACCAAACCAGATCAATTATCGGTTATTGTCAATAACACAATACAACGATTTGGCATAGACTATGTTCTTACAGCCAGTCAGGTTCAATTCACATCACCTCCGACTTTAAATAGCAAAATTTTATTTAAACGTCGTAGCTTGATTCAACTTGACAAAAACATTTACTATGGAGTTACTCAAAATAGTAGCACCGGATCTGGTTCTGGAGCACAGTTTACTGTAACCAATACCAGAGGAGTTTACTCAGTAAGTATAACCAGCCCAGGAGTAAACTATACAGTTGGAGAACAACTTACCATAAGTTATACTCAAGTGGCACCAACCGGAAGCGTAGCTAACAATCTTATTATTACAGTAACAAGTGCAGTCAGTGGTGGTATCACCGGTTTTACAATTTCCGGCGCCGGCGTAACCAACACCGCAGTATTTGTTTTGACTGACTCATTGTATACTGCCACAAATTATGACTCATTTACTGTAACGGTAAATGCTGTTTTACAACGTCCTCATATTGACTATACCTTCAGTAGTGGAACATTAACATTCATAACTGTGCCTGCGTCCGGAACAACTATTTTAGTTGACTCGGCCAGCATTGGTGCTTATTGGAAATATGTTCATACAATTACAGCGGCCGGTGTCGATGCAAATGCTAAATTTGGCACAAGCATAACAACAGACACTCTGGGCAGACAAATTTTGATAGGAGCACCACTTGATAGTGCTCCAGATGCTAACGGTAATCCTATTGTAGATGCTGGCGCAGTATATGCAGTGGATCGCAGTGTGATAAGATACGTGGTCACTAACGCCAGTCAGTTGACTTATGCTATTCCAGGATCATATACTCAGCCTGTAGCAGTAGTGCTGAATAATCAGTATCTGACAAATGCTGCGCAATATGTCAATGGGCAATTTACAGTCAGTGGTTCTAACATCATACTTTCTAGTTCTGTGCCATTGGTAGTAGGCGACTTCCTTGAAATCGAAACAAATCAATTCCAGGCGGTTCAGAAGTTTGCCGCAAACACCGTAATTGATCAAAGTCGGTTTGGCCAAAGCATAGATATTTGTAGTAATAATTGTAGCGTTTATGTTGGAGCGCCACTTGATTCAAACTCAACCGGAGTCATACAAGCAGGTTTGGTTCAGCGTCAAGTTAACCAAAGTAGAATTTATGGAATTACTACCAGCACAGTGACTAATCCTAGCTTGACTGCTGGCGACACCATACGTATTAATTTACAACAAGTAGCGGTGCCAGCTTCGCCCAACAACACTGTGGCCGGGTTGGCCGGCGCCATTGCCAGTGCCGGAATACCTAATGTCACAGCAACTACCACCGCCGACGGACGCCTAGTTGTTCACGTGATTAATGCTGCTGCCGCACAAGAGTTTGATAAACTTACAGTGCTTCCTGGAGTTACTGGAACAGCATTTGACGACCTTGGATTTGTAACCTATGCTTACACGCAGACAATCGTAAGTCCTAATCCTACAGATTATGCACAATTTGGAACCAGTGTTAGTGTCAATACCGGAGCAGTTAATTTAGTGATTGGCAGCCCCAATGGCAATGTCTATGAGCCTACCACTTTTGACAATGGCACAACCTACTTTGATGAACGTAGCACCACATTCTTTGGATACATTAAGAATTCTGGAGTGGTTTATACTTACGATTATTTGCCTAGTTCTACAAGCACATTGGCAAATCCTGGCAAGTTTGTATTTGGACAACAAGTCTATGTTACCAGTTTAGCCTCTGGTGACCAATTTGGTGCGGCCGTAAATTACAGGAGCGGACGTTTGGTTGTAGGTGCTCCCGGAGCCGACATCGGAAACAATAATTTGAATTATGGTAGTATTGCTGTACTAGATAATACAAGCGATTCGGCAGTCTGGAAAACAGTGTATACGCAGTTGCCGGTTGTGGATGTAAATTTGATCAACTCTGTCTATACCTACAATAAACTACTTAACAGCACACAAACTTATTTTGATTATATTGACCCTCTGCAGGGCAAGATTTTAGGCGTAGCTCGTAGAAATATTGATTATATTGGTGCTGTAGATCCTGCTAATTATAACACAGGAACTGTTCATAATACCGGAGCCAGTTGGGGTGCCGCCCGTCTTGGAGAAATTTGGTGGGATACCAATTCTGTCAGATTTATTGATGCCAACCAAGATAATTTGACTTATGCCAGCCGTCGTTGGGGCCAAGTATTTCCGGGTAGTCGCATTGATATCTATCAATGGACCTCTAGCACAGTGGCTCCTGCCAACTATACCGGTCCGGGAACACCGTTAAGCACCACAAGTTATACTGTGCGTTCCGATATCAACGACCAAGGCATAATTGCTACAACTTATTATTTCTGGGTGCGTGGTATTACAACCACAGCTACACAATATGGCAAAACACTAAGTCCAACAGCGATTGCTAGTTATATTCTTGACCCACTGAGTAGTGGATTGCCCTACATAGCCGCGCTTTCAGCCAATGCTGTAGCTTTATACAATGCTGGCCATTTACTTTCGGCCAACAATACAATTATTCACATAGAGTATGATAGACAAGCTGCAGGCGGAACTGATGACATACATACCGAATATGAATTTATTGCTGACGGCAAAGCTGATGCATTTTTGAATCCTAATTTGTATCGCAAGTTATTAGACAGTTTCTGCGGGGTAACCACATCCGGCGCTTTGGTTCCTGATCCTTCATTGAGTCTTGGCATGCAGTATGGAGTTGAATTCAGACCGCGTCAGAGCATGTTTGCTGATAGATTCAAAGCATTAGAAAATTATTTGACTCATGTTAATAGAATATTGGCTCAGTATCCTATCAGCGAAACACGTAATTTTAGTTTGTTAAATGCTGCCGAGCCAACACCATTGGCCAATTCTGGTGCTTGGGATTTTGAAGTGCCTAACTTGACAGTATTAGAATATCAAAATATCAATATAGTTCCTGTGGGCTACAAATATTTGGTATTAACCGATAGTAGTCAAAACGGACGTTGGACCATTTATCAGGTAGCCGCCACAACAGTTCCGGGTCAACGCACATTGAATTTAATTCAAGTTCAAAGCTATGACACTCCGTTATATTGGAATTACATTGATTGGTATTTGCCTGGGTATAATAGTTCAATTCAACCGGTGGCCACAGTAGTCAACACTGCTGGATTACAGACTTTGAGTTTGACTGTGGCACCGATTGGCAGTAGTGTCAAAGTATCAAATAATGGTGCAGGAAACTTTGAAGTTTATCTGCGCTCAGGTATTGATCCTGTGTTGGGTTGGGAAAGAGTGGGTCTACAAAATGGCACCATTGCGTTTAGCAATGTGTTATGGAACTACCCAGCCGGTGGATTTGGATTTGATGCCGAAGTATTTGATGCCAATTACTATGATCAAGACCCGGTGGTTGAAACCCGTTACATTTTACGATCCATCAACGAACAACTATTCACCGGCGACCTACTGCTTTATCGAAACCAAAGCCTGATGTTGATGTTCCAATTTATCTACAGTGAGTTTACTAGCCCTAGTTGGTTGATCAAAACCAGTTACATAGATGTTGATCATGTGGTTCGCGGATTATATCCTTATCAGTTGTATCAACCTGATAATCAAACATTTGTTTTAGATTATTTGACTGAAGTTAAACCATATCATGTTCAAACACTAGCATTTAACTTGATTTATGATGGCTTGGACACTTATCCCGGAGCCTTGGCTGATTATGATCTTCCAGCATATTGGGATATTGCTTTAGAAATTCCACAGTTTGTAAGTCCCGTGCTATTGCCATATGATCATGGCAATAGTGTTGTTCAGTCTAATGCCAGCGATGCCGCTAGTGACGCACAAGTATGGTTAGAAAGGCCATATAGCGATTGGTTTAATGCTTACACATTGAACATAGAATCGGTAACCATAATCAACAGCGGAACTGGTTACACAGTTGCGCCAACAGTCAAAGTCGAAGGTGGCGGTGGATCGGGTGCCGAACTTGTTGCCACAGTAACCAGTGGTGGTCAAATACTGTATATCACTGTGGTCAATCCGGGCACAGGATACATAACCACACCACGTATTGTGATAGAAGGGCTAGGATCTGGCGCCGTTGCTGTGCCTAACATGGGCAACAATCTTGTTAGAAGTATCAAGACCACAATCAAATATGACCGTTGCGAATATACAAGCACCGTGGTAGATTGGCAACCAAATGTTGTATACGCATCGGCTGAATTAGTTCGCTATGATAACCGAGTATGGTCATCAAATACCACACAATCTAGCACAAAGTTTATTATGTCAGAATGGACCGAAGTGGATGCTGGGACCTATCAATATCCTGGATCTTCGTACCCGACTGGACTAACAGGTGCAGATCGCACTATGGGTTATTATACTCCTACTGTGAATATGCCAGGACTTAGCCTGCCATTGTTAATCAATGGCATTGACTACCCTGGAGTTCAAGTCCAGGCACCGACATTTAGTCAAAATACCGGCTATGACGTGGGCAACTATGACATCAATCCGTTTGACAACATTTCTTACGACGAATTGGGTCGTCCAACCTATGATCCTGCGATCTTAGATGCCCGCTATTCAAGTTCATATTTGGACACCTATCTTGGCACACGTCCTACCGATATCAATGTAGCGGGCGGCGCATTTATTGACGTTTTCTCAAGCCATGCTCCAGAAGAATTGATACCAGGCGCAGAATTTGATACCTTGGACATGCGAGTTTACACTACTCCCGGTTCGGACTGGTTACAACGCGGTCACGGATTCGCAGCGGCACATCGTAGATATGTTTATGATGGAAGCACACCGCTGAACTTTGAAGGAATTATACCAGCACCAATGACAGTGATTTTGTTTGACGTGACCGAAGGTATAGCACTAGAACCCGCAAGCTATAACTGGGCCAACTTTGAATTGACTGTGAACCCAGCTACATCATCGCCGGGCGATGTTCTTGATATCTATGTAACTGGTGCCGGTGGTGGCAACCAACTGTTGAGAGAAACTTATCTTGGGTCCGAATTAACCAATGGAAATGAAATTGTTATTCCGTTTCCAACCAGCACAGCACCTAACCCACCTGTTGATAGCATCTATGAATTTTTGATCTACAACGGTGAAACACAATTACACCACGGCACAGATTATACCTATTCACCATTTGGTAACAATAAAACTAAAATTACGTTTACTAACACCTATAACGATACCAATCGTATCAATTTGACTGCGTTTGGATATGGATATACCGGAACAACATACAGTTGGAGTTTGCCGGTGTTTGAAACTATTACTGTAACAGATCCTAATCAATTTACCTATGCACTAACAAACAGCATGCAGGGGTCTAATCCAATAAACTTGGTTGTATCTATCAACGGTGTTAGAACCACACCATATGAAGGCATCAGATTTGTGGGCAACGGTAGCACAGCAACATACTCATTGCCCAACCGCGGGGGTTATAGTCCTGCAGTGGTAGCTGAAAATGATGTGTTGGTTTATATCAATAGCCAGCCACAAATTGACAACGTTAATTACAAATTAGATCCATGGAACTATAAAGGCACAGTTGCAACACACGCAGGTCTTCCTGTTTCTAGTAACTTAACCGGCGATGTTTATGAAACATTGGACACAGCAAACTATTGGATATGGAGCGGAACAGCCTGGATTGATCAAGGTCTTGTGCCTTATAGAACAATAACTTTCCTTGGCACCGCACCTGCTACTGGCGCTTTAATTAATATTGGAGTTAGAACTATAGCACAATCTTGGGTAACTGGCAATCAATTGCTATTGCGAGCAGATCAAGGAATAAGTCTCAACACAGGTGACACTATTGAAATTGTTTCTTGGAACGATACTAGAGAACAAGATTTGCTTACGCAGGTATTTGTTGGATTGCCCGGCGTATACGATACTGGAAGAACTATCCTGACTCCAGAACGTCTACTGGTAAGTTATAATGGTTCCTGGTTATTCTATGGAGATGGGTTTACAGTCAACGGATCTTTGGTTGAAATACTGCAACCAATGGTAGACAATAACACTACAGTTGCCATCACTAGCTTTACACAAAACGTAGTTCCAGATGCCATGGCATTCCGCATATTCCAAGACATGCGCGGAGTGCAGACGACCTATCGTATGACTTCACAAACTACCACTACCTTGACTCAGGATGTTTTGGTCACCGATGATACCATTTATGTGACCAATGCTTCTGCCCTGCCAGAACCAAATTTCAACAACAACACCTGGGGCACCATTACCATCGGCGCAGAACGCATCATGTATCGCTACAGAGATACCACTGCCAACACCGTAAGTGGCCTGCTAAGAGGAACAGCAGGTACGGCTATCACGGCCCACAGCATGGGTGATGTGGTATACAATCTAGGACTGGATAATCTATTAGACAAAGAGTATCAAAATTACGTTGTAAGCAACACCACTCTAGGCGATGGAACTACTGTGATCTTTACAGCCGCAGACATTGATCTCACAATAGAAGATCCAAGTATTAGGTTTAATAGTTTAGAAGTGTATGTAGGTGGATATCGTGTGACCACAGGCTATACCCTAACACAAAACAATCCAGCTCAAATAACCTTTACTGTTGCTCCTCCTTCGGGAGTCGCAGTAACCATGCTGGTTCGCCGCGGTGTGACTTGGTATGCTCCGGGCGCAGGAACCCCTAGCAATGGAAATCCTCTGCAGATTACAGAAACTATTCCTGCAAGGTTTTTACGGGGCTAATTGTTAAGGTAAATATATCATGACCGAAAATAACTTGCCAAAACAACCAAATCCTGCGGTAAAATCTCAGCCTCGGCGCCCTAACGAAACAGGCTCAATTTCTGTCCAGGGCTTTGTAAGAATTTTTGACCCTGCTACCAAACAAGTTTATGTGGAGAAACGAGCATGATAGTTACGCCTAGTTTAACTAATATTCAAGGCTTTTTAAAAATATACGATCCCAAGTCAGGTGAAGTATTTGTAGATAAAAAGAATGCCATACACTATGAAAACATCAGTATTTGTATGGCCAACACATTGGCCAATAGAAACACCGGCTACATTTATAAAATGGCCTTTGGCAACGGCGGAAGTGCCGTGGATGCCACAGGTGTTATTACATACTTGCCCCCAAATACCACCGGACAAAACGCCAGCCTTTATAATGAAACTTACAACAAGGTTGTAGACGATAATTCTTCTGCCGATACTGACCCGGCCAATAATTATCTGACTGTGGTCCATACTTCTGGGCAAGTCTACACCGATATTATTACTACTTGTTTGTTGGACTACGGCGAACCTGCCGGCCAACAAGCATTTGATAACAGCACCAATTTTAATGGTGAATATGTTTTTGACGAATTAGGCTTACAATGCTGGAATGGAAGTGCTACAGATTTACTGCTGATTACCCATGTAATTTTCCATCCTGTGCAGAAAAGCCTAAACAGACAAATACAAATTGATTACACACTGCGCATCCAGACTTTGACTAACTTGAGTGCGGCATAAATATGTGTAGATTATACGGATAACGGAGTAAAATAATGTCATATACAATTAGTCTAACAGATGGTAACGTTTTTGCTACCATAGCTGATGGAACCATCAACAATTCCAGCTCAATGACCCTGGTGGGTAAAAACTATGCTGGTTATGGACAATTTTTAGACACCAATTTTATTCACCTGTTAGAAAACAGTTCCAATACTACTCCTCCTGGTTCTCCACTGGTTGGGCAACTATGGTGGGATAGTGGACAGGGCCTATTGAAAGTATATAATGGCTCGGTATTCAAAACAATTTCTGCGGCCACAGCCAGTTCTTCTGCGCCCAGTGGATCAACCAGTGTTGCTGGTGATTTGTGGTATGACTCCGTAAATCAACAGTTAAATGTTTACACAGGATCGTCTTGGTTACTGGTAGGACCACAGTCCACATCTGGACAAGGCACAAGTGGGGCCATAGTGGCAACAATCACCGACAACGTCAGTGTCAATCACGTGGTAGTTGAGCTATGGGTCAACAATGCCATTGTTGGCATGATCAGCAAAGATGCTTTCTTTGTTCCAGGCAGTTCTGTTACAGGCGGCTGGGGCATCCAAACAATTTATCCTGGTATAACCTTGGCCGGCAGCGTGGGCGGACAAACACCTCTATTCAATGGAACTGCCACTGTGGCACAAACTCTATTGGGTTATAACGCAAACGCATTTATGCGCACTGGCAGCAACACATCTACCAGTGGCACATTGTCTGTGTTGAGTGCCGGCGGTCTTTATGTAGGACTTAACAGCGATTTCCGTGCTTCTGCTAGTGGAACAACAGTGACACTACAAAATCAAACAACCAATGGTAACTTAGATATTGGTATTAACATAGGTGGCACTCCAACTACTGCCATTCATATTGACGGCACTACCGGAACAGTTACAATTCCAAGTTTAAGTTTTAGTGCCTTTGGAAATATCAGCGTATCTGGTATTCTCAATGAAAATGGCAATGGTGTGGGCAACATTGGTAACTCTACAAACTATTTTAATACAGTATTTGCGCGATCTACCAGTGCTGCCTATGCTGACGTGGCAGAACGTTTTGCTGCTGATGAAATATATGCACCAGGCACTGTGGTAGAGTTAGGCGGCAGTGCTGAAATTACCCGTTCATCCCTGGAATTAAGTGATAATGTGTTTGGCGTCATAAGTACACGAGCTGCTTATTTGATGAACAGCACAGCGGGAACAAATGATACACATCCTCCAGTTGCAATGACTGGACGTGTTCCAGTTCGTGTTGTTGGATCAATACGCAAAGGCGATAGATTGGTAAGTGCCGGCAACGGTATAGCAAGAGCTGCTCAAGCAGGTGAAGCAACCTGGTCAAATACAATTGGTCGTGCGTTGATAGATAAGCTAGACAACGGCGAAGGCACCGTGGAAGCTATTGTAACAATTAAGTAAGCAGGAAAAAAAGGATTAAAATCACCCAGCGATTGAAAAATTGCGTTGAAATTGATCAACTAATACAAAGGGAAATAGAATAAAATGACATATGTATCTCAAGGCTTAATACAAGCAACAGATTATAATGGGTTTGTAAGCACCAACGTTGGCGCAAACGTAAATGCCACGTGGAATTCAACTTATGGTCAAGGAGCACTGCTTACGGTCAATCCTGCTGCTACAGTTTCTGCTACAGAATGGTCAACATTAAACACTACCATTGCCGCCATGGCCACCCATCAAGGATCTGGAACAACTATTACCACTAGAACTGGTCCAACATCTGGCTCGCTTATTTCTATTCAATCTGCGTTGTCATCTGACATTGGCAACTGTTATACCAATCGTTTTAATGCTGCCAGTAGTGGCGCACAGTATACAGCATACACGGGCACCAGTTATGTGACAGCCTCTGTTGTGGGACATAAAAATACCACCTGGACTATTACATTTACTGATACATTGACCTTTGCCAACACCACTGCTGCTACTAACTTTTTTGGTGCAGGCGGCCTGGTAAAAATTCAATTCAACAAGAGCAGCACAGGACACAGTGCAGATGTTACATGGAACAACTTTGTCACTTCTTTATGTGGTGCTGTATATTTTACAGCAGACGCCACTTCTAAAACAATTGCCGCAACATCCTACAACGGAACCAAGGTCATTGGTGGAACAGGAACACCCTCAATACTAGGAACCGCCATTGGATATAACCAATTGAATGGTGGTGCTCAAACCATCTACAAACAGTTCAATACTCAGTATGTATACACCGGCGACTATGTTCAAATTGATGCATCGGTAAGTGGAGCAGTAGTAACCTTTACAACCTATTGGTTTAGTCCTGCCAGAAACGTTGCAGGAACAACCAATGAAATTTCAGGCGGAACAGCAACTTCGGGCATTAGTTTTGGATCATCACCTGCCACAGTACTCACATACTTCCCACCATCGCTTACCGGTCCGATCACCAACACCTGGGGAACACCGACTGTGGCCAGTAGCGTAAGCTCACCGACCTATTAATCAACATTCAGTCTTACCAAAAGGGGCCTAGGCCCCTTTACCTTATCAGCTTTTTGTAGTATAATAAATCTATGAATACCAACGAACTTATTTCCCACAGTCGCGCCCGTTTTGATCACCATCAAGCCAGAGTTGTCTTGAAAGAAAAATATCAAGCCAAAATGAACTTTGCCTACGGTGGTGGCATGTGGTGCGCGGGTCCAGAATTGATCAACCTACTTACTGCGTCTTTGGAACACGGTCAACAAGGACTGGTACTGCTTGACCTGTATCAAACTCCTGTCATGGTTGATTACAAGGAACTGTTGCGATTGGCCAAACAACGCTGGCAAGAGCAAATGAATGCCTGGTTGGTTGAATATGAAGAGCTGAATCAAAATCGATGAAAGGCGCATTGATCTTTGCCTACAACAACGAAACCATAGATTACTTGTCCATGGCTCGGTGGTCTGCTCAAAATATCAAACGTCATTTGGGAATTCCTACTGCTATTGTTACCAATAAACCCTTTGAACCCTTGGAATATGAACAGTGTATTAGGGTTGAACCTCCTGATACCACTCAAAAAAGATATTTCAGAGATCATCAAGCCGCTGGCGTATGGTATAATACCAACAGAGTCAGTGCTTATGAATTGAGTCCATGGCACGACACTCTACTACTAGATTCGGACTATGTAGTGGCAAGTAATCAGTTGAGTGTGCTGTTTGATATTGATCAAGATTTTATAGCACACCGCTGGTCACATGATATTACAGGAAATCCAGCATTCAGCGGCAATGAATCGTTTGGCCTTTATTGTATGCCCATGTGGTGGGCCACAGTGATCCGATTCCGTAGAAGCCATGTAGCAGAATTAATATTTGCGTCAATGGAAATGATACGCAATAACTGGGCCCACTATTTACAGTTGTATCAAGTTGATGAGCATACCTATCGTAATGATTATGCCTTGAGCATAGCACTGAACCTAGTAAATGGTCACTGCTTGACCAGTCCAGAAATACCCTGGTCGTTGGCCACAGTAACCCCAGAAACCAAATTGTCTCAGATCAGTCAAGATACATACAAAATACAATATGAAAACAGCGAACAAAAATTACGATGGATGACACTTCAACAGGATTTTCATGCCATGTGTAAACGAGATCTAGGAGAAATAGTTGGAAGTTCAAGCTGAGCGCGGATATATTATACCGGCGGTTAACACTGATAAAACAGATTATGTAGCTTGTGCAGAACAGTTGGCCACCAGCATACGCGAATGGCATCCCACAGCCAATATAACTATTTTAACTAAAGAAATGCTACCGTATGGTGATCTGGGTGGATACGCCAACGACTGGCAGTGTTTTGCTGCTAGTCCATATAGACAGACTATTAAACTAGAGGCCGACATGTATGCTGCCGGACCAATCGATCATTGGTGGACCTTGTTTGAAAATCGCGATGTTGTAGTAAGTCAAGGATGTAGGAATATCTACAATCAACCTAGTCCAGCTAGACACTACAGACAGTTGTTTGATCAAAACCAACTGCCAGATGTATACAATGCTGTGACCTATTGGCGCCGTAGCCATACAGCCAAAGAATTTTTTGATCTGGTAAAAGATGTATTTGAAAATTGGAGTAAGTATAAAACTTTTTTAAAATTTCCAGATGAGGAAGCCAGCACAGACGTGGTATATGCAATGGTTGCGGCAATAATGGGAGTAGAACGTGTTACCCTTCCTATGGGTCTAGGACCAAGTATTGTGCATATGAAAAGATATATTGTTCCAATTGTGGGCGAAGATTGGCCTGAAGAATTAGTTTGGGAAAAAGCGGATCCGGGCTTGAGAATTCAAACGGTAGCACAACAAGGATTGGTGCATTATCATATCAAAGATTGGAGAGCGGTATGAGTGAAATGACCGACGAGGAATTTTGGGCCATATGGCAGGGCGGTGCTCCAGCTCCGGTTCAAGAACTTGAATATAGACTTTACTATGACGAAAATGGATTTCCTCTTTTTTATGCCATGGAAGATTTGCCCGGAATGTTTATTACGGTAGATAAAGATACTTTTTTAAATGGTCCAAAAAATATCAAAGTTGTTGATGGTAAAATAGTCGAAGCAAAAATAACTTGGCTTAAAAAAATAATTCCATCACCACAAGGAATAAGTTGTCATCCCAAAGATGTTTGTGTGGTTGTTGATCCAGATCAGCCGCATACAAATTGGAAAT
>Ga0208386_1000145_pt1 | contig 23127 bp, 39 predicted proteins | sample CryBogCBH16Oct07_FD_185510 | JGI IMG/M metagenome (GOLD analysis project Ga0208386, IMG submission 185510) | Freshwater microbial communities from Crystal Bog, Wisconsin, USA - CBH16Oct07 (SPAdes) | ecosystem: Environmental > Aquatic > Freshwater > Lake | place: Crystal Bog, Wisconsin, USA...
GAACAGTGATGTTGGATTGACACCTAACTATTTGGTAGCAACAACGGCGGTTGGAACAGTCCCTGTAATAGTGACTGTTCCAACCGCCGTTGTTGCTACCAAATAGTTAGGTGTCAATCCAACATCACTGTTCGATGTACCACCAACTGGATTCCATCCCCACTGGATGTCTCGTGATCCACCTGCTTGATAACCCAACGCATCCAAACCAGAAGTGTCATAAGTCGTATCTGGCCTTGGTTGCCTAACCGCCTGCGGATCATCAACTGGATACATACCCAATTGAAGCTGCGGCTGATCTGGATCCCAGCACTCAGGACAAACTTTCAGTTGATATAGTTTAGTCTTTATAACCTCAAACTTCAACTCTTTTAGCTTGTACCTGAAGCCACATCGATCACACTGGGCAATCGAATATTTTCCAGAAGCAAACCTATTTCCCATTACGGACTACCTGACCCAATGAACTGTTGACGTGGAACAAACCTGATAGCAGCTTTCTCACGGTCTTCACCAGCTGCAATATCAAATTGCTCATCGTAATACTGTTTCAACATCTGGATCCTGGGCATCAACTCAGGAACTTTCATAGCAATATGGTACGCCAAACCTGCTGCAACGGCCGGCAGGAAGCGGAAATTCATGTCTTGGGTACTTACCCCTGAACCAGCGTCTTGAACACGTCTGAGGCGCCAATAAACGAATGTATAGGTGGTAGATGCATCTGGTGTTGGCCACACTGTTACTGCTGGCAATTGAGCCACATAGATCGGTGCAGTAGCTGCATGGCTGGCTGCAGTGGTGTTGTTCTGCCCACGACTGCAGTTGGATAAAACGTTACCAGAAATGTACTGGTAATAAATGGTTTCGCTATCAATCGTTATATAGCCTTGAGCAGCTAAGTTAACGGCTGATGAAATTGTGATGGTTGTATCGGTAGCGCCTATGCTAGATGATAGGGTTACTGCCGTACCGATCTGGTCATACAAAGGGTTAGTCTCACCCGAAAGTCTCTGTACCCATACTTGAATCGGCCTTGCTTGAGTCAGCTTGTTTGGAATAGTGGCATAGGTAGAAACACTAATACGAGTAATTGTCAGGTCAGCCTGATTACTGGTTTGGTTAGCATTTGTACGAATCACATGATCCAGCAAATCAATCGTGTCAGTTGGCAATGGATATGTGTTCAAACCAGGAGCCATCGTGAATGATCCCTGCTCTATGGTCCACATATTGATGCCACGATTCTGCCACTCGATGGTCATCAGGTTCATTGAACGACGAGCAGTGCGCAGGTCATAGCCTGTACGCATTTCACGACCGGCACGCTCCCACGCCTCTTCCGCCAATTCGGTGAAATCTAGGTCAAAGGACGTTGTACCAGTAGTTAAATTAGTCATGTTCTATCTGCAGTCGTGGACAGATGATAATCAAGAAGCTGCACGCATATTATCAATCAAATTAGGATAGGGTCTTCCTGCCTTCTTTGCTGATGCTTTAGCTTTAGCTTTCTTCGCAGCACTAAGCTTTTTGTGTTTCTTGGCTGGGTTTGGTTTATCCCAAACCTCGCCTCCACGCTTGTAGAGCGATACATCTTGGGGATGATCCTTACGATGTATCGTCTTCTTACCAGGCATTTTGGATGGGTTAATATCACCCATCCCACGACTGGCTAGCATGCCTTGCCACCATGAGACATATGCTTCTGGTGCTTGTGCAAATGCTCCACTGTATCGTGGTGCAACTTGTGACCAGCAGCATGTTCTTTATAGTGGTGATGGTGGTGAACGTGTCCACCAGCCTCGTGCTCAGCCATCATCTCATGGTGCATTTTGTGCTCATGGGGATGCTCATGACCAGCAGGATGAATATGTCCGTGACTGTGTTTCATGGTTTACTCCTTATTTCTTGTGGTGGATTTTGCCACCGTGCTTCTTTGCATTGATGATAGGACCGTCACCGATGGTATTGCCCTTCATCTTTTCTTGCAATGCTCTTGTGTGACCACGCTCTTGGATCTTGTGTTCGCCATGCTTGAGGTTACCTTTTCTCAAATCACCGCTTTTCTCCATCTTAGATGGCTCCATGCGAACGTCACCGCCCTTAGCATAGTGGTGCTTAGTAGCTTTACCGCCGTGCTTAAGAACTTTCTCGCCCATGTCTTTGGAATGGGGTTCACCCTTCTCCATAGTCTTGCCACCGGCTTTCATCGCCATCTTGAGGTGATGGTGAGCCATCTTCATGTGATGAGCATGCTCTTCGTGATGAGCTTTACCGCCATGTTTCATAGCCATGCCAGGAGCAACAGGAGCTGCCATAGGAGCAGGAGCTGCTCTACGACGTGCTGCCATAGCGCCCAACAAAGCTGCGGCTTTGGGGCTCATACCATCGGCTGCCATTTTCTTTGTGTGACCGCCACGCTTCATAGCTTTGGCTTCGTGCTCTTCTTCACCTGCAATGCGGCGAAGTTCTTTTGCTTGATTTAACTCATGCATTTTCTCTGATTTCATATTACCACCTTGTTTAAATGTGCGGCCTTTGTCCGCTTTACTGAACTCCTGCCCCACACTGCGAGGGACTCCTACTTTCTTGGCGAACGACGCTGAGTGAGCAATCGCTTCCATGAAATTGTGCTGTTTTTTGCTAGACGATGGCATGGGTATTCTCCACTAGTCGATCAATCTTTGCTTCCAACCTGTCCAACCGATCCAACACTCTGTTGATATCGGCATGGACTTCTGCTTTTGTCACATACTCTTTTGCCATCTCTTCCCGTGTCCGGTTTAGCAAAATAGTTATGCGTTGCAATTCTGCTGATTTCTCTCTCAACACCCAGCCTAAAATACCGACAAGCAATGAGAGAACTGCATTCCACATGGTCGTATCCATTAGACATACTTCCCTTTTGTGTGTCCTCTTACGGCACAACCATCAGCACATTTCCACACACGCAAACTTTTGTTAATCCGGCTGTTTGGGTCGTTGGCTGTCTTGGATGAAGTTAACTTTTTCTTCATCCCCTCCATCCTGGCACAGAAGCTTTTTTTCCTTGATCCGCCCTCGGGTTGAGGAGCTTTTAAATGCATCCCCTCCTTCTCGGCCGATGCCCTTCCCTTGGCGTTTAGACCGCCATTCGGATTCTTCCCTTCTGCTCTTTGCCATGCTGGTGTCTTAGCCATTTACGACTTTCAGTTTGGACTCACGAATACCCTCTAATAGCGGTACAACAACTTCTTCTCTGAAGTCATTTGTAAATGTTTCGCTACCAATGTGGGGCAAGCTTATATCTACATCAACATGAACCTTGTAGCCCAGCTCTGTGGCTCGGTCACAAAATAAATAATCTTCACCTACATAGTTGTCGTCTTTGATTGCAAAATCAAACAAAGCATACATTCTTTCACCAGTAGGCTTGTTCTTATACGACCACTCAGGATGAGCTTCAATCATTCCTTCAATGACGTGACGCTGGATCAACATGAATCCTGTACCTATGCGCTTTACACGCATCATGGATCCTTCAAATTCCAACTCACCATCATCAGTCCAATACAGATCTGTAAAGAACTTCTTGTCTTTTGCTCTGCGTGGATATGTTCCAGCAGTGATATCTTTATCTGCGCTCTGAGCCATCAAACGAAGAATGTCGTCTGGCGTTACTATGACATCAGAATCAATAAACAAAAGCTCTGTGCACTTGGTCTTCAAAAACTCAGCAACAAGCGAGTTCCTGGCCATCGTGATCAAAGAGCAATTGGATATATCAGAAAGCGTAACGGAAATACCAAGACGCATAGCTTCAGGCATCAACTGTGCTATTGCGTATGCAGTCTTGATATTCAAGCGCCCATCATGGCATGGTATGCCAATGAATAGGTTCCTACCCTGCAGGATTGCTTGCTTAGTATTAGCCATAATGAATAGTTACAAATCCCATGTTTACCATGTACGCATAAATACCATTAATGCATAATTGACCCTCGCCTGGAACCAACAACTGTTGTGTAGCTGTTGCACCAGTCAATGTCTCATAAGTTGCAATCCAAATGTTTGTGTTTCCATAAACATATTGACAACCTGTGCCTGCATTTGTAACGGTTCCAGAATTGATATCTGTCATCGTAAAAGTATTGGCATCAGTAACAGTAATGATGTAATTACCGTCTGTAGCTGATACGCCAGAACTATTATTAAATGAAATACCAACTGTTGTACCAGTCGTCAATCCATGTCCTGTTGAGGACACAGTAATTGTGTTTCCTGAGCGACCATAAGTAGCAGATGTAACAGGTGCTGTTGTTGTATCAAAAAATACAATGTTACCAGCCTGACTTGCATTGCCACATAAAGTAACTTGCTTCTTCCGGCAGCGGAACTTAGTCAAAAACCCTGATTGGTTTAAGTGCGCCGCTCTGACGTCTGTTTGCATCATAATCAATCTCCTTGTTTAAAAACAAGGGGCCGAAGCCCCTAGGACTGATTAGTCAAAGTTACCGTATGGGTAAGTTGTAGAGTTACCAATGTTTGCATCAAGCTGTGTATAACGAACTGCTGCTGTAATAGTACCAGCTGTTATCACGGGCAATGTAGTTCCTGTACCAGCGGTATAAGGAATCGTAAATGTAATCACAATTTGTGACATCAAACCAGCATAAGGACCAGTTCCTGATGTTGGAGAAATTGTAATGTCACCAGTTGTTGAATTGCTAGCAAGCAATTGAGCACCAGTTTGTGTGATTGTGTTGCGTGCTGCAGAAGCGTTTACAGAAGTAATGCTACCGTATGTAGTAGTATTAAATCCATTGCCCATGCTAGCAGTAACTGTTCCAAGAGTACCACCTGTAGCAGTAATAGCTACATTGGTGTCAATCAAAAAATCATTGATGTTTGAACCGTATGGTACATAAAACACGATACCACGATACAAAGTACCTGTACCGCCAGATCCTGCGTCAGCAGTGATGGTTGCAGCAACAGGAGGATATACCGTTGCCGAAGGTGTATAAACAACTGCGTTGGTATTGGGGATGCCATTACCATTTACAAATTGACCTGATACGCCAGCATAGCCAGCAGTACCGTTAGTTGTGTTTGTTAAAACAATACTAGTCTCTTGAACTAGATCTGTATAACCTACATTGCGAAGTGGACCGAATCTGCTATCGCCAGATAGAATTGGACCTTCAAACGTTGCGCGTCCCATAGTATTGCTCCTTATGCAAAAGTATTCTTGCCGATTGTTGCATCATCTGCTGGGGCAGTGGTGGCAAGAATGATTACCCAGTTCTCAATAATATACACTATTCCAACGGAGAGTCAACAATTTTGTTTGACTTTTTTAAGTTTTCCTCTTGGGTGATTACACGCAAATTCCAAGGCACGTGCAGGCCACAGACCTCCGGCGATATCAGCGGAATAATATGATCCACCACATACCTCTCTCCAGTAATCTTAGTTATCTTTTGAGCCTGTAAATACATTTCTCGCATTGCCAATTTCTGCTCTGGTGTAATCCATTTTGGCGTTGCACTACGATGTCTACGCTTACGAACACTCGTTAGTGCTTTGTAATATTCTGGATTATTTAACTTGTGTTTCTTTTTATAGTTATTAACTTCTTCTATTGGTCTTGCATTGGCTCTTGCTTTAACTGCTTCTTTATTTTTCTCATAGTATCTCCGACCAGCTGCTTTTGATGCTTCTGATTTAGGTTTATCTTTACGCTTCTCGTTATCAATTTTCCAATCTTCTTTCATGCATTCAACACACGAGCCTTTTGTTTTTCTTAAAGCCATGTGCCCACGACTGCAGATACGACCAGTAAAATAATACTCCGATCTTATTCTTTTAGCTTCTGCTCGGTTGTCTGGATAGTCCATATCGATCTCCCGTTATACGATACGGGTAATTATAGCATAATAAAAAACCCACCGAAGTGGGTCTTAAAACTAAGTATTTTAATACTTTTGTTTTAGAAAGAACCGCTAGATCCGAATACTCCGAGGGGATCGGACCATCCAAAGCTGTAACGCTCTCTGGCCTTGTAACGAACGTTCCCTGTATCAAAATCTCCGTCCATTGAATTTTGCAATGGTGTACGGATGAAGTGCTTCAATCCATTTGGCACGTCTGTGGTCAAGAACCATGCATTAACGTCTGTCAAGAAGTGGTTGATCGCATAGCCTTCGCCGATCGTACCGTTGTTCTCAATAGCGTTAATGTCATTGTTGTTTGTACCAACACGCAACTTAGTTTCGAGCAAACGGGTTGCTACGAACTGGAGTGAAGGAGGAACAATCAACTTCTTGGGTTTAGCGGCGATCAAAAGGCCACGCTCGTCTGTCCAAGCAGCGATCTGAATAACTGCGCTCTCAAGAGAGGTTTCATTCAAGTCAGCTTGTGTGGAAGGAGTGTTGGCGTTTGTACCACCAGAAACCAAGGGGTGAGCTGTGCTAAACAAAGATACGCCGTCACCACCGAGGTAGGTAGAGGAGAATCCATTGTTCAATACTGCAGCAGCTTTAACTTGCTTGGTGTAAGCCATGGCACGAGCCAAGCCTTTGGTGTAACGAGCAGACAAGCTGTCGTACAAGTTATCTTCAATCGCCTCTTCGGTGATTGAGAAACCCAAAGCAATGGTTTCGTGGTTATAGCGAGTTGTCCATGCCTCTTGTGCATTGTCATAACTGATGGCTGAGCCCTCGTTCTTGACTGGTGCTGCGGAGAATCCGGACAGTTTTGTTTCCTCTTCAAAGGAACGCTCTGATGTTTCGGTTTCATAAATTTCTTTATGCTCTTCGCCGTAACGAGCGTATTCCAAACCGAACAATGCGTTCAAGCCTGGGAGGAGTTCTTTCAATAGTTGTGCACGTGAAATAGCCATTTTAACTTACTCCTTAAACACCAGTGGTGTCAGTGTACTGGTGCAAGTTAAACTTGACCAAAAATTCGTAATAGGTTGTTGATGAGCTATTGGCAGGACCAGTAGCTGTATCAGGAACAACGTCAATTACACGGATTGGCAATGTATTAGTAGTATTGGCGGATGTACCGTCGATACCATAATAAGAATCGCCTGTGGTGGTGTTACCAGTCGTAACTGAAATAGCTACGTTAGCGCCAACGATAGCACGTGTAAATGCTGTTGGTGTTGTGGTTTGACCATTGGTAGCAACTACCTTGAAGATGGCGTTAGGATCATCTACGACATAAGCAAAAGCCATAGCTGTAGATGTAGATGCAGCAGCAGGATAATATTGACCATAAGCAGTTTGACCGCTTGAGTTCACATATGAGCATCCTACCAATACACCAACGCTGTCTCCAGAGTTAGTAGTTGTCTTGGCAACAATGTAACCGTTGGTGTCAACGGAAACAGTATCACCATTCAGGATAGCGGTAGCATAGCTAGGCGCTACAGGGATTTGACGGATCGCTCCGGCGTAAGGCAAACCATCAAGTCTATTGAGTGGTTTGAAGCCGTACGTCTTGCTGACGGTTGGGTAAGCCATTTAAGGACTCCTTTAAAAATTAACGACCTAGTGAAACCTCACTGCGTCTGTCTTTAAACAAAGGCATACGAGGATCATTGTTTTTCATGAACGTGTTGTCAACCGATTCCATCTGGGCCTTATTCTGATTGGCGTAGTACGCCTCACGTTGTTTAAGGAACTCTTCAGGAATACGACATAACAATAAACCACCTACTTCAATATTGCCTTTGAAACGACCTTCTTGAGTGGCGTGCATCATCATCTCAGGATAATCTTCTGCTCTCACAGGCTCATATCCCTCACGAAACTTAGAAGAAATATTAGCGGGATCGGCAGTGCCCATCATGCTAATACGAATATATCTATGTGTCCAACCAGGTCTAGGATCAGGCATAGGTAGAACTTCAGGTGGCCTCCAAGACTCGGGTCTGTAGGACTGAACTTCCCTTGTTTCTGTTTCTCTAGGTTTACGCACTTGATTTTCTGCCATGATTATTCACCTCTTCTGTTTTGTTTAGCAACCTCTTTAGCATAGACTTCCAAAGGAATTCCAAGCTTTTTGGCGATATTTACCTGTGATGTTGTAAGCACGATCTTTTTGGCCGCTGTACTTCTTGTCGCAGGTGCAACATTCGATTTCTTAGGTGAAGGAGTCGCATCCACCTGTCTCTCAGACTCGAAAGCATCTGGGAAACGATTACGCATTTCGGCATCAATCCTCTGGTAATACTCGTCGCTAGTCGGATCAATTCGCTCGTCTTGCGTGAGTTCTTCGTGCAGTGCCAACGCATAACTTGTCATGCGACGGTTTTGCCCGAACCAGGGATTCCGTGAACGCCAGTTCTCCGTTTTGTGATGGAGCCTTGGTTGTTCCGGTTGCCGTTGTTGTATTTGTACCTCAGTTTGAGATTCTTGTAAAGGGGTAGGTTTAAAGTTCGCAATCTTGTCGGCTTTTAACACGACTGTAGTAAGCTCCCTTTGCGCCTCAGCAATAGCGCCTGAGTCCCCCGATTCATAGGCAATGCGCATCTTGGCTTCCGCCATTGCAATCTCATTGTCTACGACTTTCTTAGCCTGTTCTAAAAGAGCAGTGTGCCCTTGGTTCAAAGAACCCTTGAGCTTCTTGTTCTCTTCTAGTACAGCCTGAGCCAGCTTCAGTGCTTCTTCACGTTCACGAGCTGCAGCTTCTTTAGCTCTGCGCTCTTCGTGATAGCCCTTTGTGAAATGCTGGATGCGCTTCTTAACGCTTTCGTTGTAACTTTCCAACTCTTCGTCCGAAAAGTCCTTGGGCGCTTCAGCCATAGGCTTGCGTCCTCTGTCTTCTGGAGGAGTGTCGTCAACTACTTCCACTTCTGGTTCATCCTCTAATTCGAAGGAAACGTCGTTTCCATTTTCATCAGGGAATTTGTAAGGTTTAGTATCTAAATCAGCCATGTTAGTTCCTTATGCTGCACGTGAAATACCACGGGGATCTTGCACAACCGCTTCAACTTGATCATCTTTAATGATCCTAAACTCTTTACCATGTATCTTGATTCGTGTTCCAGTATTGGGACGAACAATTACAAAGTCACCTTTCTGGCAAGATGGTCCACTTGGGAATCTTGACTTATCGGCGTAAGCGTCAGGGCCTAACTCAATCACAAATAATACTGGTGACAGTACTTCTTCATAATGAATAGTGGTCCCAGCTTTGACCAATCCGCTCTCATACTCTTCATCGATGTCCGGTAAAACCGTTAGCAAATGAAATGTCTTGGGCGCAGGAATTTGTCTGGCTTTCTCTTCAGGCGTTTGGGGTAACGTTGTCGCAGTTTTCCCGTCTTGGCTAATCAATAATTCACTCATCGTCGTCTTCCTTAAATCTCCGCACGAGGTCTTCAATCTCTTGTTGGCAGGTAGCTAGACCTCGGATCACCCCCACCAATTCACGATAGGCGGCGTAATCGCTTACCCCACCATTCGCTATTACTTCAGTAATTTCGTCCTGACGAGTACGGACTTTCTTACTGAGATGTTCTAATATTTGTTGATTCATTATTCACCCCTTTTAGGCTGATTTAAACTGGCTTGTGCTCTGGCCATATCAATGGCTGCTTTCATGCGGGCTTCTTGTTCAGCCTGACGGATTTTCTGTGCATGCAACTGCTCATTCATAACCATCTCTTGCTGATGTGCCTGAGCCGATTGTTGAATTTCTTGGATTTTTGCAGCTGCTATAGCTTGTGGGTTATTACCCTGGGCTGCTTGTGCTTTCAACTGCAGTTCGGCTTGCTTGATCTGTAGATCGCCTTGGACCTTCTGTGCCTTTGTCTGTGCTTCCATCTGAGCAATCTGGAGCTGTGCCTGTTGCATTTGAACCATAGGATCTTGTGCCTGCTGCTGCGCTTGCTGCTGAGCTGCCTGACCTTTGGACATTTGGAGAACCTGTTGAGCTGCCTGAGCAACCAGCTTGGCCAACTGAACTTCCATATCCTCTGGCAATTCTGCGTCTGGCTTGGGCAAGTTAACACCCAATTGTTGTTCAATCTTAGCTCTATACTGGAATGCCAAGTGCTCGGCAATGTGAGCCATGATTGCACCCTGCATCTGCTGGGCCATAGGACTCTGACCGATTTGAGCCATGAGTAAAGGATCGCTCATCATCGCTGAGTGAACTGCAATATGGGCGTCGTGGTCCTGATAGATAAAAGCTTTTGTAGGCTTTCCAGTCAAGAACGACATGTTCTCGGATACTGGATCCCTTGGCTTCTGGTCATCATCAGTGGGCACAAGTTTGTCTGCATTCTTGATACCCAAGACTTCCAACATCTGTCTATGTAGATTAGGCAAGTTATAAATCTGGGGCGCTTGCTGTGCCATCTGCATAGCAGCTTGGTACTGCATGATTCTCTGAGCCATCGTAGAGGAATTTGGATCTGACACGGGGATAATTTCCACCGCATCATAGTCCTCTTGCTTGGCTTTTCTATCTGCAGTCGACGGCAGATACTCATAACGCTTAGGAGCAAAGTCTCTAATGATGTCCTTGAGTAACTTGAACTCTTGTTTCATGGAGTAGTGTACTCGGGCCTGTACAGCCGACATGGTTTTAAGCTGTCTCTCCAACAAAGCCAGCGTAGTTCCCACAGGAGCATTGGCCGACATATCAGAAATATTCATGTCGCTGATCGCACCAAGCTTCCTTGCCTCGTCAGTGATCGTGGCCAACAAGCCAGCCAATACTTGACTGGGTTCTTTGTAAGGCAAGGTCATGATGTTGTCTTTGATCGACCCGCTCGGTACGTCTACATCCCTGAATTCTCCTGGAGCAATCGGGGTATCATCCCCTTTTACCCTCAATCCACGTGACTTTAGACCACCAGGTAGGTTAGCCAGTGATCCGGCATCTACCAACTGGCGAATGATCATGGTTCCAGCACGGGCATATCCACCAATCAGGTGAATCAGACCAAAACCGTACGCTCCAAATCCAGGAATGTAGGTATATTGAACAAAATGCTGGCGTTTTAGGCGCTTTTTATCCCCATCTGTCCAGTTTCTGCGGATAGCAAGGACCTTTTGGGTACCTCTGTCTACTGTAATCACGTACGGCAGGGCGATTTCGTCCTCATCTTCATAGCCAGGTAGGTTGTAATCGACGTGGACTTCAAAAATTGAGTATCTGTCATCGTCAGTAATCGAGTATCCAGCCTCATCAGCCTTCTTTTTTTCAATATCTGTGGGTATTTGAACGGGTTCACCGAGCTCAATTTCCCTATAAAACCCCTCAACTTGGAGCTTTTTGATGTCGTTTTTGGTCTTTCTCATCACATGAGTGACCCGTTCACAGTGCATAACACCGCTAGAACCGTACGGCATGATCAAATCTTCAGCGCCAACATACATGGCAACCGCTCTACCCAGTGCTGGATCAGGGTAAATCTTCTTAAAAGCAGACCCAATTAGGCCCAAATTCAGCAATAAACGCTCATGTTCTGGCCTATATTCCAGCATTACATCGGTCAGTTCGTAGTTCATATCCTCCTGAACACGCTCTGCCATCTCTTGTTTTAACTGGTCAATAGCACCAATAATTTGGGTTTTTACAGGGCCAGCAGCGGGAAAACACTCTCCAATCGTCTCGCTCTGGAACCTGATCGCAGCTTCAGTCAGTACTGTAGAGAAAACACCACACGCCCCATTCCAGGGTTCGGTCCTTTCCTCATACTTCATGCCCAATACTTCTAGGCCCTTTACATATGTCTCAGCCCAATCCTTACGGCTATAGATATCCTGATCTACTAATTCAATCAGTTCAGCTGCAATCGAATTCAGTTCGCCTTCGTCAAGGTCATCAGCCAGGTTAGCGTAGAAGTCGTCGTTGTGATTAATCGATTTATTAGGCTCTAAGTCAATATCGATCCCACCGATACCGATGTGCATCTCTTCTGGGTCTTGGACTTCGATCTCAATATCAGGCTGTGGGCTGACATCTAAAGGAGGCACATCTGTATACAAAGCTTTGTCAAAATTGGTTGCCATAATGGTTCCTAGTAATACGCTCTCTTGCGTCTAAAGTAAGTAGGCTCGTCCTCTTCGTCAGAGTCAAGCCTGAGAAATCCGCCCTTCCTGAATCTTATCAGAGCCTGACTGGTACTGTCCACGTAATCATCGTGCTCGGCATTGGGAAACCTAGCAACCTCTTCAATCACTTCATCAGCCCATGACATCTCAGGAGCCCATACTTTACCCGACTTGAACAAATCAGTCACCGAGTTTAACCTAACAAACTTGTCATTTCCCCTTACCGGCGTATATTCATAGATCGGTATTCCCATCCTCTGCAACTCATATATTAGAGGAGCACCAGCTGCTTTAGCCTCCACAATACAAGTGTCCGGCTCCCAATCCTTATACGCCTGATGTGCAGCACGCTTCAGTTCAGGAAACTCATACTTATCCCTGAACGCATCCAACAAGATGATATTAATATCTTTCGGGTCTTCATTTAGGTGGAATATCCCCCATGTCGTACACGCAGAATAGTCAGCCCTATCTGATTTAGTAAACGCCGTATCCCAGCTCTGGAGAATGAATTCACAAGTAGGAGCAGCGTTCCCAGTCCACCTCTTCCACCATTCTCTCTTAACGATCGCACCTTCTTCACCTGTCGGAGTCTGTTGGTATTGTGCGTTCCACTTATATATACCAATCTCTTCCTTTACCGCCAAGAGTTCTTTGAGGGGCCAGAATTCAGGCCATAGAGGATTACCGCTTGGCATAATAGCGGGCAATTCAATCACCTCCCACTCTTCGCCACTAGAACTCTTCAGTATCTTCCCGGTCAAATCCCTATCCGACCAGCGGGTCATCACCAGACAAATCGCTCCTCCTGGCTGTAAACGTTGACGTGGACCAGACGTATACCACTCATAAACGTTATCAAATACTTCCGGATCGTTACTTGCGAGCTTAGCTTCCTGTTCAGAATGGGGGTCGTCGATGATCAATAAATCCGCACCCTTACCTGTTACCGTACCTCCCACACCGATCGCAAAATAATCTCCACCCCTATTGGTCGCCCATCTACCCGCAGCTTTACTATCCGACTGTAGTCCTATCCCAGGAAAGACACTCTGATACTGAGGCGAGTCAACCAGGTTCCTGACCTTACGTCCAAAGCCAACAGCCAAGTCAGCCGTATTGGAACACTGGATTACTTTCTTCTGCGGGAATTTTCCTAGAAACCAAGAGGGAAACAGATTACTAGCAAATTCAGATTTGGTATGACGAGGACCTAGGTTAATGATCAGTCTCTTCAATTCACCAGCAGCTATTCTCTCAAAGCATTTAGCCATGACAGCGTGGTGTCTACCGTGGATAAAGCCCGGCCACATCATCTTTACATAATGCAAAAAGTTCTCCTGAGCCTTTTCCCGCTCAATCGCTTCCCGGTATTCCGTCACCTGCGTCAGAAGAACTTCTGCATCTTCCTTGTCCAGCTTTCCTAATAGGTCATCTAATTTCATTCCAGATTCCTAAAGTTAATATACACCGGCCTAACACTTCTTTCCATTCCCTTCACTTGCTTTAACACCCCAAGCCTAATCAACCGCTTAATGGTCTGATGCACATTCCCCAAGCTCCCCTTCTTCCTATAAGCAGCAATCTCCCTATAGCTCGGTGCAAAGCCATACATCTTCCAATACTCATCTATATACAAAAACACTTCCTTCTGTACAGGCGTCATCTCTAATCCCTTCGCTTCCTCTTTCGTATAGTCACGCTTCTTCGCAACCATCTCCAGGTTAACTAAAATTTTTTTTGTATATTTTTTTTGCACTTTAGCCATAAAGACCTACCGGGGGGTGTCCCCTTCCCCGGGTATCTGCAGTCCGACTGCAGATGGATTGCTATCTGCATCAGAATCTGATAATTGATTGGATTGTTCGTGTGGAATAGTATGCAATTCTGCGTAGGGTGCGTCAGAATCAAAAGTGGGGTCTGGGGTATCGGTGGGTTTGTCGTCCTCAGAATTTTCGGATCCCATAGTAAGCTCGGCCAATAAGGAAGTGGCATCCTTCTCAATAACGTCCTCAATATCTCCCGACATCAATCCCTTTATTTCCTGCAATATTTTGGCCTTGATATCCTCACTTGAATGGATAACTTTTGTCTCGGATCGATGAGTGAACAATGAAACGTCCGTCATTTGTCCGATTATCTTACTGGCTTGAATCTTTGCCTGTGGCTTGGCATCAGGATCCGTCAACACGTTTACCAGGGAAGTAATGGCCAAGGATCGAAGGGATTCGGCATTTTGGTATTTCATCGCCTCATTAGCCTGTTGAATGGCTTGTATGGTTAAACTAACGTGGGGCTTAGATTTAACCCTGTGAGCGCTAACCTTTACGTTATCCGGCTTGGCCTTTGTGTTATACGCTTTCCTGTAAGCTACTGTTGCTGGCTCACCTAGTGCGACTTGTTCAGCGAATGCTCTTTCTTTCGCTGTCAGCTGTGACTTTGGGATATGCAATATCTGATTGATGCTTTGTTCTTTTAGAGCATCTCTTAACTGTTTACGGCTTGGTTTATTGATTGTTTCCATATATTCGATTAAAGCAGAACATTAGATAAATTCTATTAAAACACAAATACCTATTGATTGTCTATATCCCTTATGTATCTATCCCTATGGGGAGAATAAGCCATCGAACTGATTTCGGGCTTTTATCTGCTCACGACTGCAGATAACTTTTAACTATCGGATCCTCAATTCCGATTAAAAAATACAATTTGCAAAAGGGTATTGACAACACTATATTAATGGTTCGGTTCAGCAATATCTTATAACTTAACTTAAAGGGTAAACACATGAAAGCATATAAACACTTAGTTAAATTCGCATTGAAAAACAACTGCACTGTTTCAGTATTTGATGGCGAGTGTTGGGATGTTAAGAGATCAAAATCTTATAAGGAAATTATTGATTCAATCAATAGCGTTGAACTTGCCGAACTGCGCATTAGACAAGGGGATGAAATTGTAGGATGGGCTAGTGTAATGGACTGCTTGAACTTTGAACCCGAAGAGACAGTTATCGATTACACCATTACCCCTTTTATGAATGCTTGGGATGAATCATATAAAAGCGCAACAGTTTAAAAACCTAGCCCTTCGGGGCTTTTAACTCAAAGGAAATAAAAAATGAATGAACAACAATTTATCAATGAAGTGCGTCAATACGCCATGGACCATTACACCAAGGGCGGATGGGATTATGTGGTTGAGGCTTGGAGCGATGGGGACATTTTGGAATATTACTCAGATGCAAACGGAAACACTAAAAAAGCATTTAAAGCTATTTCAAAAGTAGTTAAAGAAAGATTTGACTATGCACAAGAGATCAGTAACGCTTAACTCAAAGGAACTAAAAATGTATTCAATCAAAAAAGTAATTATGCGAAGAGACGGATTAACCGAAGATGAAGCGGATGACTTGATTGCCGAAGCCCGTGAGATGGTGGCAAACGGAGAAAACCCCGAGCGGGTTTTAAGGATCGAATTCGGGCTTGAGCCGGATTATGTGTTCGACTTACTTTAAACAAGCAAATCAAAGGGGAAAACATGAAAACTATTACTCTCAATTACTATCAAGATCCGGCTCACGGTTGGGTGAAGGCCAAATTGTCATTACTTCAAAAGCTTGGCATATTGGATCAAATTAGCACTTATTCTTACATGAGAAAAGATAACGTATATCTTGAAGAGGATTGCGACCTTGGCCGGCTTTATAACGCATTAGACAATCAAGGGATAACTCTAAAGCTTAAAAGCTTTGTGGCTCGTGAGAAAAGATCTAAGATCCGCTCATACGATTATTTCAGCATTAAAAGGATTTAAAAATGACATACTGGACTGAATCGCTCGGCCGAATTGAATTAGATATCAAAATGAAAGATGCACACATTGGCTCACACCAAGGCCAATGTGATGCCGATATCGCTCATTTATTAACTGTGCCATACATCAAAAAACAATTGGCAAAACTGAACCCCGAGCTGGTGGCCAAGTGTTTAAAAGAATTTGGGGCTTGGGACTCCGAAGAATTGGCCAATCACGAGGATAACCTAAGCCGGCTTTTGTGGGTGGCCTGTTGTGACCTAGTGGAAGGAAACTAAAAATGAAAACAATTATGCTCAAAAAAGATGCATCAATGCTTACTGGTGGATTGACTCAAACCTCTAAGATGCCTTGCAAATCTTATTCGCTCCCGACCGAGGCCTGTATTACCGGTTTCAAAATGTCCAAGGTGGCCGGCTCTGTTTGTGCCTCATGTTATGCCGATAAGGGCTTTTACTCGATGTATCAAAACACGATAAAACCGGCTCAATTCGCTCGTTTGGATTCAATCAATGATCCGGCTTGGGTTGACGCTATGGTGGCTCTAATCGGCTCGGATCCCTATTTCCGGTGGCACGACTCTGGGGACCTACAAGGGCTCTATCACTTCGAGAAAATCATAGAAGTGGCTAATTTAACTCCCAAAACAAAACACTGGCTCCCGACTCGTGAATACTCAATTATCAAAGCTTTTATTGCCAAAGGTGGAACTATCCCGAAGAATTTAATTGTTCGACTCTCGGCCATGTATCCCGACAAGCCGGCCGTTATCCCTGCCTCACTCCAAGGGATTAAAGGGATTACAACATCAAATGTGCATACAAGTAAACCAATAGGGAAAGCTTGTAAAGCGCCAAGCCAAGCCGGTGAATGCCGAGAGTGTAGAGAATGCTGGACCGACAAGACTATCAGTTATTTAATGCATTAAAGGGGAAATGATGAACTATACAGAATTCGAATATATACAAGCTGGTTACATGTATGAGAAAGCCAAAACAGTAGAAAGCGCTCGGGCTCGGCTCGAATTGATCCGGCATATGGTGGAATCGGAAACGATAGAGGACCGCTCAGAGGCTCGTTACTTGGTGGAAAGGGGACGCCAAGAGGCCAAATAAATGCCCGCTCCAAGCCCTTTTTCGAGGGTTTTGGGCGTCTCATTTTGAGCGCAATTCAACCAAGTAAATCAAAGGAAGAAAAAAGCATGCAAGTAAATCAAAGCATACAAAAGAAAATTCAATTGGTGGAACTAGTACTTTCGGATTATCTTTTTGACTTCGAAAGTGAACTGGATCCGCTAATTGATGCGCACGTCGCAATAGTATCCGTGATGCGGGATTTAGAGATCCCATTTTTAGAGATCCAATTTAACCAAGTAAATCAAGGGGAGAAAAGCCATGTTTGATATCGTGAACAATCCAATTCCAAAATCTGAGATGTGGGCCACTTTGTCTCTAAAGGACATTCAAGACTTTATCAACCAATTACCGGCAGAGGAAAGGGCAAACGCCTATCACGTCATGATGTGGACCTTAAACGCTTGCCACAAGTTGGTGGATACGGAAATCCTATCAAAAGAAATATTTGCAAGTTAAACCAAGTAAATCAAGGGAAAGAAAATGTTAACTAAAAAAGAAATTGAAGAAGCCGGTTATAAAGTACTGCCAAAAGGTGGCTGGATCGCAATAGATCCAAGTATTATTCCGAACGACTGGGAAACCATATGCCAAAACTTTGGCGCTGATCCTGATTCTAAAGAATTGATCCTATGCGTTTGTGGCGTAAAAGAAATACACGAAGGGGAAGAAGAATGAATGCAATCGACCAAGCTTTTTTTGATTGTTACACCAAAAATATCGCTCAATGCGATGACAAATACGTTCAACAATTCATTGAAATGATTAACCAAGACAACGCAAACTGGGATGAATTCCCAAGTGAATACTATTCCCATCTAATGGATACGAATGTCGCATTTTTAATGGGTCTTGAATTTGGAAGGAAAAACAATGGATTATGAACAACAAAAAGGCAAAAAGTACTTTTTAACCTATGCCGACCTCATTGCAATTGGTCGTGGCTTGGCTGTGGCCGATCAATATATCGATGAGAATGAGGATAAATTAGAGCATGACCAATATTTTGCGGACGACAAGGCAGAAGTGAGGCTTGCAAATGAAACATGGCATAGGACGTTTAAAAATGAAATGTAGTATAGAAAAACGTGCACAATCCGGCACAGATTTGGTATTGGTGGTCCTATTTGTGGCGCCATTTATTTACTGTTGCGTTAAATGGGTGTTAACATGAAATTTCGTGTGAAAACTATCCTAGATGGCGTATCCTTTGAAATGCTCATAAGTGCCAAGGACCAAAAAGAAGCACTAAAAGAAATGACAGAGGTCGCTAATAATTATCCTGAGAAAAGGCTAGAAATTGTCTCAATCAAACCAGAAGTTCGTGATCTGCCTCACTCAGCATGAGGATGGGCTTGTCTCTGTCTCTGCCGATATGGTGGGAGACGGAGAACAAGCAAATCAATTGGGGCTTGAAATCATGACCTCATTACAAATAGCCATGAAAAGGGGGGCGAACATCTACGTCTCGCCTACCCTCATCAACCAAGAAATGCAGTAAAGTTCTGACCAAGTAAATCAAGGCCATGCTTTTGGTGGTAGTCGTTCATGTCCCCTGTCTCAGGGCTTAACCAATACCGCCAACCTATTTCCTTGGCTACCCTCTCTCCAGTTCCTGATTCATCGTTATCAGCTACCACGATCCCCGACTTGAAGTTGTGGGCAACCTTTTTCATATTGCCCGCACTGAAACAAATGTGGATCCGATACCGCATTTTTAGATGCCTTAGCACCGCTCTCAGGCTTAGCGCAGTCGCATACCCTTCCACAAGCAAATCAATTCCCTTGTTGTCGATAGTAAGCTTGGCTCCCGCCGTCCTTTGCCCCGACAAAAACTTCTTATTTCCAAGTGGATCAATGAGCTGACAACCGCATAAGTTGTCGCCTATGCGCATCGGTACAACCAGTAAATCATTCCACACGAAACCCTTCTGAGTTGGAAAACCCTTCTTGGCCAAGTATGGATGCACGTCTTTTACGGCATTATTTAGGATGTGCGTTGCCTTTCGTACTGCGTTAAACTGATTTTTGCGTGTCTCTTCCTCACTTTTTGCAATCAAATTCATTACTTTGTATCTGTCCACGACTGCAGATGATCTCCAAATGATGGGCTCCGTCATTACCGCATGATTCTGAATGAACGCCATGTCCCCCATGAATTTAATCGCTCCGTTGCGTGAACTGGGATGCGTCTCGGTGGGATATCTTTTCCATACCCCAACCGGTGGTAAATGCTTCACAAGTATCCCGTGCATCTGCGCAAATGTAATCAAATCAATCATCTAACCTTCCCCATCCTGTACAAGTATGCACGAATCTTCTTGTTCAAATACTTGGTACATTCCGCATTCGGTGGTATCGGCTTATCGCTTAAACCCTTGGGCCATACCCCAAACCGCTCCCTGTAAGTGGCTAACGCTCTCTTCTCGCTCCATCCACTATTCCTCACATACCATTGGATCATTGACCAAAATTCCTGTTTCTGTAAGCCAGTCGAAGAAGCCTGCAACTCCATCATCTCACCAGCTACTGCAGCAACTTTGTTCTTACGCTCCCTGATATACCCGCAAGCACCGCAAATGTTGTCGCTGAACGCCCAAAATGCGTGACAACGTGGGCACTTGGCCTCCTCTTTCTCCTTCTTGGTTGGCTCTTTCTTGGCCTTTTCCTTACTGTCATCGAGCTCGGTTACCCCATTCTCGAACACATCGTCCCAATCCTCACGGAATCTTAAATAATTACCGGAGTTGTGAACTAAAAGCCCTTCACAAGTGAAGCTATTTCTTGGTCCGCAATCGAGTATGTCCCATACTTGCCTTTGGGTTTCTGTGAAGGTTTGTGATACCTTTGAACGATTTGGTCGAAACTTAGACCAGCGCTCAACAAGAATCGCAAGGATGCGTCCGAATATCGAATTTCTGGATGCTCTAGTTTGAATTTGTGCATCAGAGGAGTCCATTTTGACGTTCGCCGATTGTTGGTATTGATTACCTTCTTTGCCCAACGAATGTTGCCAGGCTCGTAATGCCCATCGTTGTTTATGCGGTCCAATTCCATATCCTTGTGCTCCTGCAAGCAACCCAAGTTCTGTTGAATCCAAAGAGCGCAGGAAATCGCTGAATCGAATTTGAATTGGATTCCCCTGCCACCATAATTTTGATACTGTGGATTGTTCTTGTTGTTGCATCGGGATTTCATGGCTGATGTTCTTGCATTCAGCCATTCTGGAACTTGCTTTGGTTGATTGCATGGCCTGCAACCTTTTGTGCGTCCACCCTCTAAGTTTGACAAAGAAATTATTGACCGATAACCACAGGTCGTGCATTCGCAAAGAACATGCATGAATCTGCGTTGACGAGCGCCCAACCAAACCACATCTGGTGAAATAACCATCACGCTGCCAAATTTTTTGCCTACCAATTCCAGTTGTGACAATGGCCTTCTGTTTTTCGGCACAGTACCCAAGCGAGCACCAACCCTCGTCTGTTGTGTAAACGAGGTGATCTGGGGTTGCGGTAAGTCCACAATATGTAATGACTGGTCTTTTTCCACGACTAACTACTCCTTTATGAGACACAAAATCATGTCCATCCCATATTTTATCACTAATTAATATTTCTTCGATTTTGACTAGACCACGGTGCGTTAAAACTTTTTGTCCGCTTGCAATGCAGTGATCAAGCCACAAGGCAAACTTCTTATCCTCATATCCCCTCATCACCCGACCCATCTGCTGAATGTGGGATGAAAGTGACTTAGAGAATGGCCTCGCCGACACCCCTACCATCACGTCAGGGACGTCAAATCCCTTAGTGAGTATGTCCGTAGCTATCAGGCCGTGGATCTCTGTATCGGGCTTAGAAAAGTCCTCGATGACCTTCTTCTTGTAGTCGTCATCCTCCCTGTAAGAGATGGATATGAAGTTGAATCCAGCTTCCTTGAACTTCTTTACCAAGTCCTCGCCATGTGCAACACCGGCGCAGAATACGATCGTCTTCTTCGGACCGCCGTATACCTCCTGCGTTTTGGATATCCACTCTGCCACGATATCGCCTGTGATCTTCAGCCCTCGTGTGGTGACCTCATCCTGTGACCATTCCCCTGCGACTTTCTTGGCTCCATCCATGTCAATCTCTTTGGCAATAAATACCTTAAGAGGACACAGAACCCCTTGGTCGACCAGCTGTCTTGTCGTGACCGTCGATATAACGTTGTCATATACTTTGCCTAATCCTTTCGTGAATGGAGTTGCAGATAAGCCAACAACCATAACATCAGGGTTTGCGTTAATGTATTCGATGGTTTTGGCTCTTGTTGTATGCGCTTCATCAATAATTAAAAGCTTTAATTCAGGAAAATCATCTCGTCTTTCCAATGTTTGCGCTGAACAGACTTGTATGTTTTCATAGGGTCTGTATCTCCAATGGCCAGACTGAAGAACCCCATGATCGATGTTGTACGATTGAAGCCTTTTACTGGTTTGATCGCATAAGACAATTCGATCCAAAATCATTGCTGATCTAGTACCTTTTTTGCCTGCCGCATCTAACATTGCAATTGCTATTTCAGTTTTTCCAGAACCCGTAGGACTGGCAAGCATTTGTTTTTTGTATCCCTTTGCAAATCCTTCCCTTAGTTTTTGAATAGCGTCGTGTTGGTAATCTCTTAAATTTAAAGACATGTTTTCTCCTGCCGGACATAGATCGCCGGCTTGATCGTGGTTTATTTCTTAAGCTTTTTATTGAGTGCTGCAACGGTTTTCTTCAGCTCAGCATTCTCAGTCATAAATTGATCTCGGCTTTTCTTTACCGCTACCAAATCGATCTTGAGCTTCCTGACCTCATCCCTGAGCTCGTCTATGGTCTGCATTGCAAGGACCTTCTCCTCGGGAGTGGCGTCATAGTACTTGATATCCAACTCGTCTTGGATGCCCTGATTCTCTTCTGATAACCTGGCAACCTCTGACTGAAGCATCTCGATGATTACGCTTTGATCCTCATCTGCAGTCGACTGCAGTTCCTTCTTTGGCTTCTCAGCTTTGGGCTTGGACTCTTTGACCTTCATCTCGATCTCTTTGCCGTTGCGCTTGAACTTGACCGTGTCAGGCTTATCGCCTCTCAATTGCTTACGCATCTTGGCCACGAATGTACCGCTCACGCAACATCTTCTACCGATCTCCCTGTCTGACCAATCCCCGAACTCGAAGTGCTCAATCATCTCCGTAACGTTCTTGATCTTGTCTTCTCTGGTGAATGGCTTGCCATGTAATCCATTGGCGCTCTTGGAATAAAGGATGGCCTCGGTCAATGTGCCGTTAACCACATCTGCCTTGATCTCTTTTTTACCATTCTTCTTATTGGCGAAGTACCTGTGGAATCCATCAGCCAAGTAATAGTTATTGCCGTCGTGAATGATGTGGACTGCAGGGAATTCAGCTCCCTCCTGCATCATCTCAGCATAGTCATTGATCATTTCCTCGTCTAGCTTGCAACGAGACTGTGTTCCACAATCAATACGAATCTTATCTAATTTAACCAACTGCATTTACTTTCCTTTCATTGTCCAACCGGCTAAGAAATATAGCCATTTTGTTTGGATGTTTTTGTTTAAATATCTACGACCGTTCCAAAGATCAGCCACCTCTTTTGTTTTCATTTTCATGTACTCTTCGAACTTCTTCCTAGCCTCCATACTCTTCCTTCCAATCAGGATTACTAAAAACTAAAACCGGCGTATCAATCCCGATGTATGCGCCTTCAATATTGAATAAGAAATACTCATAAGCTTCTTCTTCACTCATGCCATCATTCAATCTCATAACTTCCAACATGGCATCAGCGCTATAGACCAATACTTCCACTGTCATTTGGTCACGCCAGATATTGGCAGTTCCAATGACACATTCATCATAGCCATCCCACTGTTTCATTTCTTCATGTTCCTAATGTAAATTGCAAATGATGATATGGTGTCCTCCCCAAAGCCTTTGAACTTCTCAATCTCCTGCGCCACTTCTTCAAGCACTTCGTTGCGCTTGTAGTTTTCATATGCAACATCAAACGCTTTGCTGGCCAGCTTCAGCTCATCCCGCAACGCCTGTTGTGTTTCTATGATTC
>Ga0208386_1000146_pt1 | contig 23127 bp, 38 predicted proteins | sample CryBogCBH16Oct07_FD_185510 | JGI IMG/M metagenome (GOLD analysis project Ga0208386, IMG submission 185510) | Freshwater microbial communities from Crystal Bog, Wisconsin, USA - CBH16Oct07 (SPAdes) | ecosystem: Environmental > Aquatic > Freshwater > Lake | place: Crystal Bog, Wisconsin, USA...
ACACAGTAGCGTCGAGAACCGTGCCGCATGACATCTTTTTCATCAGCTATCAAGAACCCTATGCACAGGAAAACTTCAATCGCTTGCAGTCTCGCTTCCCGCGAGCTCAACATGTGAGCGGTATCAAAGGCATACATAAAGCTCATTTGCGCTGCGCTGAGCTGAGCAGCACACCCATGTTCTGGACGGTTGATGCTGATACCATTGCAGACAACAGCTTTGGTTTTGATTACCATCCGCCAGATTATGACAAGCAATATCTCCATCTATGGCACAGCCGCAATCCTGTGAACGGTCTGGAATACGGTTGGGGCGCAATCAAGCTCTGGCCCACGAGGTTGGTGCGAGAGTTCAAATCCAACTGGTTAGATTTTACTACGACGGTTGGCAACATCAAGATCATTCCAGATGTGGTAGCTACTACCAAATATAACTGCGATGAGCTGGGCTCATGGCGTAGCGGCTTCAGAGAAGCTGTGAAACTCTGCGTAAACGTGCAGAACGGCGATCATCTAGAAAGCATGGAACGACTGATGGTCTGGTGCACTGTAGATAACGGTGCAGAATATGCAGAAGCCAGCATGCAGGGTGCTAGAGCAGGAATAGCATACTATCTGGATTGGCGTGAATCGTTCAGCGCAGGTTCATTGAAAAACATAAACGATTTTGATTGGCTCATGGAAATGTTTAATAATCGTGAACGCCATCTGGAACCGCCAACGCGATCTAACCTGCTGTCTGCACTGAGAGGATGATATGTACGATATCGTATTCATCAGCTATGAGGAATCAAATGCTGAGGAAAATTGGAAGCGACTGAAATCGCGATTTCCCATAGCCAAGCGGCTGCATGGTATCACCGGAATACACATGGCTCACATCGTGGCCGCTACCATGGTCAGTACAGACATGTTCTACTGCGTAGACGGTGACGCTGTGATAGATGACGCGTTTGCTTTTGATCACGTGGTACCTGACCATCAGCTTGATCATGTGCATGTGTTCAGAGCTAGGAATCCAATCAACGATTTGGTATATGGATATGGTGCGGTCAAGCTGCTGCCAACGCTAGATGTTCGTCGCTTGGTTGACCGAGATTTCAAACCGGACATGACCAGCAGCATCAATAGAAAATACAAGGTGGTGCATCAGCTTTCCAACCTCACTGCATTCAACACTGATCCATATAACACGTGGCGCAGTGCCTTCCGTGAATGTGCAAAGCTGGCCAGCGGTGTGATAGATGGTCAAGTGAATTCCGAGACACAGCAGCGTTTGGAAACATGGTGCACCGTGGGACAAGGCAGAGAGTACGGACATTGGTGCCTGCTTGGTGCACAAGCTGGCAGGCAATTTGGGTTGGACAGCAGAGGCACTGATCAATTGATGAAGATCAACGATTGGTCTTGGCTAAGACAACGTTATGAGATGGATGGTCTGGCATGAGCGAGTTTTGGTTTCGCGATCTAGAGATTTTCTATATCAGTTACGATGAACCCAACTGTGAAGAAAACTGGAGGAACGTCACTTCTGTGTTGCCTCATGCGCGACGCGTGCATGGCGTAAAGGGATTTGAAACAGCACACAAAACCTGCGCCATGCAGTCTCTGACCGAGCGCTTTGTTACGATCGATGGAGACAATTGGCTGTTACCAGAAGCTGCTGACACGCTGCTGAATGACACTGGCATGGAAGATGTGGTTTTCAGCTTCAAGAGCAAGAATGCCATCAATGGATTGGAATACGGCAACGGTGGTCTCAAGTGCTGGAACAGAAACATATTGTTGAATAGCAGCACACACGAGAGCAGCAACACTACCGATTTCTGCTGGGCCTTGCGCTACTATCAGATAGATGTGTTGGGCAGCATCAACGTCAACAACGCTACGCCGTACCAAGCCTGGCGAGCAGGTTACCGAGAAGGCATCAAGATGAGCTATCTCGACGGCGTGCCTATGAAAAATCCAATAACAGAAATCACATTGCTGCACAAGGGCAATGCCAGCAAGCTAAACCTATGGATGACGGTAGGTAGAGACGTTGAAAACGGTGCATGGGCCATGCTGGGAGCGAGACAGGGATTCCACGAACTGTATTCAGGTGTGGTTGAAAACACAGTCATCAATGATTATGATTGGTTTGATCGGCATTGGACCAAATCATCTCGGGTAAACCTTGAGCCTGCACTAGAAAGATACAGCAGTCTGTTGCAAGACCAGTTCAATCTTTTCGTTCCTGAGCTAGACAGCAGCACCAGCAAGTGGATCAAGGCCAACTATATGCACCCGCCTAGAAAAGGCCTGATGTTATGATAAGCGATCTCAAGAACAAGGATGTTCTGCAGAAGCTGGCTAACGACGTTGATGTGCTTGAGTTCGTCATCAAGCTATCTCCTGATGAACTAGAATCATTCGTCGCTATCACATCGTGGTCGCCTGCCATACTGGTCAAGCTGCGCAATCAACCAGCGCATCTCAGAGTCTTGCATCACATGTGGAACTTGGTACCCATGCGCGATGAGACTTTCATACGCAATTTCTTCGAGATATACGAGTACCCCGGTGCCAACAAAGAAAGCATACTGGATGCTTTTAGCCGAGGCCAGATAGACAGCAAGATGTGGTTGATCAACACGCTGATAAGGCTTGACATGGACCTAGGGCGCATTTGGATCATGTGCGGATGGATAGGGTCTCTGGCTTATCTCATGTTCAAGAAGAAGACTTATCTTAACTTTGATTCCATACGTAGCTTTGATATAGATCCAATCTGCACGGATCTAGCAGACATGCTGAATAAACAAGAAGTCAAACAGGATTGGTTGTTCAAAGCCAGCACGGCTGATGTCATGCAGCTGCAGTATGATGACCATTTTTGGTACACAAAGAAATCAGACGGATCTCTTGAACGAGATTTTGGATCAGCTGATACCATCATCAATACCAGCTGTGAACACTTGGTGGATTTTGATTCATGGTATGCCAACATTCCTCAGGGCAAGCTGTTGGTATTGCAATGCAGCAGCCATGATAGCTACGAGGGACATGTCAACAACATGGACAGCGTCTATGAACTGGCGTCTCGAGCAAGCATGAAGCGAGTCCTATATAAAGGTACGCTGGACTGTGGTACATACCAACGACACATGCTCATAGGTAGGAAGTGATCATGGATCTAGGTGATAAAGACGTGCTGCTGAGGTTGCAGGCTCATCCAGAGACGCTGCAGTTCGTGATGAAACTGACTGATACTGAACTGAAGAGCTTTGCACAGATATTGGATTGGCCAGCACCTAGATTGGCTAGATTGCGCGATCAACCGTGGCATGCTGGTATATTGCACAAGATGTGGGACTTGGCTGCAGACAGAGAATCATTCTTCAAGACCTATCTCAGCATCTACGATACAGCTGCAGACAGCGTGAACGTGTTGGATGCCTTCAGCCAAGGGCAACTGGACAGCAAGCGCTGGCTCATTGACACTGCGATCGGCTTGGGTATACCACTTGGCAGGACTTGGGTGTTGTGTGGATGGATAGGCACGCTGTCTTATCTCATGTTCACTAGATCAGATGATCTCAAATTGACATCTGTGAGGAGCTTTGACATAGATCCAAACTGTGAGGAGCTGGCAGAAAAGCTCAACAAGGAAAACGTCAAGGCAGGATGGCAATTCAAAGCGTTTACCAAAGACGTGAACCTGCTGGACTATGATTGCTTTGAATGGAGCGTTTGGAGCACAGTCAACAATCGCATGAGCCATCCCATACAGGATGCTGCGGATACGATCATAAACACCAGCTGCGATCACATGGGTTCTGACAGATCTTGGTGGGATCGCATACCAGCTGGCAAGTTGGTGATACTGCAGAACAACAACTGGCATGAAAATGACCAACATGACAACAGCACCACTGATCTTGACAGTTTCAAGGCCATGTATCCTTTTGGTGAATTGCTGTATGCTGGACAGTTAGACTGTACACTGTATCAGCGTTTCATGCTGATAGGACGTAAATGACCTCTGTGATTGATTCATTGACTGTTAGGCAGCTGCAGACAGAAGCCGCACGAGTCCTAGCCAGTGGACAGGGATTCGGCAACCATGAATTGGTGCAGTTCAATCAAGCAGCACATCATGACAGCCATGCATGGTATTGCAGTGTGATAGCTTGGTATGTAAGTAAATATGGCGACCTACCAAGCAGGACGGGACCTGGGACTGCTGTCAAGCTGTTGTTGGATGCAAATCATGATCTATGATTATCAGGATATCAACACCGTTCATCTCGAGATAACGGACAAGTGCAATGCCAGCTGTCCCATGTGTGGTCGCAACAAGTTTGGTGGGCCAGAGAACGAACACTTGCCACAGACAGAACTGAGCCTCGCTGATATACAGCAGATCATGCCTGAGGATTTCGTGCGCAGGCTCAACAGGCTTTACATGTGCGGCAACTATGGCGATCCTATCGTGGCAAATGATACATTGGAAGTTTTTGCTTGGCTGCGGGAGATAAATCCCAACATCAAGCTGGGCATACATACCAATGCCAGCGCACGCACTCCTGCGTGGTGGACTAACCTTGGCAAGCTGCTCAGTCGCAAGGGCGATTATGCCAAGTTTGGACTAGACGGTCTGGCTGATACCAACCACATCTATAGGCGCGGTACCAACTGGCAAAAGATCATGGATAATGCGCAGGCATTCATAGATGCTGGTGGCATAGCTCAATGGGAGTTCATAGTGTTCAAGCACAACGAGCATCAGATAGAAGATGCTCGCAGGCTCAGTGAACAGATGGGATTCCAGCAGTTCCGTACCAAGAAGACCGGGCGCTTCTTCAGCAACACCAAGCTGCAGGGCAAGGACAGCCAGCCAGTTTGGAGCCGCAATGGCATGGTTGAATACCACATAGAAAAACCAGACAACGCAGAATATCACAATGACAGCTTGGTCAATGAGCAGTCGCTGGTTGATCAGTTTGGCAGCATGCAGGGATACCTCGATCAGACCTGTGTCAAGTGCAAGGTATCAGAGGACAAGAGCCTTTATATCAGCGCGGAAGGACTAGCCATGCCCTGCTGTTGGACAGCTAACCAGCTTTATGTGTGGTATTGGCCCTACAAGCAAAGCGAGATCTGGAAGCTGCTAGACTATGACACTGATCACGTAAATGCTATCAAAAACCCGCTGGAATCTATTGTAAATGGTAGTTATTTCAATAAGATAGCTGACAGCTGGTCGCAGCCAAGCATCACTGATGGCAAGCTGCGAGTATGCGCTAAAACATGCGGTTCTGGCTTCGATCAATTTGGCAGCCAGTTCAAGCAGAACGAGAGAGTAGCATGACAGAATTACCAAGCAAAACCTTCTGTGCGTTGCCCTGGGTGCATCTCAGCAGCCGTCCAGATGGAGCCATGCGAGTGTGCTGCACAGCCAATGCCAGCAGCGTTCAAGATCCAGACAGCACCAAGAAGAGCGGCGGTGGTCAGATAGGAGTGCTGCGCACAGCTGATGGCACACCTGCCAATCTCAACAACAGCACGCTGATGGAAGCATGGAACAATGACTACATGCGCAATGTGCGCAAGATGATGCTGCGAGGAGAGAAGCCTCCCAGCTGTCTCAAGTGCTACAAGGAAGAAGAAGCCGGCGTCCAGAGCAAGCGCAACTGGGAAACAGCCTATTGGATTGATGAGCTGGGCCTGGATGACATCATAAGCGATACAACTGAAGACGGTGCTGTCAGTCCGCGGATACGCTATCTTGATCTGCGCCTGGGCAGCAAGTGCCAGCTGGCCTGCGTGATGTGCAGCCCGCACGACAGCAGCGGATGGGTCAAAGAATGGAACGAGATGTATCCTCAGATCCAAAACAACAGGCTTAAAGAAAGCTGGAACTGGGCAGACAAGGGCAAGCAGCATGGTGCCAGCTACAACTGGCACATGAATAATCCAGAGTTTTGGTCGCAGCTTTACGATCAGATACCTCACATGAAGCAGCTGTACTTTGCTGGCGGTGAGAGCACTATCATTGAAGAACATTACACGCTGTTGGAAGAAGTGATCAAGCGAGGTCATGCCAAGGACATAGAGCTGCGCTACAACAGCAATGCTGTGGAACTACCGCAGAGGCTGTTTGATTGTTGGAGCCACTTCCGCAGAGTCAAGTTCCATTTCAGCATGGACAGCTTTGGTGACAAGAACGATTACATACGTTATCCCAGCAACTGGGATCAGCTGGTTGCCAACATGCACAAGCTGGACAACACGCCTGACAACGTGATGGTAACCACGGCTGTCACGGTCATGGCGCTGAACATCTACTACATCCCAGACATGATCAAGTGGAAGCTGAGCCAAAACTTCAAGAAATTCAACTCCTGGCCAAACGGTGCTGGCATGATCAATTGGCATCTGGCCTATTGGCCTCCACAGCTAAACGTCAAGGTGCTGCCCAAGTGGGCCAAGCAGATGGTGCGAGAAAAGTTCGAGGAATTCTTTTTGTGGCTTGAAGATAATTGGCAAAACACCACTGGTGCTGCACAATCGGGTATAAGCAAGGAAGACTTCTTCAAAGCTGGTTATGGTATAAAGAGATTGCGCGGTCTTTTAGATTTCATGGACAAAGAAGATTGGAGCGAACGCATGCCAGAGCTGCAGGAGTGGATCAAGCTGTTGGATCGCCAGCGTGGCTTGAGCTTTGTGGATACCTTTCCAGAGATATCTGGTTTGTTAGATTAGGAGTAAAAGGATGCAATGGGGAATGCCCGGTACCATAAATAGTAGTGTAAGTTCAACAGGGATCACCGTAATGGCACCTTCCCCCAAGAAGATAGTTGACAAGGCAGCTGATGCTGCCTGGGACGAGATTTTTGATAGTCTAAGCATAGAAAACGAACCACCAACACGATACATACGCAGCGTGATCATACAGACCAAAGATGGCAGCACCATCAAGGTAAGTGGCAAGCATTTTGCAGAGATAATAGAGCAAGAACGAGAGCTCAGTCCTGAAGAAAGCGAGATACGCAGCTGCAGGATGAGCATCAATTTCCCCAAGTTGCGTTCCGACATTGATAGCTGGGCTGCTGATCTATTGGGCAAGCTTAACACAGCTGATGCATTCAAGGTCACTGTAAAGCCAAAGAGCAAACGTACCGCAAAACGTAAAAATTAGAATTGACTGTGTGGTGACATACAGTCAATAATTTGCTATGACAGTAAAACTCGTAGCTATATCCAAACCAACCATCGACGAATGCTCCACCGCAGAAGAGCTGGTGGCATATTGCGCTAGGGTATCTAACCCAGCCAACCAAAACAATCACGGTACCAGCTCAAAGCTGATACGGTATCTAATAAAAAATGCGCACTGGTCTCCGCTAGAGATGGTGCACATGACAATGGAAATCAATACAACACGCGACATAGCAAGGCAGATACTGCGACATCGCAGCTTCAGCTTCCAAGAGTTTAGCCAGCGCTATGCTGATCCAACCAAGTCACTGGGATTCGTTACCAGAGAAGCACGCCTGCAGGATGCCAAGAATCGTCAGAACAGCATTGAAGCAGATGATGATGAACTGCAGGAACTGTGGGCTAGCATGCAAGAGCTGGCCATAGAAGATGCCAAGCGTCAGTATACCAAAGCCATCAACATGGGTATTGCCAAGGAGCAGGCTCGTGCGCTGTTGCCAGAAGGTCTCACTGAAAGCAGGATCTACATGGCAGGCAGCTTGCGCAGCTGGGTACACTATTGCGACCTTCGCCGTGCTAATGGAACGCAGAAAGAACATCGTGAGATAGCAGATGCATGCTGGGACATCGTCACTGAACAGTTCCCAATGCTAGGAGAACACAATGAAGCCTAACAAGAAGATACTGATAATGGGATTACCTGGTGCCGGCAAGACCATGTTGGCCAAGGAACTCAAGAAAAAGCTCGAGGCAGTGCATTGGAATGCAGATGATGTGCGTGCTCAGATCAATAAGGATCTCGGCTTCAGCGAAGCCGACAGGATAGAACAGGCGCGGCGCATGGGCTGGTTGTGCGACAAGGTTGTTGAATCAGGCAACTGGGCCATAGCAGATTTCATCTGCCCTACGCCGGCGACCAGATCTGCTTTTGGACCTGCTACGGTGATCTGGGTAGATACTATCAAAGAAGGACGCTTCGCAGATACCAACAAGATCTTCGTACCTTTGGAACCAAGCCAATATGCTTTTAGGGTTGATACTCAAGACTGCGAATTTTGGTCTAAGTACATACACGAAGTCTTGGACATTGAAGAAAACCCTAGCTGGATAAAGGCCATGTTCTTTGGTATGAGGAACGGCTGATGAGAAAGAATATGTAAAGGAATCAATAACAGCAGCAAGGAAAAACGCTCCGACTGTAGTCTGCCCGCATTGTGGTACAGTTGGTAAATTTGGTGGATCTATGAGTCGATGGCATTTCACAAACTGTAAGAAATTAGGAGACACACTTGAGACATAAATGGAATAATTCGGCACCAACTGTAGTGTTAATAGGCAGATATCAACCTTGGCACGATGGGCATTTTGCTCTGTTTGAGAGAGCAGTGGCCAAGACAGGACAAGTATGTATAATGGTCAGAGACACTGGTGGCACGGACGAGAAGAATCCCTTCTATTATGACGTAGTGCGTGATCGCATTATCAGAGAGTTAGGCAAGAAAGGTTACATGCACGGCGACGAGTATGTGGTACAGTTGGTACCAAACATCGTTAATATCACCTATGGTCGAGACGTTGGTTATGTTATTGAGCAAGAAGTCTTTGATGCAGACATCCATAGCATTTCTGCTACTGCAGTGCGCGAGCAAATGAAAAAGGACGGATTGTTATAATCCGTCCTCGTATCTCATATCAATTTTAAGTGATATTATTTCTTAGCAGCTGGCTTCTTGGCTGCTGGTTTCTTAGCTGCGGCCTTAGGCGCAGTTTTCTTAGCAGCAGGCGCTGCTGTGTCTTCCAACCATGAACCAGTCTTGGCCTTGGCTTTGTGACCAGGGTTCAGAGTAGGATCAATCGCGTAAGCCTGTGCACGACGAGCAGTAGCGTCAGCTTCCAACATCTCAGCCATGCGGATCAAGTCTCGTGCTTCTTGTGCACGACCATCAGCAGTAGTGCCTTCCATGTTGCTCTGATGCACGTTGAATTTGCCCATCTCGGCAATGACCTGTGCACGAGTCACTGGATCCAGATCATTGAGGTCTGGTGGAGTAGAATCGTCAACCTGCTTCATGGCTTCCAGGATCTGTCGCAGCGGGAACTTCATGCCGCGAGCAGGAGTCATGTGAACCAAGTCCACTGGCACCTTGTCTAGTCGCTGTGCCTGGTGCAGCTTCTGCAGCATTGTTGCACCAGTGCCATCTGGAGCAGGACGGCGGCCAAGCAGCTCGCCTAGATCCTTGCTCTGCTGACCTTCAACGCTCTCTACGATCTTGCGCAGCGCTTCGTTGTATTGATCGGGCAGCGCATCAGTGTCAATGACCAATGCGTGTTCATCATCGCCTGGTAGGCTCATGAATACTACCACGACCTGCTTGCCAGTGTTTTCCATCTGGCCTATGTGTTTCATCATCTCAGCCATTGGCAGCACCATCGCCGTTCTGCTGTTGTTGAGCAGCAGCGCTGTCTACGAATTTCTTGAATTTGTTATAGAGCTGACCAACTGGCTCCAGCTCTGCGCCGCGGAACGCACCGCGGCTGCTAGCCAGATCTAACACAGTGAGAATGTTCTGTAGATCTGCTAGATTGATGACTGAATCGGCCTGCGGCTGTACAGTTTGATCGTTCATTTTCAACTCCTTAATACGAGATTGCTTACAGTATTAAGCAGTTTAATGTCCAGAACCAAATTATTTTTAAGATAGGGCGTAGTATATCCTAAAAGCCACGCCTGTCATGCTGCCAAAGCTAGTTAGGAACGCAGTTGTGCTAAATGCAAGATCGTTGTGCCATTGTTCGCAGGTCAATCCGACCATGCCAGCCAAGAAGAATATCATGAACATTGCCAACGGCATGCAGATCTTTTTGACTACGATCTTCATAACTAATCCCTTGTGCTAGTTCAACAGCAACTGTGGAATTATTTATGATACCTGCAAAAAATCCTAGGCTGATATGCGTTTATAACACTCAACCAGATAAACGTGCGTTGAGAGTTCTGATCGCGTCGGCTATGATGGTCTTGTCAGCTGTCTTGAGCTCGCGGATGGTCTTTGGCATCTTTGGTGTGCCAAGCATGGTCAAGATCTGACCAATGCGTGCCCAATCGCAGCTCTGTCGATCATCCTTGAGATCGCCGCTGCGGTGCATCATCTCTCTGCCGAGTTCTTGTGCGTTCATCTGTGCCTCCTAATCGTTGTGCCTGAGATGGAAATGTATTGCGTCTTCTTGGTTCTCGAATGAGATCTTTAGCTTGACTGAACTGGCTTTCCATTGCATCTGGTAAGCCAAGTCATGTATGTATGCCAGCGGATAGTTCAGCTGCAGATGCTGTTCTAGCATGCTCACGGCAAAGCTGTCCTGTGGTATTTCCACGATGACATTGCTGCCGTTGAGCTGGCTGTGCTGTATCAATCCTTGCCTATGAATTTCTTGGCCCATGTGTCGGCCCAATCTTCCAAGTGCTCTTCTAGATATGCAACACCTGCAGCGCTGTGCAGGCTAGCAGTCTTTTCAATGCTGTTGGTCACTACCACTGGCAGTTTTTCCTCGATCATGTCTATGATCTTCTGGCGTTCCTGTGGCGGCATGTCTCTGGTCCACATGGCCAAGCGTTCTGCTACCATGGCACACAGCTGGGCACTGAGCTGTGCCAGCTGTGGTCGGAATTCTCCTGGTGTACCTTCCATTATTCTTTCGCTTTCGTGTTGTTGGCTGTTGATAGTTTAGCTATCTCATCCTTTAGAGCCAACTTCTTCTTTTTGAGTTGATGCAGGGCATCGTCGTCGTAGCGACCTGTGCGCTCCATGCGATCGATCTCATCGTCGAGGGCTTGGTGTTCTGTACGCAACTTGTTGATATGATTATCCATGCTCATTTCATACCTCCCTGGAGAATACAGGCTGCATTAAGCAGCCTGTCCGATCTCTTCAACACCTGTGTCGTGGTCATAGTACGCATACTGACCAAACGGTGGCTTCACGCGAGTCTTGTGTCCCTCTGTGATGATCCACAGCGTGTCACAGTAGCTTTCTGGGCCCCAACTACCAAATGGATAACCGTCAGTGAAGATCACTGCTTTCTTGGGCTCAATCTGTTCCTCCATCCAGTACTTCCAGAATGCCATGAACTCAGTACCACCACCACCCTTGCACTCGTAGGTCAGCAAGTCATCTGCGCTGTCCTTGGTGAACTTTTGGAAGTTGTAGACCTGCGTGTCAAAGCAAAGCACGCTGATGGTGAAGTCATTGTACATCTGCATGATGCCATAGACCTCGCTGAGGAAGTCCTTGGCCATGTCATCGCTGATTGAACCTGACATGTCAATGGCGATAGCGATGTCAATGGTATCATCCTTGTCCAGAGTTGGAAGGAAGATGCCACCATACATGTGCTTGCGGTTAGGACGCATCCAAGTAAAGTCATCAGTGATGCAGCTCTGGATGTTCTGTTGCAAGAGATCGCGCCAATTGATCTTTGGTTCGATGAGATCGTCTACGAGACGTTGCAAGCTGGCTGGCATCTTGCCTGCCGCTGCCTGCGCAGCCTGCAGCACCTTGTTCTTCATCTCTTCGCGGATCTTCTTGAGCTCTTCCTCGCTTACCTTGATGGGATTGCCATCCTTGTCCACAGCCTGGCGACCCTTGCCTTTGCCATTGCCGTCTGCACCAAGCTCGAGATGCACGTCTAACGTCATCTGCTTCTTGACCTTGCGCTTCTCGAGGTCATCATACACTGCCTCAGAAGTCCAACCCAGATACTTGTTATCGTAGAGGCCCACACGCTGGTTGGTCTCGCCCTTCTCGTCAACGTCGGCGACCTTCTTGGTAGGCATCTTACCGATCTTATCTGTTACCAGCATGCCGTTGATCACGTAGTCGTTGGCCATGTTCCACCAGCTGGGATCGCGGTGCGTGCGGCGACCAAAGTGGTCAAGTGCAACGTGCAGCACCTCGTGGCACAGCACGAACTTGACCTCGTCTACGTCGAGGTCCTTGAAGAAGTCACGGTTGTAATAGATGTTGCGGCCGTCCACAGCAGCTGTGGTGCACCATCCTGCATCAGTGGCATCTACCAGCGGCAGCTGCATGGTGAGCGTGCCAAAGAACGGTGTTTTGAACAGCAGTTCTAAGCGTGCCTGGCTGATCTTCTTGGCGATTGGATCTCGTTGAAATGACATGTGTGAGCTCCTGTGACATATCTGTTACCGTTACAATAGCATGTCTATATGATCTGTCAACCGCTAAGATCGGTAAATACTGTGCCGATCGCGACCCTGCCAGGTCCACCGGCTCTATAACCTAAGGGAGTTACAGCATGTATTGCGTGTATTTTACTATTTACAAGGGCAGTCGTCTACCACCATTTTACGTGGGCAGCACCAAGATAGCCAAGATTGCGCGGGGTTATCACGGCAGTGTTAGCAGTGCCCTGTGGGGCTCAATCTGGAAGCAAGAGATCCGAGAAAATCCCCACCTATTCATGACCTTGATCATACCAGGCCAGATCAGACACACAGCTGCTGAGATCTTGGATCTTGAACTGGCATGGCAGCAGGCATTTGATGTTGTTGAAGATATTTGCTTTATCAACCAAGCTTTTGCCAAAGCAGGGTTCTGCTCAACCCCAGAGTCTGCTCGCAAGGCTGCGGCCACTAGAAAACGCAAAGGTACAGGGGTATGTAAACCAGAAACGAAGCAAAAGATACGCGAAGCCAAACAAGGTAAGCAGACAACAGTGCTCTCAGCCGAATCAAGAAAGAAATTGAGCATATCGCTGACTGGGATTGCTCGCACACCCGAGTGGTTGGATAAGATGAGTAAATCACAGATGGGTAAGAAACACAGCGAAGAGACTAGAGCTAAGATACGAGATTCCCATACAGGACTTTCTCCTACACCAAAATCCATAGCCAAGAGGCTAGCTACCATACAGGCCAACGGTGGTTATCAGCACAGCGCCGAGACCAAGCGCAAGATAGGCGAGGCCAACAAAGGCCAAGTGCGTGCTCCGCAATCAGCGGAGTCTAACGAGAAGCGCCGACAAAAGCTCGCAGGTAAGATTAGGTCTCCTGAGGCCATGGCCAAATACCATGCTACAATAGCAGCAAAGAAGGCGGGCACATCCGCACCCGCCTCCCAATAACCCGTTGATATCACTGATTAAATTGAGGGAATTAAATCAGAATATCTGCGACAAAATTCCACCCAGTTCTTGAGCTTAGGTGCCTTGATAGGCAGCTTGTAGGTACCCAAGATGGTCTTGGCACCCATCACAGCCAGCTCGTCCTCGAAGTTGTCCATGATGAAGCGGAAGAACACGTCTACCTTGCTCTGGAATGCATCGTCTGCCTTAGAATCTGTCTTGGCATTCTTAGCAGCATCGTTGAGCTCATAGCACAGCGCGGTGGTCAGCGCATACATCACGTCGATCTGCTTGCTGGTCAGCTTGGTGACCTTGCCTTCCAAGATGTCCTTGGCGTTGGGCAAGTTGGCTGCCTGCTTGCGATAGGTCATGAACTTGATGCCTGGACCTTCGCCAACTGTACCCTTGATGAGATCGCCCAAGACTTCGTCAGGCAAGCGCACGTCTACCATGTCGCCGTCCTTGTTAGGCTCCTGCAGCAACTCTGACGCAAAGTACCACGAACGAGGCGTAGCGAACGCATAGCTGTCTGTGCTGGGCTGGAAGTTCATCAAGTCGTTGGGTTGGAAGCTGAGATAACCCACCACGTCCTTGTGCACGCGGTTAAGCAGTGCCCATTCTTTCCAGTCGTCGATGCTGACGTCCAGCGTGACGTGCGAGAAGCGATTGGCCAACGGCATGGGCATGTTATATGCAACACCCTTGTCTTTCACGCGGTTACCAGCAGCAACGATCACCACGTCCTTGGGCAGCTCGTAAGTGCCAATCTTGCGATTGAGGATCACCTGGTAGGTAGCTGCTTGAACGCTGGGCGGTGCTGCGCTCATCTCGTCAAAGAACACCAATGCACGGCTGTTGGGGTCAGTGGGCAAGTCCGACGGATTGGACCACTTGAACACTTTCTCGGTCAGCGGCACATTCTGTTCATCGCGCACCAAGTTGCCTTCTGCGTCATAGACCTTGACCTCAGCGAGATAAGGGATACCGCGCACGTCCGTTGGCTCCATCAGCGGCAAGCGGATGTCGATCAACGGGCGATTCTGTTCGCGTGCAACCTCAGCAACGATATCAGATTTACCAATGCCCGGAGGGCCCCAAACGAAGATTGGACGCTTGCGGTTGATGCTGTGTTGCAACGCCATCTTAAGGCGGGACGGAGAGATACCCGTGTTCTCGAGAACGCGGTTCTTAGTAGCTGTAGCCATTGGCTTACTCCTCTGTTTGATGTGCTACAATAGCACGTTTATAGGGTGTGTCAATAGGAAAAATCAGGCGCTCCAGTAGCTTTCGCTAGCCGGACTGCAGTGATATGGGCGGTCGTATCGCTCTTGGAACTCCTGTCCGGTGAGCAGATTCTTGCGAGTAACCAAGGTCTCGCGGATCTGAAAACGATAACCCTGCGCAGCAGGATACAACGATCCCAGCTCACGGACCTCGCGCTGCATGGCATCGAGATCTGGGCGATCATATTCGTACTTGCCGCAGAGGCGCTCGCCAGCTTTGAGGCGTCTGTCCGTTTTGTAGATTTCCATGGTGTACAGCATAGGCATACTCCCTGTTGTTCACACACAATAGCATGGATCTATAGGCTGTCAACCGTTATTTTTTCCATTGTTTTCAAGTAACTAAGCACCAAACTAACCCCAAAAGCAGGCATAAATGGGCGTTTTCCTGTGGCCATAGCCCAGCCCTCGCTGGTATATTTGTCAGCTGTGTCAGCTAGGATCTCGTCCAATTTCATGGCCCAATGCTTGCGAGCAGCGCAGCCTACAGCAGTGTCATCTGCCGTGACCATGCTGTAGTCGTGCTTAGCTATGAAACGTCTGAGCACGTTGCCGTGATCTGATAAATCTGGTACATCTATCACGGTCCTGTAGAGATAGGCTGCCCAGCCCCAGTCTCGATCACTGCTCAACTGGAACCTCGTGATCCATCCATTGTGCGCAGAACGCTTCTGTGTAGATCGGTTTCTCTGCTGGTCCAAACCCAAACCTGTCTCGGAAGCTGTCGCGGAACGCTGACCACAGCTCTGTATTGACCTCGTAGCAGGGGTCATCGCTAGGCAGTGCAGGGCTTTGTGAATGTTTCCATTTCATACACACATGTTAGCATATCTCGCTAGGCTGTCAAGCGTTTTTGAATTCCACGAATGCTCTGGCACTACCACCAACCATCTGCAGCTCAAAGTGAACTGCTGCATCAAAAGTGATGATGGTCTTGCCTCGATAGGCCCAAGGACCTCTCACAGCCCTATCCATGCCTATCAGTACCCGACCTGTTATGATCTCGTTCTCGTCACTCAGCGCTTTATAGTGATTGTAGCAGTCCATGAACAGCTTGGTACCAGTTGGTGTCAATCGCCAACCTTGGTTCACGAACAGGCTTTTGCGAGTTGCCAGCAGATCCTGTTCAGTTACTGGACCTTGTTCGTCTAGTAGATTGGTTACAATAGCACTGGCCATGCCATGCTCTTGGATCCATTTGAGAGGACCATAGGGTCCGTGATCCCAGAGATCTTGATGAGGCCAATCTGTCTTGTTCACTCATTATTTAAGAGTGATCAGAAGCTGCCGCCGTCCTGCTTGATCTCTGCGCTCATGATCTGAGATTGCAGATCTATCACCTTGTCTGCCAGTTCTGATTGCCTTGCCAGCAGCACAGAGATGCTGGATGCCAGCATGTCTGCTTCGTGCATGTTGAGGCGTATTTCCTTGCTGTTGGAAATCTTAGCTATGCGATGCTTTTCCAAGAAGCTGCGTACCTGATTGATCTCGTCGCTCATGCTTTTGACATCCTCTTTTTCTGTGCCATGGCATTCTGCATCTCCAGCTTGGTCCTGAACGGTCCTATGAACGCATTCTCTTCCAATGTTTGCGTGCGTGGGCAGTAGCTGCCAGTCCAACCGTGTTCAAAGTCCAGAGCATAGTAGCCTGCAGCAAAGCGTGCCTTGCCCTTGGCTGTCTTGGCATAGGTAACTATGTCACCTTCTTCAACGTCAAACACTGCCTTGTGCTTGATCGGATAGCCGTTGATCTGGCCTATCTCATCTTCCTTGTCGTCGTCTGATTCGCGAGGCTCTATGGTCAGCATGCCACCTAGATATTTGGTAAGCTCGTCGGCATTTGCAAACAGCTTGCGATCAAAGGGACCAATGACCTTGAAACCATCCACGGTTACGGTTACCAAACCAGTGTTGCTGCCGTCTTTTTCCAAAAGATAGCTGGTTTCCGTGATCTCTTTTAGCTTGAAGCTGCTCATGCCGTCTCCATCTTGAGCTGTCCCTCATATAATGCGCTCAGAGTAGGGCTGAAGTCATTCACGTTCTTTTCAATGCGTACCAAACCATTGATGTTGCAGAAACGCATGAGCGCTAGGCCCACTTGCTTCTTGGGTGGTTGGTTGACCTCGTCAATGATGGTACGATCAAACTTGTCTATGAGGTCCGGAGGCTGCTGCGTGAGGTCGATCAGCATGCGATTTCGCTCGTAATCGTCCCGCACTCTATGTTCTACGTTCTCGTGATCTAACCACTTGCTAAGCATGAGATTATTCCACGTATATCCGCGATTATGCCGGTCTTCAAAGGCTGCTTCCAGCTTGGTCTTGCGCACGCCAGGGAAGGCGCTCATGATGTTGTCACTGTCGTCGCCACGCATGCACTTTTCAAACAGCAGCCATTCGGGATTTGGCACGCTCATGGGCTTTCCCTGCTTGTTGACTGCTATCTTACCATCCTGATCATATATGCCTGTGTGAGTATAGAGCAAGCTGGCTATGCCATTGTAGAGTATGACGTTTTCTGCTATCAGCTGTTGGAAATCACTGTCACTAGAGATGATCACATGCTTGTCATCTGGATGCAGCTGTATCCAACGGGCGATCATGTCATCAGCTTCGCCGTTTGGATGGCGCAGCACCGTGCAGTTGGTCTTGGTCTTGATGAATTCGATGAACCCATCCATGCTCTCAAAGAAAACTTGATCTTCTTCAACTTCTCGCTGAGTGCGCTGCGCGGCTGCTACCTTGCGGTTGGCCTTGTATGGTGCATACACATCCTTGCGCCAGCTGCGACCTTCCAAACAAAACACCGTATGGCTACCGCCAAAATCAGTCCATACCTTCTTGATGCTGTTGAATATAATGTGCAGAGCCATGCCAAGCTGCAGCTCTGTGCTGGGCGCCTTGATGCCATGGCGCACTCTCATGAATAGGTTCTGAGTATCAATTATTAGATAAGTTGCCATGCTCGCCTCCATTTTGAGTATAGCATAGCTGCTGCCTGTGTCAACTGTTAAGATTTGCGCCAGTACCAACCGTCGTTGGCAACCATGCGCACCTGCTTGGCTGGGATGTCGTGTGCCTTGGCCCAGCTGGTTACTGCGAAGTTAACAGAGAATAGGTTGGCATCATGTCCAGCAACCAAGCCACCTGGACGCACTTTTGGAACCCAACTGTCTAGATCTGCCAATACCTGTTTCATGCTGTGACCACCATCTATGAACACGAAATCGTAAGCTTCGTCTTCCAGCATTGCTGCGGCTTTCTGGCTGTCTTCGCGTATGAAGTTAAACCTATCACCCATGAGTGGCATGTTGGCCTGCAGTATGGCGTAGTTGGCCTCTGCTTCTATGCGAGTGACCGGTTTATCCCAGTCGTGGTATGGTGCATAGTGATCCACGCCGGTGATGGTGGCGATGTTAGGACATTCAGTCAGCATGTACCAGCTGTTCATGCCAAGTCCTACTCCTATCTCGATACCAATGGCAGGATAGGGCAAGCTCTTGAGCTCGTCAAGCATGCCACGGCTGGCCTGTTGCCTGTATATCAAAGGCCATTCCGGGCTGTCAAAAAGTGTGGTAAGTGTCTGGTTCACACAGTATTTATGGTGTTAGCTGTGCTCAGTCTTGCCATCATCTCTGCGAATCCGCCGCACGTTGCTAACGAATTCTGGATCGGTTGGAGCCATCTCTGACAGGATGCTGTTGCACACATCGTTGAGCCAGCGATTGATCACGTCCTCATCTGTGCCCTGGTAGCTGTTGGATCGCAGCGATTGCACGAACGCATCATTGTAATCCAGCTCAAAGAAAGTCTTGCTGGGATCAACTGGGTCCCAGCTGATTTTGGGCATGGCCATGTATGGTTCATTCTTGAGGTCAGCGACCTTGCGTTCATGTTCTTGTGCGCTGATCTTATTGTGCTTGAGGTCTACATCCAGCTTGGCCAGTGCCAACGCAGTCTCGTCGGTGTTGCCTATCTCTGCCAATCTGGTATCGTGATCATATGCGCTGATCTTGCCATAGGCTAGATCGATATCTAGCACGCTCTTGGTGAACTCTGGGCTTGCTAGCCCATGCTCGATACGTGCCTTGGCCACGTCTAAGTCATAGCCGGTTAGGTAATATTCTGCTTCTGCTAGCTCTCGGCTCTTGCCCTTGAGCCCCCAGCTAGCTGGCAACCAAGAGAATGGAATCTTGCTCATGTTATCGTCCTATCACGTTGCTGAAGATCCAGCAGTGTATGCGAGCTGCTACATTGTAGCCGCGCTTGAGCGCTTCTTCTGTGACCCACATCTGCACGTCTTCTTGTTCTTCTCTGGTGGCACCAACTGGCATGATCCACACTGGCCAGTTCACATCTACAGCGCGGAACGCATCAACTGCACGTTCAAGCTCGTCCCAGGTCAAGGGATTCTTGTCAAGCACGAACTTGAGCTGACCAACGTTGCTGATCAAGCGATATTCTCGCACGATGGCTGGCATGATAGCATCGTCCCACTTTTCACCACTGGTACCCAGCTTGGGGCTGCAACTCCAGAACAGTTCGCCGTTGTACATGCCTTTGTTGGTGAAGAAATCTGTGAATGCCTTGCGAGGTGCTTGGGTGCCGTTGGTCTCGATGGTGATGTGTCGAGGACTGTCGTTCTGCATGCGCAGAGTCTGCATGATGTCCACGATGCCAGTCTGGCTCATCATGGGTTCACCGCCAGTGAATGCCAAATGCACGTCTTGTCCGCTGCGAGGATGTATGAAGCTGCTGCCCTGCAACCTGCTGCGGAAATCAGCGCAGATCTCTTCTGCTGTGCTCTGATGCGCTAGATGCCCATAGCGAGTGCTCCAGCTGTAGCTGCTGTCACAGCCAGTTGTCCACACAGGTAAGTCATCCATCTTGCTGATGTTGTTGGCCTTGGGATCATAGTCCAAGTAGTCCAGCTTGTAGGTGCTGGGATCTCTGGGATTGGCTTGTCCGAAGCCATTGCAGTTGAGATTGCAACCCCAGAAACGGATCCATACTGTTGGATGTCCGCCATAGCGACCTTCGCCCTGTATGGTTGGAGTGGGGCCTGCGTTGCCACCAAATATCTCGCTGTAACGGTACTTCTTGGCAGTGCTCATGGTTGCTCCTTGCTCAGCTTATAGATCATTATAGCTTGATCCAGCACTTCGCGCAAGGCTGGATTGGTTTCACTGGCAGCGACGATGTCATGCCACAGATAGAGATGCTCGTAGGGATCTGTTGGGTTGCCCTTTACCAGATGGCGATCCATGTGTCCTAGCTCTCTGCCATAGACTGTGACGCCTTTGTCTGGGCTTTCGTATATCAATGGCATCAGGGACTAACAGGACCTTGTGGTTCAACCTTGCGCACTGTGATGTGCCCAGTGCTGTCGTCCACGTCCCAGTTGATGGTGTCGCCTTCTTGCCAACCAAGCTCTTCCATGAGATCATCGGGGAACTGCAGGAAAAGCTCGCCATTCTCGTCCTCTTGTATATCAACTACCATGGTGCGCTTGGTATCAGTCATCATTTACTCCGATGCCTAGTGTAGCTGGCGAATGATCCAAATATGGTTCGCCAGTCTTGCTGGTATAAAAATATGCGTCTTCATCGTTGATAGTGACCATGAGATCACTGTGATAGATGTCATAGTCAGTGAAGGTGCCGTCTGGTTGGTACACTCTGAATACCATAGATCCGCCTATGGGCAACAACACACCTGACATGCCATCGGCACTCACTGGTTTCGTCATCAGTCGTCATCCTTGCTCAGCGCACGCCAGACCTTGGCCTGCTCACGCATGTTCTCGTATTCTTGTTCCATGTGCCTCAGCTTGCCCAACGTGACTTCCATGATGGCTGAGATAGCAGCATCAACTGCGTCATCGTAGGCATCGCCAAGCTGGCGCATGGGTTCGTAATCGCTTTCTAGGCTGCGGTCTCGGCGCATGATACCCATGAGGCGTTCCAAGCGTTCAAGGCGTGCAAACACGCCGTCATCGGCATTACTACTGCCACCTTGGAAGATATCACCATCTGCGCTGATGCGCATGACTTCTTTACCGCCGATACCTGTCCAACTAGTCGCACCACCTGTGTTGGTAGTGAGCACTTGATTGGCGTAGCCCGTTCCCCCGCCTGACACCGTTATGTATGGTGTAGTGGTGCTGGTATAACCAGCACCCGTTGATGTTAATGTGATTGCGCCAACCCCACCACCGCCACCTCCGCCGATGGTAGCGGTAGTGTAGCTTCCTGTGGTGATGTTTGTGAGTGGAGAAACTGTTCCTATCGCTGCCATGTTAATACCTCAGGCTGTGCTGCATGATGATGCTTGTAAGCTCTGGTCCAAGCTCAGCATCGTCGCGCACGATGTAGAGATCGCGTTGGTGTTCACCGCGGCGCTCATCCCAGTTGCTGATCTCTATGACCTTGCCACCATGCGCAGCGTGAATGCGTAGAGTAGCTGCTCCTTGGCTGCTTAGCTCATGACCATTGCCTGCTGCGCTGCCTGCCACAGTCTTGATCAGCCTTGGATTGTCGTCGTAATTGTCCCAGGCTTTCTTGGCTTGCCGTTGGAACCACTTGTCAAACCATTTCATTTTGTCACCTTTTGCTAGCCTCGTCTATAAAGACTTGGTTGAAGCTTGTACCTTTTATATCATTACCCCAAGGTTTCCAACTGTGTCTACCATCTGCAGGATAGGTCTTGAGCATGTCTACTTCTCGCACTAGCTTGTCAACCATGCGTTTCAGTTCCTGTGCCTCTTTGCGGCTGTCTTCAAAACTTAGCCACATGTGACGGAACGGTCCAGTGTTCTTGCCTTCTGGGTCGTTGGTCAGTGCCACCATCATCACTAGGCTGTTCAGTGCCTGCTTGACCTGCGGATTGTCACTGCCCAGTGCCGCATCGAACACATTGATCATGTTTTGAAAATCTGTTTCAGCATGAGTCATATCAGTTCCTCGTTCCACTCCCTGTGACCTTCGCGGAAAGCCATGTTGGCCTGTGTCTCGCGCACTTCCACGCGATAGCACCATAAGCGTGCTGCTTCTCCTGGTCCCCAGAGATCTGGGATGTACACGCCGTTCACGTACTTGTACAGCATGTCAGCCAGACCTTCGCAGCCTAACTTGGGCAGGATAGTCAGCTTGGCCAGTTTCTTTGATTGCAACAGCTTGAACGTATCCATCTCAGGATCATCTTCAGCCACCAACAGCGTGTGATCAAACTGGTCTTCTAGGATCTTCTTGAGCTCCTTGAGACCGCCGTAGTCTGCTGCCCAGTTGCGCACATCCAGGTTGTCAGTGCCGAAGTAGAACTTCATTGAGAAGCTGTAACCGTGTATCATGTTGCAGTGGCTATCTGCTCGCCACTGGCGATAAGCGCAGGGAAATGCGTCGTGGTATTCTTTAGTGCTGGTGTACTTGTAAGTTACTGGTGTCATGGTCGTGCTCCTATGTTAGTGTACCATAGGCTGCAGAATTTGTAAAGCGGGGTGAAGCCGTAAGCGCCGCTTGTCATACTTATCTTGGTGCGAATTCCTGTTGCAGCTTGATGTTGTCAAAGAATTCTTTCTTGGTGCTCTGATCTGTAAAGAACGCACCGCGCAGCACAGTGGTCTGTGTCAAACTAGAATGTGCCATTAGGCCCCGATTTTCGCAGCATCCATGGGAAGCTTGGATGTACACTCCCACGTTCTCTGAGTCAGTGGCTCTCATGATCTCCTTGGCAATGTCGTTGCACAGCTCTTCCTGCAGCGTACCGCGACGTGCACACCACTGTGCTATCCTGCTGTACTTGCTGAGACCGATCAGCTTCTGTGCTGCGATGATGCCAATGTAGGCCACGCCACTCACTGGCTGATGGTGATGGCTGCACACGCTCTTGAGCTCGCTGCGAACCACCAACATGCCTTCGTAGCGTTCTGCGCTGTCATTGGGAAAGCTAGTTGCCTTTGGTGCAGCGAAATATCTGCCACTCATCAGCTCTTTAACATACATCTTTGCCAACCGTCGACCAGTATCGTGGCTGTTGGGATCGTTCTCGCGATCAATGATCAAGCTGTCCAGCACTGCGTCAAAGCGTGCATTTAGCTCATCGATCAGTTGATCAGTTTCACCTGGTTCTATGTATGCGCTGATGTTGTCGTTAGCATTGAAGCTTGCACCAGCTGCTTTGATTCGCTGGCGTATCTTATCACTGATAGTCAATGTTTATCTCCCGATGTTGACGCAGTGGGTTGCGTATGTGATTGTAATCTATTTAGGCGGTATGCGCAACTATAGTTCTGCTGTGCCTGTCCATGCATATTCATGATAGTCGCCATGGCCATCCACAAATCCACGCATGTCTGCCGTGACTCCTGGATGGTTAGATATAGGCGGAATCGCTCCATATCCTTGCTGATAGCCGCCATTGGGACCCATGCTGATTGATCCAGACGCTCCAATGGCACCAGTTGCACCTGTGGCTCCTGGCCAGCTCAGCTGACCCATGCTCAGAG
>Ga0208386_1000155_pt1 | contig 22109 bp, 22 predicted proteins | sample CryBogCBH16Oct07_FD_185510 | JGI IMG/M metagenome (GOLD analysis project Ga0208386, IMG submission 185510) | Freshwater microbial communities from Crystal Bog, Wisconsin, USA - CBH16Oct07 (SPAdes) | ecosystem: Environmental > Aquatic > Freshwater > Lake | place: Crystal Bog, Wisconsin, USA...
CATCTGTCTTGTCCATGACAGGTACGGAGAAATGCTGCGCTGCATCTTTGGTAGTTGGCTGGAAGCAGTGGATGCCTTCCATGTACACGCGATTTCGTCCTGCGCGGAGATCAGCGCCGCCGTCACTCTCTACGGTGATGTACATGCCATCCTTGTCGCGCTTGAGATTGTCCAGCAAGAGGAACGAACGATCCTTAATAGTAGCCCCGCCGCGGGTCCAACCCGAGCTAATGCGCACAAACTGTTCCATTGGAATCTCCGTAGCTGTTGCTCTGTTATGTGCATATTAGCACAGTGCCACAGGCTGTCAACCACTGATTTTCCAAAATATACCTTTGAAATCATTGGCAAAAATAGCGAAAAAACCGTCAAAATTCCAGCAGATTTAGCCCCTAGTGTCCAAGTGAGCGTCTTCCATGCCCTGGATTCGCAAGCGCACGATGTTGCTGATCTGAAACTGTTTGACGTCTAAACCTTTGATCAGTGCAAGATATTTGTTACGCACCAGCGCAACTTCGTTGATCAGAGTAGCCATTGTTACCACGTCATCCTCACCATCAATGTATTTTTCTATGGCGCGATCCGTCAATTCCCGCTGGTATCTTTCCAGATATCTGCGATAGTGATCGCTGCGTATCTTGTCATACTTGATATTGAGATGCTTGAGTATGGCTTCTAACTCTTGTAGTTGGCCAAAGCGATAGGCCATGATACCGCTGAGTTCTTGTGCAGCACGCTCTATGCCTCCAACGATCTTGGCTTCAACCCAAGCAGTTTCAAGTTGTTTTTGAAAGTAGTCGATGGCATCAGGCAACTGGCCAATGTCATCGACTATCCTGTTATACCACATTTAGATACCGAACTTGTTGTAAAGTTCCCACAGTTTCCAATCAAGCCTTTGGAGATATTGAAGCATAGCAAATTGCACTTCAAGCTGAGCTATAGCGATGTCCTTTGCTTCGCGAGAAGCTATGGCATCTTCAACTTTCTTCTGCAGCTGCTCGATGAATATATCGCCTTGGATTGAAACAGAGTCAGTGACTCCTGGCATTGTCATCACTCGTCCTCGTATTCTAGATCATCGTCGTAGTCGTCATAACCACCCGACTCACCAGTGTACTGTGCTTCAATGGCGCTGTCAAGGTGCTCATCTTCGCCGTGAATGGCTTCAAAGTCATCCCTGTCCATGCCCTTGTCAGCAAATATGTTGACCAACTTACGAGCCATGTCTTCTCGTTTGTTGTTGGGAAGCAGTTCACTCACCACTTCCCAAACTTCTAGCAATAGGCTAGCACTTGCATTCATCTATCAATCCTCCGATGCAGCAATCTCTGTGTCGTCGCCATCTGTGTCGGATAGATCCTGAGCAAGCACAACCTTGCTCTCGTCCCATTCAGTCATGATGAGATCCAACAGCTCATTAGTGACGCCAGACCGGAAGTACTTATGTTCCTTGCCAGTTTTGTCAGTGTACTTGAGCTTGTTACCATCCTTGACCAACACGCCCTTCTTTTCAAAGAGATCGATGAGACCACTGTATTCATCCATGCCAGTGTCCCAGGGAATCTTGATCTCAACTGATTCAAACGGCTTGTTATAGCGCGTCTTCATGATCTTACAAGCTGCACGGATACCACGCACGTCAGAGGTCTTCTTGCCTTCCTCATCTTCTTTTAGTTTGAGCTTGCGCATAGCAACAACGATAGATGAAGCATAGATAAAGCCCTGTCCACCTGAGATCTTGTCGTCTGGATCAAACATGTCTTGGCTGGCATAGGTATGATTGGTCACGACCAATCCCACATCATATTCACCAAACATGTTGACTGTGTTACGAACCAAGGATGCCAAAGCCTTTGGCTTACGGCCCATGTCGCCTTTCATCTCGCCAGCTTCAAACTGGTTGACGTCTGTGGGAGTCAGCAACATGCCCAATGAATCCAACACGAACAAGATCTTTGGACGATTTTCTGGATCTTCTTTATCAAACCTGGCCTTGTAGTCCTTCATGAAGTCACTCATCAAGCGAGCAACGTCATCGATCATGGCCATGTTGACCTTGAGCAGCTTGTCTTCGCTTGTATCTACGCCAAGAGGTTGCAGCCACTTCTCGTCAAGGGCATTTTCAGTATCGATCAAGATCGGGAACACGCCGTTCTTCTGCGCATTACGTATGATGTTACCGCTGCAGATGTAGCTTTTGCCTGAGCCAGATTGGCCAGCAAACATGGTAACCTTGCCCAGCGGGATGCCTCGCTTGAAGTCGCCGCTGATAGCGTAATTTAATGCATAGTTACCGCTGTGGATCCAAGTCTTTGGATCGTGGAATCCCACACTGAGGCTTGGGATAGCTTTGGTGATGTCCTTACGGAATTTTGATAGATCATATGGTTTCATGAGATTCTCCTGTGAGCGCTAGAGCAGACGGGATTGATTGCTCAACCCCGCCTTGCTAACTGTGTGATTTTAGGACTGTCCGCCCATCTTGCGAGCACGGATAGCTGCCAAGATGTCGTCTGGTGAACTCATCTTTGGTTTATCAAGTGCGGGTGCTGCCTTTGGAGCATCTGGAGTGAATGGCACGTCGTCATCAGCTGGTGCTGCCTTAGGAGCAGCACGTTCCATGATGCTAGCCGCTGTAACTGGTTTTGTCACAGGTGCTGCAGGAGCAGCTGCTGCATCATCGCTGTTGCCAGCAAACGCATCCATGCGCATGCCGTTTGGACGATAGAACTGCCCCCAACGATCTGCATCATAGAGATCCTCGTTCACTGACGCTTCAAACATCTCCATGATTGCTGCGAGATGAGCATCATCTGGCTTCTTTGGAAGGAAGCTGTTGAGCGTGAACAGGCCGTTCTTTTCAATAGCACTCATCTCATCCTCACTGAGTGCACGTTCCTTCATAGACCAAGATGAGCTGCTATAATTGGCATAGCCACCTTTAGTTGTCTTGCTAAGGTAAAAATCACGTCCATGTGCGTAATCAGTAGGGCTATTCTCAAGGTCCTGACGCATAAGGATTGCCTTAATAGCATCAAACACGCTAGGATTGATGATAAATCTCCGGATTGGATTTTCCGGTGTTTGATCATCCTTGTTAGGATTCTGCGTGACAAAACCCTGGAACACATAGCTCTTCTTCCGCCAGTACTTGCGAGCCATATCTTCCAAAGTAGGATCCTTCCACCATGGACGTGTTTCGGCTGCGATGGGGCAGCTGCCTGGCTTCCACATGTCCATGCAAGGAACTTGCACTTCAACTGGACGAGCATCATTTTGCCCCTTGACTCCAGGGAATGGAATCTTGATGATGAGTCGTTCCACCCAGAAGAAGTCGTTGGTGTCGTCGCCGTCCGGGAGAAACCTGAGAGTGGCAGTGGAGCCCTCTGGGTTGTTCCAGAATGGATAGATTGAGTTATCGCCGGTAAATGCGCCGCCCTTGGAGCGGTCTTTGCGAGCCTGTTGCTCGAGTAGCTTAGCTTGGATAGCTTTAAGATCTAATCCCATGATAATGTGCCTCCTATGTGTGCTTTCATGTGCCTAATTGTGCTATAGACAGCTAGCAACGTGATATTGCTAACTGACAGTGTATTTATGCCGCAAGCTTTGTCAAGAGTCAATATAGGAGAGGATTAAACCAGGCCGGCAAGCTCTTCCAAACGCAGGATTTCCAAATCCATAGAGTCGTCTTGGGGTTCTGGTGCTGATATCTGGTAACCATTGCTGATAAGATATCTTGCTGCAGCTTCCAGCGAACTCATCGCATCGCTATTATCCTGCTGGCAGCCGCATGTCTCAGCTAGCCTGTTGCGCAGATCTATCACCTGCTCAGCCGGACTTGACATGGTCCTATTGGCCAGATTAGCAATGCCAGTGGCATAACCCTTGCTTCCGCTGAGTCGCTTGCTTTCCTTAGCCAGCTGTTCCAAAGCTTTCTTAACGTGCAAGCTCATGTCATCGTGTTTGCCACGCATGAGCTTGTTGGCTTTCTTGAGCTTGATGTAATCTTCGCTCATCTTTAGGATAGCCTTGGCTGTCTGATCGTTGAAACGACCTTCGTTGGCTAGATGCCGTGCCATAGCCCTTGCACCAGCTATGTGCGGATGCGGATAGTTAAAGCGTTCACCCAGCTTGGTTTCAATGAAGATGTTCTTGATATGGCGCCAACGGCTGCCCTTCTTTTCCTCGTTGACAGGATCAGTGTGGCGTATGATCAGCTTGCTGTTACCAATCTGCTGGTAGCTGCTCTTGGTGCTACCATATGGCTTGCTGATGTCTCGGCTTTCTTGTATGTTGTTCACAGCGTCCTCTCGGGGATCAATGTCATGATCAAACTTGTACCAGTTGACGCTGAGATTCTCACGATCGCCGATATTATTCTGCAGGCTGTCCTTGATCTTGACCACCGTGTTGAAATCTTGATCATCAGCTAGATCGGGCGTCTTAATGTCCATATGGCTGTTTGTATCCTCATCATGCAAACTGATAAGGATGTTGAAACTGTCTAGGTTTGGATCATGGCTAGGTATGGTTGCAAAGAAGCGAGTAGCTTCATGCGGATCCATGGTCTTGTCGCCACCTTTGTCAAACATCTGCAAGCGATATCCTCTGCCTCGCAGTATGCCAAAGATCTTGTCGCCTATGATGTCCCAGTTGTGATTCATGATGCTATATTTAGTTTAATATCCAAAGCTGATTGGCATGGGTTCGTCTATTTGCTCAATGAATTCGTCTTTCATGAGGTTACCTATGCTTTCATCCCAGCGAGTGACCATCTGCATCATGCGCACACACAATATAGTAGCCATCACAGCATCATCATTTTCGCCAGTCTTGCCTTCAAAACTGTTACCTTTAGCAACAAAGAACTTTAGCTGACGTACCAGTGTCTTGCTGCGCAACCCTAGCTTGTTGCTTTCTATCAGGCTCTTCATCTTGGTACATGCCATAGCCTTGCTGCGCACGTTGGTGTTTAAGCCTCTGCGCAATCTCGACACGCCCTTGACCTTGGGTTCGTGCAGCCAGATTGCATTGAAGCTTTCTTCGCCCATCTCATCTATGGTTACTATTGCAGCTTCACCCCAGCTGTTGTTTTCCAAAGTGAAATATATCTCTGGTTCGCCCCGCTGTTCGCTGTTCTTGCGCATCTCGCTGTGTATGAAGTTGATGATGCTCTGCATGGTCTTGACCTGCTGAGGTATGCTGGTGCGATTGTGAGTCCACTCTGCTACCTGCACCATGTCTGGCAAGCTGAACACTTGTATGCAGCTGAAATCCTTGCCCACACCAGCACTGGGATCCAATGCTACCAGATATGTCTTATTGGGCTTTATCTGTTCATACCATCGTGTTTGGCCAGTCTTGTAAAGTGGTTCAACGCCCTGCAGTTGTAACAGCGTGGCTGCATTTATCAAGGTCTCGTCAGCGGTTATGAATTCGCAGCCATATTCGCGGCGGAAGCGATCTATGCTGATCTTAGCACGTTCTCTGTCTGCCCAAACTTCGTCTCGACCTGGAACTTCGCTATAGTGTGCAGTGAATGCTGCGAACCCGTTTACTCCAAGCCCATCTGGTGTGTCGTTGCCATAATCATCAACAGTCTTGTTAGCACCAAACCATATCTCGGCAAACTTATCTTCATCGCTGTTTGGTGTGCTGGTGATGATACACTTACCACCAGTTGCTAGAGTAGGACTCATAGCAGTCCAAAATTCTTCTGCGATACGCGGCTTCACGAACGCAAACTCATCCAAATACAGTAGCGAGATACTCATGCCGCGTCCGCTATCTGGTGTAGTTGTAGTAGCTTTGATGCGAGAACCGTTATCAAACTTGATGTCTTGCACGTTGTAAGTAGCCACGCCTGCACGCAACCAATCTGGCAATTCTTCGTAGGCAAACTTCACGCGATCCATGATTTCATTAGCAGCACGGAACTTGTTAGCAGCAATAAGCACTGTAACATCATCGTTGAACATGGCATACCACAGGAGATAACCTGCTGCAGTGGTCGTCTTGCCGCTTTGACGAGGTAGCAGTGCTACTACCGAAGTGTTCTTCCAATAGCAGTGAACCAAACGCTTTTGATATTCGTATGCTTCAAAAGGCATGCGACCTTTCGTTGGATGTTGTATCTTCATGTAATTTTCCATGAAGTACAATGGATCCTTAGCACAGCGTGCTATCTCTCGTATCTGGTGAGCTGTGTATGCAGTCTTCTTGTTAGCCTGCTTTACCAGCTGGAAATCTATGTCAGTTTTTGCCATGTTTCACTCAAGCAAACAGCGGCATTATGCCGCTGTTACTTATGGTTATTTTTGATAAACCGCTCAATTCATCACGTCTTGGCGACCAATATGGCTCAGAGGACTGCGGCTACCGTCTGTGACAGGCTCTTCGTTGCTGAAGGGATCCTTGTCAAACTTGTCACGGCTATTAGCTGTGAGCGGGCTCTGCGAGTTACCATTTGCTGTGGTCACGCCTGCTGCATCTGATTCAGCCTCTATGAGATAGCTAGTGTATTCTTCATTGAGCACGTTGAACAAGCTATCAGCGCGTGCTTCTTGTTCCGCCATCAGCGTGTTATCACCGATCTTACCAAAGCGCTGGTTAATGTGACGACCTTGATAGACATAATCCTTTACCTCGAGCGGTTCACCAGCTTCTGGATGCTCGTCATGTCCGTAATCATGATCTGCATTTTCCATAGCAACTTCTTCGCAGGTGCAAGCGCTCTCTGGGTTTCCGCAGTGCGGGCAAGTTGGTTCTGCCATCACTCCATATGGCATTCCTGCCTTAGGCTCAGCTACTACAACTTCTGCAGGTGCGCTGCTACGACCAATGCCGCTCATAGCAAGCAGGCGCTCCAGTGTTTCAAAATCTTCGTCAGTTGCAGTCACTGTCATGCTCTTGTGGCTGCCGTTGTCGTCTATGTTCTGCGTCATCACGATATTCATGCTTTCACGCAGCTGCTTCTGGCTTTCGTTGTAAGCATAAACGTATCCAACTTCGCTTGGACCATTGTTGGTAGCTCCGATCGGAGTGAAAGGAATTGGACCAAGCGGTGCATCTTCTTCCATGCTGGCTGACCAGCATTCTTCCATGCCGTGCACCGGGCAATATTCGCCCTCTGCAGTCATGTTGCACTCGCTCTCTTCCATTTCTTCGTTCATCTCATCATATTCTATGTCCTTGGTAACACGACGACCTGCACGTTCTGCCTTGTCGTCTTCGCTACCACGGCGATGTCCGTGTATATGGTCCTTATGGCGTTCGTCGTATTCAATGTCGTGGGCAACCTTGCGACCTGCCTTCTCGGCCCGATCATCACGAGTGACGTCAGATTCCTCATTCATCTCATCCCATTCAATGTCCTTGGTAACTTCGCGACCAGCACGTTCTGCCTTGTCGTCTTCGCTACCGCGCTTGTGACCATGTATGTGATCTTTGTGACGCTCGTCGTATTCAATGTCGTGAGATACCTTACGACCTGCTTTCTCAGCACGTTCGTCACGATCATGATCTGATTCTTCGTCCATCATCTCACCGCGGCTGTCTTCCATCTGTATGGTGCCCTGATAGCCAACGCATTCTTCCATGCCATGCACTGGGCACATCTCGCCTTCAGCCGTCATGTTGCATTCTTCTGCTTCGTATACGCTGTCTCTGCGTCCCAAGGACTCAATAGCCCTAAGCTTGCCTAATATGCTATGGAAATCCATGGTTTAACCCTTCCTTACGAATTCTGGTTTGTCTGGAGCCCTTGGTGCTCCCATGTTCACTCTTTTACCGTCGCGGTCCTTGTAGAACCTATAGATGATCTGCGCACCGTCGTCAAAGTTACCTTCTGGACCTAGACCACTGCGAGGTGTGGGATGTGCCGGATCTTTGCTAGATGGCTTATATACTGGCTTTGGTGTATCATACCCAGCATTGAAATCTGCCATGTCCTGCACTGGTTCACGAGGAGCTACCTTGTTCATCTCCAGCCAGCTGAACAGCGGCTGGCTAGAATCAACTTCATCGCTAGGACGAGTAGACTTAACTCCTGCAAGATAATCCAAGAAACGCTTGTTATAGGCATCACCATATATGTCTGTCACTATCGGCTGTTCAATGTCTTGATAAAGACGATCGGTGCTAAGCCTGCCAAACGATGTGAGATCTTTGTCCTTGGCAATGGTCTGGAAACCACGATCACTCATGTAATCGCCTACATATTCTTCAACCGGTTCTGTAGCAGTACGCACAACGATGTTCTTTTCAGGAACGTTTAGAACACTACGCAGGCCTTCCATCGTGATGTAGCTGCTCAATGGCATGGTGGTTACGAAATTGATCTGCCATACCTGCACGTTTGCCTGATCAACAAAATCCAGCTTGTCATCCTTAAGCCAAATTGGCTGTGTCATTTCTACCAGACCAAACTGGCTGAGATAAAGCTCTGCTGCATCCAGCTGTTCATCGCTAGGTTCTGCTGCTAGCTTGATAACATACCCGTATTCTCTGGTGCTTTCAGCGAGATATTCTCTGAACGACTTCATGGCCATAGATGCTCCAAATGTGACTGTTATTTAGTGTCGTTATCAATTTCGCTCAGCTGTTTCAACAGCTCATTGCGATCCATCAGCGTGGCTTTCACATCAAGAGGGTCGCTGTCAGGCGATTTAGTCGTGCGATCCAGCTTGAGTTTGTCCAGCTGTAGCTTCAGCATCTTTAGCTTCTTGTCAACTTTGGCATTCTTGGCATCTACCGCAATCTTAAGCATCTGGCTGCTGCTGCTGAAGATCTCACCAGCATGTCGTATTTCCACGTTCATGCCAAGATCCTGCAGGTCCTGATGTGCTTTGATTGCCATATCGGCCAATTCATCCATCTCACGATCGTGGAGGTCCTTACCTCTTACTTCGCTTAGCTGTCTATCAATGTCATCAGCCAATGCTAGCGCTGCTTGTATGTCAGCGTCATCAGGGGCTGTATCGTCTGGTTCTGGCACGCTCTGTATTTCAAAGGTATCTTCCAGCGTCTTGAATCTGTTGGACATCAGCGTTTCCTCTTGACCTTTGGTTTAGTGATATATATGTCGCTTTCCGTGAGGATCCTAAAGGTCATGCCATTCTTCTTGCAGTAGCTCATTGCAGCTGCCCATTTAGCAGTGTTGAGAATCAAGCTCACCTTGTCACGCTTGCTCTTTGCATTTTCAACTATGGTTTCTTTGGCAGGTTTTACTTCTACTATCTCTGCCCTGCGCTTGCCGTTCTTGTCTTGATAGAGAACCATGAAGTCCGGTACGTATTGGCTTGGTTTACCCGTGAGGGGATTGATGTATGGTATGCGTATGCTTTCACTGGCCCATTGCAGAACGCTGGGATGAGTATCAAGGAAGTTCATCACGGTCAATTCCCAGCTGCTGCGGAATACTACTTCCTGCTTGCCTATGAGTTTGGCTGGATTTTTAGGAACAAAACGCCCCTGGCTGTACTTGGTCATGTTGATTTACTTATGTTTCTCGTAGAATGTAATCTAATTCAGGAACAACATCTTTCAGCTGTGTATTTCGCCGCATGTCAAGAACATCATTTAGGGCTACGAACTTCTTGCACCAGTCATCGGTGTTTATAACCGCTGGCAATTTCAGATGATTTGTAATGTGCTGCAGTTTGTCGCGAGCAGCATGAGAATTGTATGTTGATATCAATCTTTCTTTGTATTCTGTGGGAAGATTCCTAGCATCTAGCGCCTCTGGTACGCGCAAAAATATTGGATTGATCCATATGCCAAACTCGTCGGCTAAATCCAAGATATCCGTGTAGGCGTGCGCATTGTAGACGCTGATGACACTCACTAGGTTAAATTTGATGTGATCAAACTTTTTTGCTAAATCAGACATCAATCTTAGATTTTGATAGATTGTGTTCCACTGACTATCTGAACGAATGTAATCATTGAGATCACCAACACCGTCAACGCTGCACCCGATGTTCACTTTCTTCATAGCACTCATCAATTCTATCAACTCGTCGCATACAGCAACAGTCATGTTTGAATTGATGAACAATACAAGTTTATCCAAAGCACCATGTTTCTTGATTTGATTCAATGCTTCCAATATCTCTTCCTGATGCAACAATGGTTCACCGCCCATGAACTGCAAACGTGTGATTGTTTTTGCTTGCGAAGGGCTGAGTTCCCATTTTGAACTGAGCAATCCAACCGATTCCTCTCCAAGTGCTACAGCATCTGGAATCCATTTCGTTGACCGTTCCTGGTTACACGATCTGCATTTGATGTTGCACACATTGCTTAGATTCACTTCTTCGCTACGCAACTGTGACGGCAAATTGAAATCTACGTCTAATAGTTTGGCAATCTCAAATCCATATGTTCTATGGCTTCTGCCCTTAGTAGTTTCGTTGCGGATGCATTTTTGGCATCTCTCATGCGGTTGGTTATCTATAAAAGACTGCCTAAGAGAGGACATGAAGTTGCCGTGAAAGAAATCCTCACGACTGTAGCGTTTTACAGCACCTCCCCATACACAACATGGGTTGACACCGCCATCGGTTAATATATTCTGATGAAACCAAGGCCAAGCACAAAAAGGAGTCTCATGCATCTTCTGTATCCAGTGCAGCAGCTAGGCTTGGAATACAATCTTGCAACCTAGTACCTCTGCGATGATCAAGGAACTCGTTGTATTTGTGGAACTGATCACGCCAATCTGATGTTTTCACGGTAGGATCAGATGAAAGATGGGATATTATAGGTTCCAGTTTTCTTTTATATCGAGAACTGGATTTATACATGTCTAGCAGCTGTTTCTTGTATTGATGGGGTAGATTTCTAGCATTGAGATGTTCAGGGATACGAAGCAATATTGGATTGACCCACGTATCAAATTCTCTGGCTAAATCCAATATTTCTATGTATGAATGAGCATTGTAAACACTGTAGAGGCATGCTATGTTGAAAAGAATATGAGCATGCGATCGGCTTAATTCTCTGATTTGAGTTAGATTAGAAACTACATCTTCCCAATTTGTATCAGATCTTATGTATTCATTTTGCACACCTATGCCATCAATGCTGCAGCCAATACCTACTTTTTTCATGCCCATCATCAGTGTCATTAACTCATCTGACAGAGATACTGTGATGTTAGAATTGATGAAAAGTGTGAGATTATGTAGATTGTCCTGCTCCTTTACGGTTCGCAATATGTCTACTATTTGATCTTGGTGCAACAATGGTTCTCCGCCCAAGAACTGCAAACGTTTGATCTCCTTGGCCCTATCTGAACTAAGTTCCCAACCAGATTCCAAGACTTTTACTGCAGTTTCACCTAAAGCAACTGCATCTGGTATCCATTTTGTTGACCTGTGTTGATTACAAGATCTACACTTGACATTACAAACGTTGCTGAGATTTACCTCTTGGCTTTGTAGACTGGGATTGGATTCAAAATCTATCCCTAGAAGCTTAGCCATATCAAAACTGAAAGTTCTCTGGCTAGCTCCTTTGATTTTTTCATTTGTTATGCACTTGTGACAAGATTCGCCAGGCTGCTGAGCTATAAAAGATCGTCTTAGATCTTCTAACCATTCACCCTCAAAGAAGCTGCTATGATCATAGCTAGGAATGCCTGGTCCCCACTGCGAACAGGGGTTAACACCGCCGTCGGTCAGCACATGTTGATGGAACCACGGCCATGCACAGAATGGACCGCTTTGCACGTTTTATCTCACGAATGCAGCAGCTATAGTAGGGCCAAGCGTGGGGTTTTTCGTCCATACCGGAAACGGATTGATACCCACGTATCCAAGCTGACTAGTTGGTAGGCGAATGCTGTTTATGGTAGCCATGAAGTCGTTCATGAGCACACCTTTTTGGAATAGATTGCCCACAGGCTCGCCTGTCTGACCAGAATAGTATGTGGCCATGTTAGCCAATACCTGTATCAGCTCGTCTGGCACACCCGGACCACCAAAGACACCAAGTGCCAGTTGATAGGCATTGGTACTCATGTTGGTTACGTATCTGGCCGGAGAATTAGACAACGCATAATTGGTGTAATCATTGCTAGACGGCAATGGTACACCTTTGGAATTGGCCCACTGATATGCACCACCCTGTTGCGTGCCCTGCAGTTGTCCGCTTTGAGTGGCTAATTGTTTTTGTATGTTGCTTTGGATGATATCTTTAGGACCGCTCATTAGTATACCTCGCCATCTAAATTTTCATTCTGATAAGGATATGCAACAGGAGGTGGCTCATTGTCGCTGGGATCGCCGCCGTATATACCGGGGTCATCAAGATAACCAAATCCGCTTACGGTATTATTGCTCAATGCTGCTGCTGTTGACAGATTAACTCCGAATTCAGGATCGGGAGCTGGCTGATAGTATGATTGATCATATCCAGTAAACACTCCGTATTGATCGTATGCGGGATTGCCAATTTCCAACGTCAAGCTCACTTGACCTTGTTGCACTCTGCGACGAGCGTACTCTATCTGCTGACGCTGTGTGAGATAGCGAGGGCCGTCTGGTCCATAATTGGAATTGAGCTGGTTATGATAACTGATGCGCAGGCTTGGTATCTGTTGTCCAGGAACTATGGTTGGTTGGGCATTCAGCTGAGCTGCATCATCTGGCACACCCGGACGATAACTCACTGTGCCGGTCACTGGGTCGTAGCTGCTGGAATAGTTTGCACCAACGGTTGTTAACACTCTTCCACCACCAAAATTGAAGGCTCCAAATGTGCCTAGCAGGTTATAAATGCCTGATCCAGTTACCTGAGTGAACTCCGTAGCCTCGTCAAACTGCACGTATTGTGGTATGTTAGGTAGCTGACCTTGTGGCAAGCCAGTCAATCCATAATTTTCTGGTATCGGGAAATTGCTTGGATTACCGCCGATAGTTGTTGCGCCGTCTCTTGGAGGAGTACCTGGTCCATACACAACGTCTGATGCAGCAGATGCGCTGACATATGATACTTGTCCTGCCGGCACGTTAAGATCAGTGCCAGGTTGGTATTTGTTTGAAGAAGCTATTATGGCTGTGTAATTTGCACCAGATACACCTGCAGCCGGCGGTGCAGCTGCTATAGGACTGGTTATGTTTGGTCGATCAGCAAAGATGCTTGGTTGATAATCCACTCCGCTAAGATTAGTTGGCCCCTGTGCCGTCGGTATTGGTGCCGGAGTGTAACTTGGCTCGATGTACGGAGAAGCAAAGAGTCCAAATTGTTCTGCCAGCTCTACGGTCAATGTTCCGGCATTATACTGAAGAGTTTCATATGTCAGCGTCATGCGAAAATCTTCAAGATCGCTGCTGCTGGTGTCGTGGTTTCCAAAATCAATGCTGCTTACTTTGGGATTCAAATATGTCGTAAGCGTATATTCGCTGCCGTAAAGTGCATAGATGTTTAACGCCGTAAAGAATTGTATTTGATTGACCAGCGGGCGCAATCCCCAGCCAGTGCTGTCATCAAAGGTTGGATCAACCACGCTGGTTCCCATGGTAGCAGCAGATTTATATCGTGCATCGCCAAAATAATAATTGAAATACTCAACCCACATTGTTAAAGGGGCGTTGTCTACCGTGTCATATATGGAGATGCTCACAGGCTTGTATTCTGTTTTAGTATAAGCATATCTCTTGCGATTATATTGGTTCAACTCACGTTGTTGTAGATCAATGTTAGGCTTGTCAATGGTCCTGATCTTGAAACTAACACCGCCTTGCCAGTTGCTGATCTTGTTTAGATTGCTAAACATGCTCAAAGCTTCTGGACTAACCTGGAAGTTGGCATAGAACATGTACTTGACCCTGGGGATCTGGTACATGGTTTGGCCAGGACTGTTGGCTCCAAAGAATACCGAAGCATATGAGGTATTTTTCAATATGGTTGCCATGCAGATATTTAGCCATGAAAAAGCCGCTGGTTTTTAGGCCAGCGGCTTGTTGATTAGCCGTTTCGATTAACCGATTTGTGGTCCGAATCCAGTCTGTACAGGATCAGTTGTCATGATGTCCGGATCCTGTGTAGCGTTGTCATAACGTATTGTCAACGTGATCATCATTGATTCACTGTTGCTGTAATCAAACGTATCATAAGCTACTGTTTCTAGGTAGCAACCTTCCAGATACCAGTTTTCAAGCACACCGTCATTAGAACCATCAAGGGTTTCAATCTGCGTGTTGAACTTGTAGTTGATACCAGATAGGAATGATGTCTGGTTAAAGTGGTTCATCTGCTTCTGCAGCTGATAAGCAACCAAGGTGCTCACGCTGCTGCTGACGTCATCGCGTACAGTAATTTCAATGGTTTGCCATTCTGGCTTTTGTGCCACGTACATGATGTTGTTGTAGCTGTGTATTGGCGTGCTATTGTGCTGAATGCTAGGACGACCAGCTGTAGCCACCTGCACTGTGAGCTGCGTGGCTGCTCCTGGAGGTCCAAAACTCTGCATGCTCACACGGAATCGATACTTCAGCTTTGGCATTAGAATGCCGTTGCCGCTAACGCCCGGAACTATCGGAACGCCAAACTGGCTGAGTGTTGGGGTGAAGGCCATGTCCTAATCTCCTGTCTTGCAATAGTATTTATGCCTGACCGAGATTGATAATCTTAGGGGTTACAGCTTGCGCGATTTTGGAATCTTGCTGTCAGCACTGCTGACACAGGCGCTGCTGATACATGGCATCGGACTGTCAAAAAGCTTGAATCCTGTTTCTATATAACCCAGAGGTTTGTCACTGCAGCTGTAACTACGTTTGATAGCACCGTCGGGCTCTCGGATGATGATGCTGCGATACCCGCTCTCGCAGTCCCAGCCCTTGAAATTGTTGAAGTTGAACGCATTGAAACGTTCAGCTTGATCCATATACCATTTTTGTCCAGTATCATCTTCAAATTCCACCTGCATGATCTGCGGTACAGATGCATCATCCCCGTTATCGATGCTCATCCTCTGCATGCTCATCTTTGGCTTTGGTCGTTTCACCTTGCTCTTAACTGTTGTGAAATCGCGCTGCGGCATGCCATTATGCAGTGTAGCTAACTGTTCTGCAGTATAACCATCAACTACCTTGCTAGCAGTAGGGTCGCTCTGCGGTTTCAAAGTCACGTTTATCCCGCGGCTTAAGAAGTATTCTGCCTCAGCATAGAGCGTATCAAACCATTCTGGTACCATCACAGTGTTTACGGTAACCTGCACATCGCGCTCTTGAAGGAACACTAGCTTGTCTGCAAATTTCTCCGTATGAGCCTTGAGGTCACCTTGCTTGATTCCCTGCTCTCGATGCCAGCTAGCAGTGACGCTGACTCGATGTAGGTCTTTAGTAGCATCAACGTATTTCTCAAACCAACGCAGTCCCTGCGAGACGTTGCTGGTCATGTGTACGCTTTGATAATTGCAATTCTCAGTATCATTGGCATAGTGAGACAAAAGCTGTAGATAGTCTGGATATACGGTTGGTTCTCCGCCGCTGAAACTGAAATGAAAGCTGTTGTAACCTCGGTCGCGGCTCTGTCGTTTGATCTCATCCATGGTCAAGAGATTCAATTCTATTGGACGATAATCCTTGCTGTTGCTGCGTGCGTAAGGCCAACAATAGCTGCAGTTGTAATTGCAATACCTGCCAAGCAACCAACTCACAGCAAACATGTCTCTATACAGCAAGCTACGTTGGCCAAATTTCACTATCCTGTCAAAAGGTATCTTGGTAAAATCATAACTGCTCACTGCGTCATTCATGCCTGCACCTGTATAGGATCAATGCTTAGTTCGTTTATAGCAACACCGTTTGGTTGATCTACTACCCATTTAACATAGCTGGCGGCTAGATCAATGTCCATGCATGTACGATCTGGATGTTTGCTTTGGTTGTTGCTCAATGTCCCAAAGCTGATGTAGGACACTGTTGGACCTCCAGACCAAACTCCGGTTATATTAAGGCTGTTGCAATAGCTGCGCAGAGCCTTTTTCTCTTGTTGATATAACCAATCGCTGCCTTTGGTGGTCCTATCCGTGGTACTGCCTATGCAGACTATCTTAAGGTCATGCTTGGCTAACTTAGCAGCCTTATAGACAGTTTCCAAAACTAAGGTCTGGTGAAATTTCCATAATGCGCTGTTGTTTATGAACACATCATATTCAATGCACATGCGAGCTAGATTCTCAATGAGGTTAGATTTTGTGAGATCCCATCCATTGCTCCGGCTGACGAAGGTAGCATTAGGCCAAAGCGCATGCAATGATCCTGCCAATCCCTTGGTCGGGTTACCTGTTATCAATATCTTTGTCACAGATACCCTCTCAGTTCTGGCACTACGTCAATTATGTTTTGTCCGCGTATTTCATCTAGACGCTTGGTGTAAGAAACGAAACCATGCCAATGAGCGCTGTGATAATCTTGTGCATGCATATAACCTAAAACGCTATTCTTTATCATAATTGCACTGTCAATCACATGCTGCGGATAATCGTTTTCAATCACCCACTGATTAAAATCTTCAAATTTTTCTTTTACTAAGACTTTCAATTCAGCTGGCAACACCCTGATGTTGGTTTGTTGAGGATTATGGGCTACATGATGAGTGACTATTGGGCGCCTTCTGGTGTTATTGAATTTAGATAAGCCACTCTGTTCAAGTTTCCATCGCATGAAATCTGGCATGTGTAGGACATTGTATGCTGTAACCGTGTACGCAAACCATGCATTGATGTTCTCTGAGCTAGAATCAATGACCTGTATGTTATGCCATACCTTTTGCCAACTTGCAGGATATCGCTGATATTCTAACACAGATCCATAACCGTCGATGCTAGCTCCTATCTGTATGGTCTTAAACTGCTTCCATAGATTCAATGCTCTCGAAGATATGCTAGTCATGTTGGTGTTGTATTCGATCAACATGTTTTTAGCAGCGCCGTTTTCAATGCACCTCTCTAAAAACTCATAATGACGTTCTATGAGCAACGGTTCGCCGCCTGCCATGTATACGTGTTGTATGTTACCAGAATTACTTTCTATCTGCTGCCAAAAGCTATCACTGTCGTGCCAGCCATAGCTGTGACTGATCCACTTGCCGTTTTGCTTGATCATCTGCTCACGGCCGTGCGTATCATCAAACCAATCTTTACCCTCTAACTGGTAATGATCATCGTACCATCCTGTGCTGTCCTGCGGACCACACATCCTGCAAGCGAGATTGCAGAGATTTCCAAATCTCAAATCATAATACGCCACCGGAAAGTCATCTGTATTGATTGACCCGTCTTCTGCTGTAAGCTCTCGCACATCCTCGGCACGCAGAGTCCATCTATCATGTTCATAATTGCGCCTACTGATCAATCCAGTTGCTTCTTCACTCTTGCAGCGACCACATTCTTCGCTCCAAATACCAGACAGCATGTTCTTGCGCATGATCTTCATCAGATCGCTGTTGCGCGATTCTGCTAAATTGTCGCGAGCAGCATTGTACGGATTGCCGTCTTGTTTCCGCAGAACTCCTTTGTTTTTTGTAATATTTGCCTGACAGCATACTCGTAGATCACCATTGCTGCGTACAGCCTGAAAGTTCCACGGTATTGGACAAAAACACTCAGCCACGATAATCAGCCTTCCATTCTCTTGCTGTCATAGCAGCCATGGGGAATATCGTTTCCCAATCTTGCCTTTGATTGAGCTGTAAATTATCCCAAACCCGCAAGAAATAACCACGTTGCTCAGCAAGCTCGTCTGGCGACATGCGCACTTTATCGTGCATGGTTTCATACTGATCAATCTTTGGCAGCAATCTTTTGTGTCCATCTAGTTTTGATCTCGATGCATCAATGCAGCGCATGAGCTGATGTTTATCCATTAAACCAATGTTAAAGTATTTTGGATTGTATACCAAATGGCTAACTGTTTCTTTGATTTTCTTGTAGCGTTGATCAGCTATCCACGACAGGAGTTCACCGTAATGTTCTAATGATAGCATGCTGATCGTAGTTGATAAGAACACATGTATGTTATCGTCTGAGGAATCTAACATGCGCAGGTTGTCAACAACTGTTGGCCATTTGGTATGATACCTAATTGCTTCATTGGCTTGACCAAATGCATCAATGCTTCCGCATATCCTAATCAGCTTGAATTTTTTCCAAATATCAAATAGATCTGGCGGAAACACAGTTAGGTTTGAACTGTACTCTAATTCCATTCGGTCGGCATACCCCAAGCCTATCAACGACTCGAGAAGATAGCGATGATGCTTGATCAACAATGGCTCGCCGCCGCCAAACTTGATCTTGATCAAATCTGTTGATTGTGATAGCAACGCATCTATGTTTTTCCTATCTTTTGACCATCCAAACGCATTTTTTGCTGTTGCTAGGTCATATTTTTTGCCGTCTACTACAAAATAATCCCAGCCCAGTATGTCTTCGTGTACATCAATCCATTTAGATGACTCACCGGCAAAGCACATCACACAGCGTAGATTGCATTCATTACCTATGCGTAGATCAAAATCCTGCCAAGATCCACCGTTGACTGTACCATCAGGATCAGTCATTGACAGTGCCATTTCCTTGGTAAAGCTTTGTAGATGCCTTTGTGTTTCCCACTGATCTCGACTGTTAATACCAGCTAGCGATTCGTCTTTGCAGCGTTTGCATTGCGCTGGCCACTTGCCTTTCAACATGTCTCTACGCACTGTCTTGAGAGTATCACAATTGATGATATCTGCACCGCTAAGGTCTGCAATGTTCAAGACCACGTCGTTGTTGCATAATAACGTGTTGCCTTTGCCGGCACTTTGGCTGTGCGAGCACATGCGAAGATCGCCGTTGTTTTTGACTCCAAGATGAGTCCAAGGCAACGGACACCACATTAGGATTTTTCCAAACGGTTGCGCATCATAATATATACATCCTAGCAGAGAGCAAGTAAACTGATATCATGCGTGACAGTCCAGATCGACAATATACCAAAGAGTGGTTGCAAATTGATCGACCTCAGCCAATGTATGACAATGGCATAAACCGTCTTTATAGCAATATTTACCAGAAAAATCCAGTAGATTCTGCAGATATTGTCAATGATTTCAAAAAGGTATTCTTAGAATTTCTCAAAGGACATACCCTGAGTAATCTCAGAGGATATGACAATTTTGAACGATTAGATATATGCATGGGATGCACACAGTTCATTGATGACCTATACCAGCGGCTCGGTCCGACCGGATTGATGATATGGAGACGCGAATACAAATATCATTGGAGACTAAATCCAGAATTAGTTGCAACTAAGGTAGATACTCTTGATCCAAAGAAAGAATTATTGATAAGCATGCCGTTTTCATTTTACGGCGATGTGCATCCAAGAATGACAGAGATATTAGATCGTTGCGCCGAGCTAGAAATTCCTGTGCACATAGACGGTGCGTATATTACCTGTAGCAGAGATGTAGATTTTGACTTTGATCATCCTGCTATCAAGACATTTGCCATAAGTCTTAGCAAGGGCGGACTTGGTCCAGATAGAGTAGCGTTAAGGTTTGCAAGATCAAAACCCGAAGGTTCTATTACCATCATGAATGATTTTAACATGGTAAGCCAAAGCCTACTCAACGTTGGTATCGCTTTTATGAAAGAACTAGGACCTGAGTATTTTTGGAGAAAGTACGGTGGTGCTTATGAACAGGTTTGTAAGGATTTTGAACTCTTGCCAACAAAATCCATTCATCTTGCCAGGACACAAGACGGAGAACCTGTAGGCATTAGGCCGCTGCTACGCTGTTTGGTAAAATGATCTGATTCAAGCGTGTCCTATGATGCCATATTGACTAGCATCATACAGCTTACTAACTTCTGTGATCTGATTCTTCATTATCTGATTGACCAGCTTGATGTTGCTCTTATGAGCAGAAGGATCAAGCTGTCCTATAACATGACCTATATTCATGCTCAGCACCGTCAGAACGACATCATTTGCGATCTCAGTGCTGGTGTTGTTTTCCAACTGAGCATGCAATCCTGCTAGGTATGTGTACAAAGCAGCACTTAAATCGTTCTTGAGATCTATAGTCTTTTGTTCCAACTCATCCATGCAGCTATTTAAGTGTCAATCCGCACAACAAGCAACTACCCAGATAAGGTAAACCGGGCATTTAGCCCGGTTTATGTTTTTATCCTATTGCCTGTTGTTGGTTGCCAGTTGTTCTAGCGCCTCCAGGCAGCGGCTGAGTCAATGCCAATACTCTGATTGGTATGTAGATGAACTCGATAGCAACTTCTGGTTGTATCGCAACGTCAATCCACAACTCATTAGCAGATATTCTAGCAGGAGTATTGTTGCTAGTATCGCAAACCACTGAGTAATCATAGATAGCTCTCAAACCAATCAAGTTACCCATGAAGCTGTTGAACGCAGCGGTCACAGCCTGACGTGTCTGTTGATCGTTTGGCTCAAACAAGAATGGCTGTGCCAGTGTGTTCAAGTTGCGCGATAGATAGTTGATCAAGCGTGCAACATTGACTCGATCCAACAATGTGGTAATTGGATCCAGTGTCTTCTGACCAAATATCACCAAACCTCTGTTAGGTATGTAACTGATTGGATTGATGCTGTTGAGATACAGCACATCTCGCTGACCTTGGTTCAACGTCACAGGTTGGTATGTTCCATCTGCTTTGAGATATCCAACGCTTAGTGCGCCAGATACAAGTCCGCGGTTGAAACCTGCTGGAGCAAACCATGGGTATGCAACCTGGTCATTGTAAGCATAGGTCGTAAGTGCCATGACGCTTGGCGGAACAAACACGTTGTTACCATCAAGGTTAGTCTCAAGGGCCCATGGATAATACACCGCAGCATAAGGACTATGAGTGATCAGCGCGTCTGGACCATCTCCTGCAGCATTCGCGGCATTGGTAGCCCAGTTTGCCAAGCTGGTCGTATCTGCTGGCAGCGTACCCGGAGGATCAGCAACAATGAAGAACGTATCCTGGCGATCAGTATTCAGAAGCACCATGTCTGCCAAGCATTCAATGTATCCCGGTGTTGCCATCAAGTTGTAATACACGGCTTCGCCGCGTATCTGTTGATTGCTTTGGATCGCAGCATTTAGTGCCTTAGTGACCATCACGCGCTGTGCAGAGGAAGCCATGTATGGTGTTCCGTCTGGACGATTTCCGCTTGCTGTTACCCATGCGTTTTTATCGTAAGGTGCACTTAGTGTTGGGAAGTAGTTTACATAATACTGCTTGACATTGTATGTGCTGTAACGTGTGTTGAACAGCAGCATGCCTGCTGGATATAGCTCGGCGTTAGGAGCATCGCTATCCACATAGTTGCTGACCACCATGGCGCTAGGAGCTTGGCTACCATTGGTGTAACCATCGTTGTTCCAACGAGCATCGGTGAATATGATGCCCGATGGGCTAGAATGGTTCGTGTTGTCTATAAGCGAGAATGAGCTTGTGCTTGCATCGTAACGATAAAGCACAGGATACGGTGTAGCACTGCTGTCTACCCAGATGTCGTTGGTAACCAACGGTGTTCCATCACTCTGTGTAGTAGGCATGCTACCGTCAATGATTGGTCCGTTTGGATCTGTTGCAGGATATGCATTCTTATAACCTTGCCAGATCTGACCATTGCCAACCATGATGTCAACCTGCAGGTATGTGTTGTACCACAGGGTTCCATCAGCAGGTGGGCCAACTGGTGCAGTTGCATTTGCCGTATAATCTAATGGTTCCCAAGCAGATCCATCCCAGTAGTAGAGCACTATGTTGGCAATAGCTGGGCTATTAGCTTCGTAGTTATAGCGTCCATATACAGTTCCAATGCCACGCAGCGCACCAAATGCAGCGTTAGCTACAGCGTCGCTGCTGTACAATGGAACAGTACCGGTGTTTGGTACAGTGTTTTCCTGGATCCAAAGAGAACCGTTGTACTTGCTAACCACCAAGTTAGCTCCGCGATCCTGGCTGGTTGTATTGATCCAGACGTTAGTCGCTGCAGTCTGTGCAAGAGTGCTAGGGACTGTTAGGCTTGGATAATAACCTTGGTATACCAACTGGCGTCCAAACACATAACCGTTCT
>Ga0208386_1000158_pt1 | contig 21833 bp, 24 predicted proteins | sample CryBogCBH16Oct07_FD_185510 | JGI IMG/M metagenome (GOLD analysis project Ga0208386, IMG submission 185510) | Freshwater microbial communities from Crystal Bog, Wisconsin, USA - CBH16Oct07 (SPAdes) | ecosystem: Environmental > Aquatic > Freshwater > Lake | place: Crystal Bog, Wisconsin, USA...
CTGCGTGGGCAAAGGGCGACATGAACGTGGAGGTTATCCGTGTCGTGATGGAGCCCGTAGGCGTAACCGATCGAGTCACCCCGATGGAACTTTTCAGCGAAGCGATCCATCACTTTTCTGACGCTGGAAATCACTACCTGATCGGGGCTGATGCCGGCCTTCACGAGAGCATCGTGCTGCTCGGTCGACATCGAAAAGACGAGGCGATGAGCGATGACTGGGCTCTTGGCCTGAGAGCCAAACCGATCCAAATGGAAGCGCCACGCCTCGGTGATCCGACGCTTCCTTTCTTCATTGGAAAGCTTGCTCGGAGAGGTGCTGCTGCCATCGGGATTGCGTCGAATCGCGTTGTGCAAAAATCCTCCGGCGTGAACCTGGCCGATCGATTCCTTGGAGGCGTAGTCCACAAAACCCTTCAGCTTCTTTCCCACTTCTTCATCCAACTTCTTGGCGGCTCGAAGAGTGGCTTTTCGTCCGGATGTCTCATCGAGATATTCCAGATCGAGCCTTCCTCGGGCCGTCGACTTGTGCGCGAAGATGAAACCGTTCTTCACGAAAGTTCCTCCAAGAATGCAATGGCTTGATCGAGCTTTGTCTCGATCCTTTCCATCGCGGAGGGATCGATCTTGCTGTCGAGTTCCGCTGCGACGATCAGTGCCTCGAGTGTCTCGGCCTTAGTGCGAAAACCACGCGCCTCGTGTAACCGATGGAATCGCTCATACGCCTCGGCGCTGATCAAAAACTCCATGCGTCGTGTGTTGGGTGGTTGATGATGCGGCATCGCGTTTTTTTGAGCGGAGTTGGTCGGGATCCGTGGGGCTCGGCTAACGGATTCAGGGAAATCTCTGGAGCGTGCCTGACACGCGGAAGAGGAAGCGGGGATGAAGCGCGAGCGACCCCGCCGGCACTTTCCGGGAGAAAGTGCTATCCTGTTGGTTGTTTGGCCCGGGTGAACAAACACCACGATCCAGCTTCCAGAGGTCTGGAATGGGTCTCGATGAGGGGGTCGAAGGAGGTTGTCCGGAGTAGGTCGAGCAGGTGGGTGAGCCGATTGCAGGGAAGCGGTGGGGATAGGGCCGATTCGCTGCAATGGGCGAGGTGTGAGAGGATCGTCTGGCAGGGTGAGCTGATGGGGTGGAGGAAGCAGGAACAAGCGGGGCCCACCCAGAGCCCCCAGTGACGTCCGCACAGCGGGCGACGACACCCCATGAGCATCCCGAAAAAGCAGGTGCGAGGAGACTGCTAAGAGAGGGCTTCGGAGAGTCCTGAATGAGGGGTCGAATGAATTCCATATCATCCATTCTTTCAGGAAAAAAAGCTCTTGGTGCTCCCGATCGGGAGCACCATGCCTCTGTAGATCTGTTTTATTTGGTGGCTATGCCACCAAACGTACCCAGCAAAACCGATGATCTGACCAAGGTGAAAACCTGGCTAGAGAAGCCCGAGCAGGCCGAGATCCTCGGCTATCTCCGGGAGATGATCCGACCGACGCTTCGGCCCGAGCTGCATGAGGAATTCATCCTCAAGAAAGCCCAGCGATTTCTTCGCTCCACGGGCTACCAACTTCCCGGTGAACGATGAGCTTGGAGCACAACCTCGGGGAGGGTCGGAGGAGGCCCCAGAACATGAGCGAAGCACTGCGTCTGCTGAGCTCAGTCATCCAGCCAAAGGGTGATCCTCCGGGGGTTCATCCCAAGTCGGAATTCATCAACACCAAGGCCGCCGCTCAGTGGCTCGGTATCCCCGAGCGATCGATGCAGCAGTATGTCCAAATGGGACTCCTCCCGAGCTACAAGCTCGGCAAGCACCGGCTCTTCCGTAAGAACGAATTGCTGGAGGCCCTGGGGGCCACGCGCAGGGCTACCCGTGCGGAGATTCTGAGGTGAGCGAGAGGCCTACTTGGAGGACTTCCCGGCGGTCTTCTTAGATCGTTTGGCGGGGGTCTTCGGAGAGGTCTGCTCGGACACCTTGCTTTTGCTCTTGGAACCCTTGGTGGCCTTCGCCTCGGGGAGGATGCCGAAGTACTCCTTCGCTGCCTTCTCGGTCACGAGCTCCCTGTAGTTCTCGAAGAGCATCTTGGGGGAGTTGCCTGCCTCCAGGGAGACTTGGGCAGCCGACTTGGTAACGGCCAGCCGGTAGGAGCAGAAGGAGTGCCGGAGGCCATTGTGGACGAGGGTGACCAAGGGCTCGTCCTGGGCATCGACCAGCTTGGAGGTGGCGTCCTTGAAGAGCTTGGTGAAGTGGAACTCATCGCGGATGCCGGGGAGGATCGGCCCCGTCTTGGCTCGAGGTTTGAGCCAGGCTTCTAGGGCGGGGACGATGGGTGCCAGTCGTCGGGTGGCGGTCTTGGCCTTGTCCTTGCCGACCTCGATGACCCCCTTGTCGAACCAGACGTCTTTCCACTCCAGCCGGAGGATCTCGATGGTCCGGAGTCCGGCGAACCCTCCCAAAGCAATGAAGGGGATAAACCGCTCCTCGATATTCTCCAGCAGGATGCGGAACTGGTCGGGGGTGTAGATCCCGATGTCACCCCCCTTATCGTCGTAGCGGGTGGCGAACTCTGCCTCGGTCTTCTCCCCTCGGGGGAGGTGCTTCTTGTCCCTCGCGTATGAGAAGAGGGTCAGCAGGGCCATCCGGTAGTTGTTCTTCGTGCGCCCAGAGGCCTTCTTCATGCCTGAGAGCCACTCGTCGATATCATCAGCCCTGATACCCCGGATCTGGCCTTTGAAGACGCCTGAGGCCTTCTTGAGCTTCGACTTGAGGTCGAGGATGTAGCGGCTCGATTTGGTGCCCTTGATGGACTCCAGAAACTTGGTCGTGAGTTCCGGGAAGGTGATCGGGGTGAGGGCACCCCGGCGGTTCTCCTCTTCGAGATGCTTGGCGTAGAACTGGGCAGCAGAAACGATGGATCCACCCCCGAGGATTTTGTGGGCTTCGGCAAATTGCCGGACGGCATCGGTGAGGGAGATTTCCAGTGGGGTGAGGATATCGACCGCGTCGTTGATGGAGGCGGTTTCCTTCGGGGTGAAAGCGGCCACATGGGCCACCCCTGTGGTCAGGGTCTGGATGATCTCCTTGGCACCAGCCTTGGCTGCCTCCAGGGACTTGAACTTGACCAGCTTGCGCTTTCCTTCGGCATAGTAGGCGGCTATGAATCGGCCACCACCAGCATCGTAAATCGGAATGCTGGCGGTCTTTTCCTTGATGATCTCCACCGGCCCACGTCCCTTCGCCTTCGCTGCAACACGGGGTCTTTTCATGCCCCAATTGTTACCTTTTTGTTACCTTTGGGTCAAATAGCTAGTTCTTCTCTGTAAAAACTACGTATTCGAACCCTGTATCGCGCACCATTTTTCTTACTTCTCAAGCTCCTGGGGAGAAGTCCGTCGCCAGCCCGCGCTCCTTCCAGGCGGTCAGTTCTGATTCTGAGGAGGCAAGCTTCTTTGCGAAGATCGTTGTTGCATAGTGACCAATCACCAGTCGAAAAGGGGGCTTCTCCTCATCCAGTAGATCGAGGATGAGCCTTGATGCTGCTGCCGGATCACCAGGCTGTTTTCCCTCAACCTTGGCGAGGTACGCCCCGAATTTACCAACGGTCGCCTCGTACTCGGGCAGTCGTGGTGCATGGTCGAGCGAGCGGCCGATGAAGTCCGTGCGATAGGGGCCAGGAATTACTTGGGTGAACTTGATGCCAAAGGCTGCGGTTTCCTGAGCGGCGGAGTCGCAGGCGGCATCGAGGGCCGCCTTGGCGCCGGCATAAACAGCAAATCCGGGGTGATTCGCGTAGGCGGCAATGGCGGAGAGGCTGATCACACGACCATGCTTTTGGGCGCGCATCACAGGAAGCACCGCCCGGATGAGACGAAACGGTCCGGTGAAATTTGTTTCAAGATTGCGGGCGAATTGCTCGTCTGTTGATTCCTCAAGCGCGGCCAGCAGCCCGTAGCCTGCATTATTAATCAGGACATCGAGCTGCCCAAACTGTTCCAAGGTTTCCTTCACGGCCCTCTCTGCATCCGCGGCCTTGGTCAGATCGAATCGGATCGCAACAGCCTTGCCGGGATATTGGGCGGTGAACTCTGCTACGCTCTCGGGATTGCGGACGGCCAAGGCGACCTGATGGCCACGGTTGAGGGCTTCCGTGGCCAGAGCGCGGCCAAATCCTGTCGAGGCACCAGTGATGAGAAGGGTCTTCATTGGTGAAAAGATTGGCCCTGACTCCAAACAAGTTCCAGATCAAAGGGCATTTTGATTCGCCTCACCTTCCCGCTTTCCTCGTGCCCGCAACCCTCTTAAACTCGCCTCCCTATGTGGAAGACCGCGCATGAGCATATCCTGAAACTGACCGTCTACGAACCAGGCAAGCCCGTGGAGGAGCTGGCACGTGACTTGGGACTCCGGGAGGAAGAGATCATCAAACTCGCTTCCAATGAGAATCCTCTTGGCCCTTCTAATAAGGCGCTGGAAGCGATGCGCCAGACGCTGGAACGTTCCCACTTCTATCCGGATGGCGGCGGGTACGAACTGCGCGGCGCCATTGCGGAGCGCCTCGGCGTCTCCCGGGAGAATGTCGTGCTCGGCAATGGATCCAACGAGATCATCGAATTTATCGGCCATGCTTTCCTGCGACCCGGCGACGAGGTGGTGGTGGCCCGTCATTCCTTCGCCGTTTACAGGCTGATGGCTCAACTCTTTGGCGCAGACACGCTCGAAGTGCCCGATCCCGGCTACACGGCCGATCTCGACGCCATGCTTGCGGCGATCACTCCGAAGACACGCGCCGTCTTCATTGCCAATCCTAATAACCCGACCGGCACGATGGTCGGACAGGAGTCAATCGACCACTTCATGGCCCGGGTCCCGGATTATGTGCTGGTGATCTTTGACGAGGCCTACCATGAATTCCTCGACGCAGCTCCCGATGTCCTGCCTTATGTCCGCGCGGGTCGAAATGTCGTTGTGATGAGGACCTTCTCCAAGATCATGGGCCTTGCGAATCTCCGCATCGGGTACGGCATCACCACGCCCGAGCTGGCCGCCGTGCTTCAGCGGACCCGTCAGCCGTTCAATGCCAATGGCATCGCCCAAGCCGGCGCCCTTGCCGGCCTCCTCGACGAGGAGCACATGCGCAACACCCGCGAACTGACTCACGAGGGCCGTGCTTATCTGGAAGCTGAGTTCGCCGCCATGGGGCTGGAGTATGTGCCGAGCGTCGCCAACTTCGTGCTCGTGAATGTCGGAGATGGCAATGCCATCTTCCAAGCCCTCCTCCGCAAAGGGATCATCCTGCGTGCCATGGCCAGCTACGGCATGCCGGAATGGATTCGCATTTCCGTCGGGACCATGGAGCAGAACCGCCGCTGCATCGCGAAGTTAAGACAGGCGCTCAATAAGTAGCCGTGCAAGAAACGATCGCCGCGCTGGCCACGCCCCCCGGCGAAGGAGCACTAGCTGTGATCCGAATCAGCGGACCGCAGGCTTTATCGATTGCTGACATCCTCTTCCGCGGATCGAAGAGTCCTTCTGCCCTGGGCGAAAGAACAGTCGCTTTTGGCAGGATCATTGATGCAGAGGGTGAAGTCATCGACGAGGCGCTGCTCACCGTGTTCCGAAATCCGCGCAGCTATACAGGCGAAGACTTGGTTGAGATCAGCGGCCACGGCGGATCGCTTGTCTCCTCGCGAGTCTTGGCACGGTCGCTTGAAGCAGGAGCCCGAATGGCTCGACCCGGGGAGTTCACCGAACGTGCCTTTCTTAACGGCAAGCTCGACCTGACGCAGGCCGAGGCGGTGATGGATCTTATCAGTGCCGGAACGCCGAGGGCGGCCCGCGCGGCGGCTGCTCAGCTGGAGGGTCGAATCGGCCAGGAGATCCATGCACTGCGAGGGGAATTGCTGGAATGCGTGGCCCATCTTGAGGCCTTCATCGACTTTCCCGAGGAGGGAATCGATCCCGAGAGTGGCGCGGCATTGCGTCACCGGATGGAAGGGATAGCGAAACGTCTTGGCGGTCTTCTTGCGACAGCCGATGAGGGGCGCCTGCTTCGTGAGGGAATCACGCTGGCTCTTTGCGGTGCACCAAACGCAGGCAAATCGAGCCTTCTCAACCGCCTGCTGGGAGCCGAGCGGGCCATTGTGAACGAGACTCCCGGCACCACGCGCGACACGATTGAGGAGAGGGCGAGTCTTGGCGGCTACCCCTTCCGAGTGATTGATACGGCCGGACTCCGGGAAACCACCGACCCGGTGGAACAAGAGGGCGTGCGCCGTGCACGTCATGCCGCGGAACAGGCCGATCTCCGTATTCACCTCGTTGATGCCTCCCTGCTCTCCGATGCGTTAGCAATCCCAGCACCACTTTTCGATGACGAGATTCTGGTCTACAACAAGCTGGACCTTGTGGGGAAGGCTTCTGATCGGAATGCCCTTCTCCAAGAACTTGCCATTTCCTGCCGCACCGGCGAGGGAGTCGACACATTGATTCGAACAATCATCGCCAAAGTGACAGGACATGCCCAAGAGAAGAGAGGGGCTTTAGGCGAGATCGCTCAGGATGGAGCTGCCATCAATGCGCGCCACCAGGATTGCCTCAAGCGTGCCGTGGCCAGCCTGCAAGTTACCATGGATCTACTCGAAGCAGGAGAGCCTCCTGAACTGGTGGCCGTGGAGCTGAGGTCTTCACTCGGTGCTGTGGGGGAGGTGGTCGGCGAGGCGGGCACAGAGGAGATTCTGGGAAAAATCTTCAGTAGTTTTTGCATCGGAAAGTGACACCCCCGCGGTCGAGGGGTTTTTTGAGATTTCCTGATGCATCCATTTCTTGCAAAGCAGGTTACGGATGGCGTCGAGAGCGCCAGATCCTTTTCACTTGTTCTGGCCTCCCTCTCTTATAGGCTTCCATTCTATGTCTACGGGAACTCTGCCCAACATGCATCCTCATGCCACGCCGGTTTCGACGCCGATTGCGTTCGATTCCAAGATTGAGGGAAACATTATTATCACCAAACTTGATGCCGCCATCAACTGGATGCGGAAGAACTCACTTTGGCCGATGCCAATGGGTCTCGCCTGCTGCGCGATCGAACTCATGGCAGCCTCTTCCTCGCGTTTCGACATCTCCCGCTTCGGCGCCGAGGTCATGCGTTTCTCACCACGCCAGTCTGACGTGATGATCGTCGCCGGGACCGTCACCTACAAGATGGCCCTCTCTGTGAAGCGTATCTATGAGCAGATGCCCGAGCCTAAATGGGTGATCGCCATGGGTGCCTGTGCTTCCTCGGGAGGCATGTTCCGCAGCTACGCCACCCTCCAGGGTGTCGACCAGATCATTCCCGTCGATGTCTATATCTCAGGTTGCCCTCCACGTCCCGAGGCATTACTGGATGGTCTGATGAAGCTTCAAAACAAGCTCATGTCCGAGCATTCCGTGCTCGATCAGAAGCGCGCACTTCTCCAATCTCTCCGATGAGCGCCGCCGCAGAAGCTACCAAAATCGAGGAGACTTTCTCTCCCGACGTTTTCGACCGGAAGGAATTCCGAGGTGAGACAACCATCTCCATCCATGCAACCCGGATCCATGAAGTTGCCCTCTTCTGCCGGGACACACTAGGGTTCGACATGCTTCTGGATGTCTGCAGTGTCGATAATGCCGGACGCCATCCACGCTTTGAGGTGATCTACGAGCTCTACTCGATCGCCAAGAAAACCCACCTGCGCCTGAAAAGCAGTCTGCCGGAAGATGAGCCCGAGATCGACTCCGTGACAGACATCTGGCCTACCGCCAACTGGCACGAGCGCGAGGTCTGGGACATGATGGGGATCAAATTCCGCAATCATCCGGATCTCCGTCGCATCCTTATGTGGGAGGGATATCCTTACCACCCCCTACGCAAGGAGTTCCCACTTGAGGGCATCCCCTCCGATGTCCCCGATATCGCTTTCACCGAGGTGGCACCGCTTGCCGGAGGACCTTTCGTCACCATTCCCACCGAGGGCAACACCGAGGTGCGTGAACCTCGCGCCCGCCACGCCGGAGAACTTCCGACGACGGCTACCTTTATCGCGGAGCCTTGATCGCCGGGGAATCCGCCTTCCGGGAGTACCTCTCGGGCCTTTCCGAGCAGCAAGAGGTCGCACTCGACACGGAGGCCGATAGCCTTCACTGCTATTTCGAGAAGCTTTGCTTGATCCAGAGCGGTTGGGGTCAGGAGCCGCAGAGCGGTTGGGCTCAGGATCTGAAACTCATCGACCCTCTGGCAGGCCTGCCACTTGAGGAATTCTTCAAAGCCCTCGAGGGAAAGACGGTGATTTTTCACGATGCAGACTACGACCTGCGCCTGCTGCGTCGCTCCGGTGACTTTCCCGATAAAAATATTTTCGACACCATGCTCGCTGCAAGAATCTGTGGTGAACCCCAGCTAGGCCTGGCAGGACTCGTGGAAAAATATTTCGGCATCACCCTCTCAAAGGCCTCGCGCAAGGCGAACTGGGCCCAGCGCCCTCTCTCCGACCAGATGGCGGAGTATGCCCTGAACGATGTCCGTTTTCTCTCGCAACTGGCCAGTATCCTCTACGAACGCCTGCAGGAACTCAATCGCACCGCGTGGTATGAACAGTCCCGCGATCGCATGGTGAAGGGGACCCGCGAAACCCGCCAGCGTGATGAGGAAAACCTCTGGCGCATCACCGGCTACGCGGCTCTCTCACAGCGAGGTTGGGCGATTCTGAGGGCCCTCTGGCACTGGCGTGATTCCGAGGCCCGGCAATGGGATCGCCCTGCCTTTCATGTGCTCTCCAATGAAAGCCTGCTGCGTCTCGCCGATGACGCTTCACGAGGTGGACGCTTCTCGCGCCCTCGCATTCCGCAGCCACGTGCTGACCGGATGGAGGAGACCCTCGAAGCGGCGCTAGCGCTCCCGGAATCCGAGTGGCCCCAGGTGATCCGCGGAGTTCGCATCCGTGCTTCAAAGGAACAAATCGACCGCTTCAACCATCTGCGTGATTTCCGTGACAAGGTGGCACTCGAGATTGATCTCGACCCCTCTATCATTGCCCCCAAAGCTGCTCTGGAAGCGGTGGCGGCCGATCCCTCGGCTTCCATCCTTCTGCCATGGCAGCGCGCCCTGCTGAAGCTTTCGTCTGCTGAAGAAAAAGCGGCGCCCCCAGCACAGCCCAACCTCCTCTAGGGACCCTAGGAGACTAGGAGAAAACCAAAACTCAATGAACTCCGGGCATGATGAAGCCGGTCTTCGCTGGGATCTCATTGACCTCGCGCTGACAGAGGATCTTGGTGATCGGGGTGACGTCACCTCGCAGGCTTTTATTCCGGTCACATCAGTCTCTCTTGCCAGGATCGTCGCCCGCGAAGAGTGCATCGTCTCGGGACTCTCGACTGCATCGGAAGTTTTTCGACGGATCGATCCCCAACTTGAAGTCACTCTCCGATGCGCCGAGGGGGACCGACTTGCCCCGGGAGCAACCCTGATCGAGTTGAGGGGTTCATCCCGATCAATTCTCTCCGGTGAGCGAACAGCGTTGAATTTTCTTGGCCGCCTCTGCGGCATTGCAACTCTCTCGGCTCTCTATGCCGAAAAAGTACTGGGAACGAAGACCGTACTCCTCGATACCAGAAAGACAACGCCAGGCTGGCGACTTCTCGAAAAGCGGGCGGTCAAAGCAGGCGGCTGCACCAATCACCGGATGGGACTGCATGATGCCGTCCTGGTGAAGGATAATCATCTGGCAGCGCTTGGCTCCCTCGATGCACTGCCAATCGTTATCACGAAACTTCGCGCCGAGCATCCCGGCCTACCGATCGAGGTTGAGGCAGACACGCTGGAGCAGGTGGAGCGCTTGCTTGCAATGACGGGGATCGATGTGATCCTGCTCGATAACATGGACACGACTATGATGCGAAACGCCGTGGCCCTCCGAAACACCTTTTCCCCTGCCGTACTCCTCGAGGCCAGCGGCGGTGTCACGCTGGAGACCCTGCGCCCGATCGCCGATAGCGGCGTGGATCGGATTTCCGTGGGCGCACTGACCCATTCGGCTCCTAACGCCGATCTCTCGATGGAACTCGGGCATGCCATCTGAATCGTCAGCCTTCCTCCCCTTGGATGGCAAGGCACTCACGACTGCTTCGCCTTGGAATATTCCGGTGCAAGTACTCCAGGAAACCACTTCCAGTAACGACGAACTACTCCGAATGGGCGAGGAGGGAGCTCCGATGGGCACGCTTCTCTTTGCCGAACGCCAATCAGCTGGGCGCGGCCAGTTCCGTCGGCCCTGGTCCTCGGCGCCGGGACTCGGACTCTGGTTTTCCCTCCTGCTAAGGATGCCGATCAATGATAGCACGATTCCCTCGCTCGCGGCATTCGCAGCCGTCGCCCTGGTGGAGATGATCCGGGGTCTCGGTGTTGATGATTGTGCCATCAAGTCACCCAATGATGTCCTGATCGGAGGGAAAAAGGTGGCCGGCATTCTGGTGGAAACCCGCACAGGCAAAGATCCCTTCGCCGTGGTCGGCATCGGCCTTAATGTGAATCATACCAGCGAGGATTTCCCCGAGGAACTTCAGCAACGCGCTTGCTCGCTTGCCATGGCCTGCAAAAGCCCGCTCGAGCGAACTGCGGTTGCAATCTCACTGATTACAAAATTAGGAATCTCGGAACACCTCATGCGGGAATCCCCGGAGGAGCTTCTCGCGACATGGAATCGGTATCTCCTGCCTTCCTGATTCACACAGGCATCGGGAATAAACCACGCGGACCTCAGGAAGACAGGAAAATGAAGGGCCACAGAAAGCACACATGGCACAGGGAAAAACGATACTCTGGAGACTCTTTATGTGATTTCTGTGCATCTTGCGGCTAAACACATCCTAAAGGTTTCTCCCATTCGTGAGTTCCTGAGTTCCATATTCCATATCTCATTCAGCGAGCATGCCTTCCTTAGCTCCCATTTTAGCAATCGAGTCCTCCTGCGATGAGACGGCCGTGGCGATCCTGCGTGCACCCGGCATCATCCTCTCCAGTCTGATTGCCTCGCAGGCGGAACTCCATGCACGCTTCGGCGGCGTGGTACCTGAGGTGGCCTCGCGCAATCATCTGATGGCCATTGATCCCTTGGTTCGACGCGCCTTGGAGGACGCAGGCATCGCCGCTTCGGATCTGGGGGCCGTGGTCGCGACCTCGGGTCCCGGTCTTGCACCCGCCCTGCTCGTCGGAGCATCCTACGCCAAGGGCTTCTCCCTTGCTTTGGGGATTCCGTATCTGGCGATCAATCATCTTGAGGGACACCTGCTCTCTCCCTTTCTTGGAGCCGTGGAGATCCCGGAACATCTCGCCCTGCTGGTAAGCGGCGGCCACACACAACTGACCCACGTCAGAGGCGCCGGCGACTATTCCGTGCTGGGCAGGACGCTGGACGATGCGGCGGGCGAGGCCTTTGACAAAACGGCGAAACTCCTTGGACTTCCCTATCCGGGCGGCATCGAGATCGATCGCCTGGCCGAAGGCGGCAATCCCGAACGTCATCAATTCCCCAAGGGCTTGATGGAAAAAGGTAATCTCGATTTCAGCTTTAGCGGCCTGAAGACCTCGGTCCGCTACTTTCTGGAGAAAAACCCTGATCTTTGTAGCACCTCGGAAGGGATGGCCGATCTATGTGCATCCATCCGAAAAGCGATCGTTGGTGTCCTTCTTGAAAAAACCGAAAGGGCAATGGAGATCTCTAGTCTTCATGAACTCGCTGTCTCGGGGGGGGTCGCGGCTAACCGCGCCCTGCGACACGGACTTCAGGACCTCTGCACTACCAAGGGATGGAAATTGCATCTTCCCGCGCCGGAGTTTGCCACGGATAACGCCGCCATGATCGCCTTCGCTGCCTTGCACCATCTGCGCTCTGGAGAGCAAAGCTCTCTAGGGTTGGAGATCTCACCCCAGTGGCAGGTAGGAAACTGAGATTGTAGGCAGAGAAATCAATTTTGATGTTGCGCTGGAAGGGTTTATGGAACAAACAAGCGTGATGAACTCCCCCCGTTCCTTCCTCCTCTCACTCGTCGCCGCCCTTCTTGCCTCCTCAGCTTTTGCCAGTGGATGGGGTGATGATTACAAGGTCGCCCTCGCCACAGCAGCCAAGGAAAACAAAAAGGTCCTGCTCGATTTTACCGGGAGCGACTGGTGCGGTTGGTGTATTCGCCTAAAAAAGGAAACCTTTGATCAGCCCGCATTCAAGGAGTTTGCCGACAAGAACCTCGTGCTGGTGGAGGTGGACTTCCCTCAGGGAAAAACCCTTCCGAATGCTGTGAAGATGCAAAATGACGGACTTCAGGAGCAGTATCAGGTGCAGGGATTTCCAACCCTCGTCCTACTCTCGCCTGCTGGAAAAGTCATCAAACAGGAGAGCGGTTACATCCCTGGAGGTCCAAAGGGCTTTATTGATTGGGTAAACTCCGCAAAGTAGGAAACCTACCTGCTTGCGATTTTGCTCCTGACAGCAGGGGCGACTTCATTACCCAAAATCTCGATGGCCTTGAGGGCCTTGGGATGAGGCAGCGTGCCAGGACTCATCTGAATCGTGATCCGGTCAATGCCTCCGAGCACTTCATTGTAATGGAGGATTTTTTCTGCTCCCTCTTTTGCGTCACCGATAATAAGCGCCCCTTCCGAACCACAGAGGACGTCGAAGTGGGATCGTCGGATCGCAGGCCATCCGCGTTCCTTGCCGATCTGGCCGAACATCCGCTCATAGCCGAGGAAGTAATCATCGCGGGCTTCCTTGGTTGTTGAGGCGAAGGCACCAAGGGCGTGGATGCCAACCTTCAGTTTCTCCGGCGCATGTCCCGACATGGCGCCGGATTCGCGGTAAAGATCGACGAGTGGCCGAAAGCGGTCCGGTTGCCCTCCAATGATCGCGATCATGAGAGGCAGGCCGAGGGAGCCCGCTCGGATCACTGACTCGGGGGATCCTCCCACCCCGATCCAGATTGGAAAAGGGTTCTGCAAAGGGCGCGGATGGATCTCCTGATCACGAAGCGGCGGGCGATGCTTCCCAGACCAGGTGACTCTCTCGCTTGCTCGGATCTCCAAAAGAAGACGCAGCTTCTCGTCGAAGAGGGAATCGTAATCCTTGAGATCGAGCCCGAAGAGCGGATAGGCCTCAGTGAAGGAGCCTCGTCCGGCAACGATCTCCGCGCGACCTTCCGAGATCAGATCGAGCGTGGCAAATTCCTGAAAGACTCTCACCGGATCAGCGGCACTCAGCACGGTGACCGCACTTGCGAGGCGAATCTTTTTCGTGCGGGCTGCTGCAGCTGCCAGCAAAACGACCGGAGCCGAGTCGAGGAACTCTTCGCGGTGATGCTCCCCAATCCCAAAGACGTCGAGTCCCACCCGATCGGCCGTCTCGACCTCCTCGAGCAGATTCCGAAGCCGGACGACAGGGTCAACCTTGGCTCCTGTCACTGGATCGGCTGTCGTGGCAACGAAGCTGTCGATTCCAATTTGTAACGCGCTCATTCCCAAAAATATCACACTACTCCAGCTCAAAGTTGATATTGATCGTATAGCCGCCTGAATTACCCATTCCTTCCGGCACCGGGGCGATCTTGAGGACCTTACGTGCAGCTTCAAGGACGGACTGATCCATCACGGGGTTTCCGCTAGGTTTCGAGAGTGAGAAATCACTGATCGTTCCATCGCGCTGAATCGTGATTTTCAGAACAGTGGCAAAGTCGTGACGATGCTCCGTGGGAATCGAGGTCGGCTGCTCCCACTGACTGTAGAAGCGATCGTGGATCAGACTATGATAGGCATCAATGGTCCCGGGATCTGCACCATTGCCACCCGCTCCTCCTGCGCCTGTCCCACCTCCCTTGGAGGCGAGAAAGGCCGCCTTGGCATTGGAGTTGCCAGTGCCTTCGCCCTTCGCTGTCGAAGATTTCTTGGTGTCGCTGGAGCTCTTCTTGGAGCCTTCTGTGGATTTCTCAGAATTTTGGGATGAAGCCTTTTTGTGAGGATGATCCTCGTCATTGCATTGCTGGCTCTGCTCCTTCTCGGTCTTTTCTACTTTTTCTGGTTTTGGAGAGGGCTTCGGAGTTGCCTTCGGTTTCGGATGGGGAGTCGGCGAGTGTTTGGGCTTAGCAGGCGTCTGATGAGGCGAAGGCTTGGGAGTTGGCTTGGGAGTCTCTTCGGGCTCCGGGGTTGGCTTAGGAGTCTTCTCAGGTGTTGGTGTCGGTGTCGGTTTAGGAGTAGGCTTAGGCGTGGGGGTCGGCGTCGACTTGGGTGTAGCCGAAGGCGTGGGAGTGGGAGTTGCCGAGGGTGTCGGCGTCGGTGTCGGCGTCGGTGTTGATTTAGCCAAGGAAATCTCGGAGGGTGGCTCGGGTGTCTGCAGGGGTTGCTTTTCGTTCTTCTGAAGAGAAAGCGGGGTGGGGCGAGGCTTGCTCTCACGAGGCTTCTCGGGCTCTTCTTTGTCCTCCTCTTTTTCCACAGGTGATTTGATGGCCGGGGTCGCCGTTGTTTCCTGAGGAGCCGAGAAAGAGCCTGTCTCCATCCAGGTGAGCTGACCGGAGGGTTTATTGATCGGCCTGTTGAAAAACCAAATCAGTCCACCAATCAGCATGAGGTGCACCAAGGCCACGACGATGAGTGCCCTGCGGAAGCGGGGTTCTTGCCTGCTCATCGTCGATTATTGCTTGGATGTCTGGCCATCTGGCCGGGTCATCACGCCGACCTTGGAAATGCCGGCCTTATGGAGTAGGTCCATCACACGGACGAAATTCTGCACAGGGAGATCACGGTCCGGTCGGACAACGACGGCAAGGTTCGGCTGTTCTTGCTTGAGGGAAGCAAGACGCCCCTCAAGTTCGGCCGGGGAGATCACCTGCTCGTTCAGCTTGATGACATCATTGCGATCGACGGAGAGGGTCTGAACCTGTGCTGGATTGACCTCGGCCTTTGCGGTGGAGCTACTCGGAACGATCAGGTCCATGCTGTTCTCCATGAGCGGGGTCGTGATCATGAAGATGATCAGCAGGACGAAGGCCAGATCAAGCAGCGGCGTCACATTCAGCTCACTGAGCGTGTGCAGCGCGTTGCGGTCCGAGAATCTACGCATGGGATTAATGCAGCGGTCCCTAGCCGTTGCGGCTCCCGTGGGTGACGTAGCGATGCTCGATCTCGCTGGAGAGTTCAGCGGCGAAGTTGTCGCAGGAAACGATCATTCCGCGAACGCTGGTCACGAGAAAATTATACCCGAACATCGCTGGAATCGCGACCAGCAGACCGGTCACCGTCGTGATGAGGGCACCGGAGACGCCAGGTGCCATAGCTGCAAGGCTAGCGCTTCCCGAAGCGGCAATTCCCCCGAAGGCATCCATGACGCCCCAGACAGTACCGAGCAGACCCACAAAGGGAGCACCACTGACCGCCGTCGAGAGAATGATCATCTGCGACTCCAGCTTCAACGAAGACTCGCCGACGGCACGTTCCATGGCGGCCTGGACGGAGCGCATCTGCGCGGGGGTGATACGATCAGCGTATTTGAGGCGTGACTTGAAGGTCTCGTCCACCTCGGTCGAACCGAGCACTTGAAAGCAGAGCTCTTCGCAGCCAGCCTGATAGATCTCGTAGAGGGGAGATCCCTCAAACTCCAGCCCTGTCTCGAAGATATTCAGCGGTTCGCGATCGCGATGGAAGAGGGCCATAAAGCGTTCGGACTGTTTCTTGGCAAAGCTCAGGACCCGAATCTTGGTGATCATCACCGACCAGCTGAAAATAGACCCAACGAAGAGCGTCAGGAGGACGGCCTTTCCCTCGGGTGTGGACTCGAGGAAGGCATAAACGATTCCGCTGCCGAGCAATAAGGACATGAGTCAAAGAATCACGGTTTCCTGGGGATAGGTAAACTCAAGAATCACTGGACCGTGCTGTGGAAACAGCTCAAGGAGAACGGACCGGGAAGGCATTTCGAAATCCTGAAAGTCGAAGCCCGGGGCGACCGTGCAGCCAGTAAGCGTGGCCCCCTTATCCAAGGGTCTGGCACCCTGCCACCACCCCGAGGGAACAACATGTTGCGGTTGCTGTCCCAAAAAGAGGTCCCGACCAAGAAAGATTGTTTCGAGGTTCCCGGCTGGCGAGATGGTCACCAATTCTAATGGTGAGCCGCCGTAGTGATGCCAAACCTCGTCTGCCGCGACTCTGTGAAGAGCTAAAAACGATCCAGCCGGCAGCAGGAAATGGATGGCGGTGCTTGCAGAGCGAAGACGCCCATCGGCAAGGGTGACGACCTCCTTGGACCGAAAGGTCTCAGCATAATACCCGCCCTCCGGATGAGAGGTCAGTCCGAGTCGGGCAATGATTTCGCTAACATTCAGCTCTTCATTCACAGGCGTATCATCTTCCTGCACCACCCTAGAACAAGCGGGAAGTGACTGTGCCGGCAAAGAGCTTGGAATGCGGCTTTGCCATGGGGTGGTGAGCCCGATATCAAGGTGGGATGTTTCGTCCCGCCTTCCTAGCCCCGTTACTGGTCATCACATTGCTTTCCGGTTCGCTTCAGGCTGTGGATCCGCAAGTGGTCCCCGATACCACGTTGTCACCGTCCCAAACAAACGCACTGGTCCCATCCGCTCCCGCCCCCTCGGAGAACCGCTACGACGTCCTCTCCAAGATGATCACACCGATGGCGGGTGTCCTCCTGGGTGGCAACCAGACCAGCGATCGGGCCCTAACGCTAAAAGCTACCGTTGATCAGGTGGCCGGGCGCCTGCCGCAAGTGATCAAGGGGGCGACCTTCACGGCCAAGATCGAGTATCCCGGCAGGATCCGCGTCGAGGCTCCCGTGATGGGGGAGACCCTCACGGTCTGTCGTAATGGCAACGAGGTCTGGGCGGTGCCCGGCGCAAAAATCCAGTTCCTGCTCGGACAGTTCAAGCAGAAGCCTCCCCTCCAGCAAAAGAATCCCGCTCCGCTCCAGCTCCCGTTCACCGCGCAGCAGGCAGTACTTCTTCCGGCACTCTTCCAGCTCGAGCACACGCAGGAAGTCGCAGAGATCGGCGGAACTTCCTGCCGACTCATCTCCGGCGGCCTGATCCCCGAAGTGGCCAAAGCCGCGAACGCCAAGGATTTCTCAGCCAAGCTCTGGATCTGCTCCGAGTATACTCCGAAGCGCATCGACATCCGGAGGAGTGACTTCGCCATGTCCTTCCTCATTGCGGAGCTTTCCTACTCCCCTCAATTTCCTCCCTCGACCTGGCAGCCCCCCGAGGGAGCCGCGGATATCTATCGGTGCGATGCCGCGCAGCTGCAGCAACTCCTCTATGTCTTGATGAACTCGCTCCAGATGAGCCCTCAGGACAAACCATGGCTCAATGAACCGGCACAGAACACCGGAGGACTCCCAAGCCTGCCATCAACGGCTGTGCCCTTGAATCGTTAAAAGGTTAAAGAGTTAAAGCGGTTGAAAGCTAATACCGCTTTTTTCGTTCTCTACCTCTATACATTTCCACCTTTCCACCTTTCCACCTTTCCACTTTTTAACCTTTCAACTTTTCACGACTTTTCCCCATGCCTCTTCTCCAACTCCAGCAGGTCACCCTCCGCTATACGGATCTTCCGCTTCTCGACAAAGTCGACCTGCAGATCGATCCCGGTGAGCGCGTCTGCCTGGTGGGTCGCAACGGCACCGGGAAGACCAGCATCATGCGAGTCATCTCCGGCGAGGAAAAACCTCAGGAAGGAGATATCACCAAGCCAAACGGAGTCATCCTGACAAGGCTCCCCCAGGAGGTTCCGGATGGCATTGTCGGCACAGTCTACGAGGTGATTCATGGAGGGCTCCGGGTCGGCGGCGCGGAGGAAGACTGGGAGGCCGATGTCCGCGTCGAGGATCTGATGGAGGAGATGAAGCTCCCCGCCGAAAAAGAATTCCAGAGTCTCTCCGGAGGGATGAAGCGCCGTGTACTCCTCGCCCGCGCTCTCGTCGGTCAGCCCGATGTCCTGCTGCTCGATGAGCCAACCAACCATCTCGACCTCGAATCGATCCTCTGGCTTGAGAACTTCCTGTTGAAAGTCAAACCGACCCTCTTCTTCGTGACCCACGATCGCGCATTCCTCCGGAAGCTCTCGACCCGCATCGTCGAGCTGGACCGGGGGCGACTCACCAGCTGGGCCTGCGACTACGATACCTACCTCGAGAGGAAGGGTGCCTTCCTCGATGCCGAGGAGAAGCAATGGGCGGCCTTCGACAAGAAGCTTGCCCAGGAGGAGGCATGGCTCCGTCAAGGGGTGAAGGCCCGTCGCACCCGTAACGAAGGCCGTGTGCGCGCCTTGAAATCGCTGCGCGCCGAACGGGGTAAGCGCCGCGAACGCGTCGGCTCCGCCAAGATCGAAATCCAAGAGGCTGGTTCTTCAGGCCAGAAAGTCATCGAGGCGAAAAATATCAGCTTCCAGTATGGGGATCACCCGATTGTCAGCGACTTCACCTCCACCCTCTGGAAAGGGGATAAGGTCGGCATCATCGGCCCCAATGGCGCGGGCAAGACAACACTGCTCAAAATGCTCCTCGGCAAGCTTGAGCCAACGGAGGGGTCCGTGAAACTCGGCACTCAACTCCAGATTGTTTATCTCGACCAGCTACGCGATCAGATCGATGGGGAGAAGAGCCTAGGACAGAATGTCGCGGGCGATGCCGAGACCGTCACCTTCCAAGGACGCCCCGTCCATATTCACACCTATCTGAAGGACTTCCTGTTTCCCTCAGATCGAATTCGGATGCCCGCCAAGATGCTCTCGGGAGGTGAGCGAAACCGCCTTCTACTGGCACGCCTCTTTCTCCAACCGGCGAATGTCCTTGTTCTCGATGAGCCGACCAATGATCTCGATGCAGAGACCTTGGAACTGCTCGAGGAGCTTCTCGTCGGCTACGAAGGGACGCTCTTGCTCGTCTCCCACGACCGTGCCTTCCTGGATAATGTGGTCACCAGCACCTTCGTCTTCGAGGGAGAGGGACGCATTACCGAATACACCGGCGGGTACGAAGACTGGGTCCGCCAGCGCAAGGAACTCGCCCGCGTAGCCGCAATGCCCGTGTCACTCACGCCAAAAATCGAAGCGCCCAAGCCCGGAAAGACGGAGAAGGGCCGCAAGTTCCTCAACCGCGAGCAAAGGGAATTGGATGAGCTCCCGGCAAAGCTGGAGGAACTCGAAACCAAGCAGGCAGAACTCTCCGAACGACTGGCTGATCCCGCTCTCTATCAGAGCAAGGATGGAGAATTCCAGAAAGTGGAGAGGGAACTCAACCAACTCCACCAGACCATCGAAAAGACGATGGCCAGATGGGAGGAGTTGGAAGCGCTCAGGGCTGAGCTTAAGAACTAAAGCTAACCTCAGTTTTCCATTGGTGAGCGCTTATTTCATCATGGAGGCTTTATTGTAAAGATCCTGCGGCTTCGCAAACAGCAACATTTCCAATGTAGTAATAAAACATTCTAGTTTTTTTGATGAGTTCGTTAATATGTTAATATAATCCGTGTAAAAATTTGATGGGCTTGCTTTATCCCAACAGGATTTTACTGCGTGTTTAAGTATTAGAGACTTCCATTTATCTGCACAAGTATTCCTACTTGGAAGCAATGGATATAATACGGGCCTTAGTACATTGGAGGCAATTTGAAGCAGGTTTAATGAGAATGCTACTCTGGCGTCATAGATGGCATATTTTTTATGATCTCTCATGCTAAGAGCTTTCGACCAAGAGGCTATACCGCTCGATTCATTATTAATTAAATCCGCCGCTTTACTTAATGCATAGCATTTTATTTTTTCTTTATTATTTCCATGTATTCCACCCCATGTAGAGACGTAATATCTCGTGAGCTCTACTTTTTGTAAGGAATCAGAAACGGAGAATTTTTGCGATAATTTATCTTTGAGGGATAAATTCTGGTGATATTGATTAAGTTTAGAATCTATATGAATTCCCTGAGGCAATTTGCTCAGATTTAGTTTACGCCAGCAGTACCAATCATTGGATTCATTCAAATAAAGCCCTGCATAATTTCCAAGAGCTTCGGTCAAATTCATTTTAGGATTTATTGCTATCTTTAGAATTTGCTAATTATCACTATTTCCATGTCCCAGATTTTGAAGGAATCGCCAGTTATTTCAGCTTCATTACATTCATTGTACCACAACTCAAACTCTTCTGAGTCAATGAGTCTGAGACTCTCTAGATCAAAATCATGTCTTTAAGGGTCAAGAGTGTTCCAATCACTCAATGGGATTTCTTCTCCACGAGATCCGTCTTCATTTAGGTGGTAGGCGTGTACCTCTTTTGCTTTGCAGAGTTTCTTTGCGATTATTTCGGCGTTATTCATTGTTGTTTTACGTTAATGAAGTTGTTTGGTTTATGATGTAACTATAGTTATATTTATTTAAGTCTTCACTAAGTAGCCCTGCTTCATCCCACTGCTTTCTACGGCATCGGGTTCGCCGGATAGTAATTTCCGTTGAGATAGTAGCATGGTACCCCCTTGTAAATGACTAAGGGGGCTTGAGGAGTGCCTTGCTGCACCATAACAGGTTGTTGGATCACTGTTGTAAGGGGCGCTGTGTAAACAGGAGTCGGAACGACATAGGCCCCGTAAGCCTGAGCACCTGCCCCAAATGCGGCGGTCAGGCCAAAAAGCGTCCATCCAAGACCATTCGGAATGCCGGTTCCATACCAGCCTCCGGGATTGCATCCGCCGCGATAATAGCCCCCTCCACAGTTACCATTCCAACCTGCCCATCCCCCACCCTGAGCACAGTAGCTCCCATAGGGCGCAGTGATGGCTGTCTCTGCGGCGATAAGAGAGAGGATAACTATGATCAATCCTCTTTTTAGACCAAAGTTCATACCCTTCTTCTTGGTGCCCGACATAAATGCTTGAGAGGTTGTCCAAGCTGCAAAGCGGCGAATGTCTTCCTGAATGGAGTATGAACTTTTCATCTTATGGCCCGAAGGGGTTATGGATCCCTGCAGGATTGAGATGGCAACCGGGGCCTTTGTTAGGACTGCCGCAGTAGACGCAGACCGAGCCACCGGCGCCTCTCACATGAAGGCCTGTGGATGGATTAAATTGGCACCCTTTTCCGCGCGTTGGTGATCCGCAGTATCGGCAGGTATTCGGGTCGTTAGGCTTCAGATGGAAGCCATTAGGGCTTTGTCTGCATCCTTGCCCATAGTTGGTGGAGCCACAATAGACGCATGTGGAATTGCTCATGGTTCACGAACCTCGTTTTAGGCTATCCCAGCAGCAACCTTGATGATCTCAATCATCTTATCGAGTGCTGGAAAATCAGGTTCTTTTCCCATGCAGGCACAAGAAAACTTCTTTTCACCATTGATAAAGAATTGGAACTTATTGAGACGCTCAATTGATTTAATTGAATCGTATGGGATATTGTCCGGATTCTCCCATAGCATTTTGTAGAATATTCCCGTTTTCGTTAAGACAACACCATCTTTGCCGCTACCCCAAACGGTATCATCATAAACGAGAAAGATATACTCCTCCTTATTTTTAACGATCGAGTCTCTGGCAGTTGATAGTTTACCCGCCGGGATCCCTGGGATCTTTGAAATCCGATCGTGCGCTGGAAAGGACTTTAATAATTCTTCTATTTGACCCCAATGATCTGTTGACAATGAGTTTTTACTTATTACCGAAGTCGTCCCAGCAGGTTCAGCAGGTTCAGCAGGTTCAGCAGGTTCAGCAGGTTCAGCAGGTTCAGCAGGTTCAGCAGGTTCAGCAGGTTAAGCAGGTTCAGCAGGTTCAGCAGGTTCAGCAGGTTC
>Ga0208386_1000170_pt1 | contig 20893 bp, 33 predicted proteins | sample CryBogCBH16Oct07_FD_185510 | JGI IMG/M metagenome (GOLD analysis project Ga0208386, IMG submission 185510) | Freshwater microbial communities from Crystal Bog, Wisconsin, USA - CBH16Oct07 (SPAdes) | ecosystem: Environmental > Aquatic > Freshwater > Lake | place: Crystal Bog, Wisconsin, USA...
AACCAATGATGGGTCTTGGAAAATCCAGAAAACGATTGAAGAGGCTGCGTCTAAAGTTGTCTTAGAAGCATTTTTGCCCAAAGTGCGGCGGCCTTCTGCAGTTGTATACTCAACGCCGTCAAATACGCCATAAACACGACCAACGGTTGTGTTTGCAGCTGCTTGAGCAGCGATTGTTAATTGACCTGAAGCAGTCAAAGCTACTGGTTGGAACTGGTAAAAAGACTGACCAGAGCTCAAAGAGTAGGGAGCAGAGTATGAAGATCCGGGTGTGAATGTGTTTGTGCCAACGAATGGGACAGAACGATCCAAACCACTTGGATGATACACTGGCTTCAGACCAAAGGGTTGAAATGTTGCTGACATAGTGTCAATTTCCTTTGTTTTTGAAGTTTGTTATTGGAAGCGAACGTTTTTATTGGTCGCCTTTGCGGCCTCTTTTTCCATTTCCAAAAGTCCACCCTCGAGTACTGAACGCCCACCTTTACTTCCCTCTGCAGCACCACGCACTTGTGCGGTGATGTTGCGTTGGTGCTCGAGGGGATCCTCGAGGTGTAGCATCTTCATAACTTCTTGGTACATGTCTTCTGGTAACTTAAAGAGGATCATCTCATTACAAGATACACAGCCTTCAAACTTGCCCGAGCTCATCTTGCCTAGTCCTTCAAAGCCTTCTCCTAATTCCGAGGCTTTAACTGGCTCATAACCCAACGCCATACGTTTGTCGATACTGTCGTAAGTATTGGTTGAAGACAACCAACACAAGTGCATGCCGGGAATTGTATTCGCCGGAATGTCAGGCAACGCACTATTTGCCCACTTGTCTCTAAACGCATCAAGGCGTTCACGACGTGCAATGTCATCAGGAGCGGCGGTCATCGCGCGCTCTTTTACTTCTTGAACCCGATCAGCTATGCGATCTTCTATGGTTCTCTTAATTCTTGTATTTGCCATTTTGTTTATCCTCTATTTTGGCGGTCATACTGCGCGTATGCCCGGATCATTTTGTTGCGTCGCTCTACATCGTCCCATGCGCCTGCGTCTTTAATTGCTTGAACACGGTCACGACTTAACGTGATGGTATTCTTGCTAGTTGCTGCCGACTCGTTCCTACTGGTAGGAGTTGGTCCGGCGCGGCGTTTTGGTTTGTCGCTCTTTTCCGCCTGATAGCGGTGTGGCAAACGTGCAGATAAACGATTATCAAGCTCGTCCCAGTATTCTGAGTCTGACGGATCCCATCCATCAGCTGCAAGCTCTTGATCTATTACCTTGGCAATTCTACTATCTGTATCTCGGGCCTGTGGATCGAACCATGCGTTCTTTTTTAACCAACGTGTAGCGTGTTCTTGAACTTCTGTGCTAATTGGGTTAGGAACGTTTTGTTTTGGAGCCTTGGCAGCCTCGATTTGTTGCTTTTTATAGTGTTGGATCTGTTGCAAACGCTGTTTTGCGTCTGTTAACTGCTCCAAATACTCCACCTGAGCGGCCGCATCACCTGCTTGCGCTGCTTGTAGCATCTTCATCTTAGCATATTCGACCTTTGTGGCCTCATCTTCGATGGTTTTGTCAATCTGGGCAATACGCAGTGATGCCGCGCCATTTTCCAGTGATGCTAAGCGTCTTGCAAGCTCTTCATTACGCTTCTCAAGTGAACTAATCTTGTTTTTAGCGCTAATTTCACGTTGGCGCTTAAGTTCTTTCTTTAATTTACGCTCTTCGCGTCGAGCTTCACGGATTTTTTCCCGTTCTTCCTCGGTTTCGCCATCTTCGTGGTCATCGTCGTTGCCATCTTCGTGGTCATCGTCGTGATCTTCGTCGTCATGGTCTTCATTTTTGACTTTTTTAGGCGCTTCCTCTTTAATTTCATCAGGAAGGTCTATCTTGGCTATAAGGGAGCCATCCTCTTGTTCCTTAATTGGAACATCTTTTTCATTTTCACTCATAATTTTCTTCCAAAATTAGTCTACAAACGCTTTCATCTTCTGCGCATGCTCAAAACTCTTAATGCGTGAGATGATTTCACGTGCCTGAATCGTAATAAACACCACGGGGGCGCCTTCGTCATCTGGCTGTACAACAAAACGGTCACCGCCGTACTTAATGGTTCTAACCAAATCACCTTCTTTGCACCATGGGCCTTCAATCCAAGGCTCTAGGTTATCTGGTGACTTATATGCTAGGGGGCCAATTTGGCGTACTTTAGCTACGGTCTCATTGAAACGTAAGGTTTGTCGTGTCTCATCCACTAGGATGATGCCACCTTTACTGGTATTCTTTTCCCTGCGCAGTTGCACAAGTACTCGATCACCTGCTACTTCGACACCGGGATCTACGTTTGGAAAACACTCCTCTTCCGTGCGTAAGTCTGGTTCGTCTTTTTGATTAATATCAAACACTCTACAGTGCTCCTATAACCTTTACAGGTCTTCTTCATCCTCCGATAATATGTTATCGATAATCGACAGGGCATCGGATAAACCCTCCCGTTTACCTACAAGCCTTTGATATGTGTCAAAGTTATGTACGTTAACGCCGGATGCTATAGCCTCCGTCATTTCATTTTGCGCGGCTTTAATTCTCTGCAGAATCTCGCTTAAAAAGTCTTTCATAATCTTACTAATGCAATAAGGCGGAAAAATCCGCCCCAATGCTGCTAGTAAAAGTTACCGCCGCCAATTTCGTTTAGGTTCTTATCTGGACCAACTTTTTGGCCTTTAGCCAATTTAGCTTGACCTGCGCCAATCTTCCAGTTGTTGTCACGGTGTGAACCAGACTTACCGCTGTCAACTTTTTGATCTGGGCCGCCAGCATAGCCGGGTGTACCAGTCATCTTATAGGCCTTTTTGTAGCCGAGTTCTTTTTCCATTATTGTTCCTCAGTGGGTGGTTGGGATTGAGCGGCTTGCTGCTGTTGTGCCATCTGCTGCTCATGTTGCTGCTGTGATTGTTGTAAACCTTGTGCATGTTGCTGCGCTGTCTGTTGCATCTGTTGGGCATGTTGCTGCTGTGATTGCTCCAACTCAATTTGATTTTTAACCTGCTGCGCCTGTTGTTCAAATTGTTGTTGCTGTGTGCGGATGCCATGCTCACGAATATCTTGCTCAGCCGTTTGGATTGCCTGCATGGCAGATAGATCCTGCTCATGCTCTAACTGCATCTGGGTAGCATCAAACTGTGCACCGGCGGTGATCTGTGCCACACGTTCTCTTGCGGCGTTGTTGATGTTAGCCATCGCAATATTGGTAGCATTTTTCTGGCTGTCGATATTGGTCTGGGTCTGATACTTAGCTTGTAGCTCTTGAACTTTTTGTTGCAGCTGCGCAATCTTGATCTGATAATCTTGAGATTGTTTTTGATTATCAAACTGCATTTGCATCTGAGCTTCTTGAGCTTTACGCTGGGTCTCAGCCATTTGTGTCTTGAGCAATACCTGTGCGGTAGGATCAGCATTTGCAGCAGCTTCTTGTTGCGCCTGCTGTGCCTGTGATACTTTCTGAGCCAAGGCATTAATTTGTTGTACGTACTGTGCCAAGTTAGCGTTGGCGTCTTGTGATACCATGTTAGACGCCAGTGCTAGTGCCTGTTGTGCCTCAATGTCTAACGGCTGCTCTTGGTGTAAGTTTAACGTATCTTTGCCACCTGCAGCTTGCGCCACATAGGCACGCATGGATTGCAAATAGTGTAATGTTAAGTGTTGCTTAATGTGCTCTAAAGCATGAGGTGCAAAAGCAGGACCAATAACAGGGTTGCCGCCGTAAGCTGGATTATTCGCATATTCTAAATGGATCTTAATGTGTGCAATATGATCTTGATCTGGATACGCCGCAGCAGGGCGGCCCATGGTCATCGATACGTTTTCTAATGCCGGATTAGATTCGTTAGCGCCCTGTGGGTTTGGTAATATTTCTTCGATGTTCGGCACCTTAAGTTGCTGTAACATGCGACGATAAATAGAACGCAGATCAAACATTCCGGGAGGGGCGGATGAACCCATCTGCAACAACGCTTGTGTTTGAGCCAATCGTTGTGTTTCAGAGAAGATGTTAGGATCAGATACAGGACGAACGTCGTCGTTGTATGCAAAGTCACGTACCTTAATCTCTTCACCAGATTGGTTGTCCATCTCTTCCAAGTACCAGTGATTGATACGGGAGATGATCTTTAATGATTTAGCTTGGCTGCGATGTAAGCGTGCGTGAATGCTGGAGAATACCTTTGCACCTTGCTCGATCAGAGCTTGGGTGGTGCCCACCGGTGTGTTGGCGTTGGCATCTTGAATTTTTTCTTCTGCGGTGGTAACCACGCCCTTAGCGGCATCTGTTAACCATCCAAGCAAATTAAATAATGTCTGTGATGGTGGATTGAATGGCATTGCCATCGCAATCTTACGTACATCGTCAACGCCCGGAGCGCCTTCGATCTCAATTACTTGAGTGGGTTCAATTCGGTCACTTTGGCCACCAATGCGTCCACCTTTGAGTTTAAGCATCGTCTGGCTGTTGTTGATATGAGCAGCATCAAGCAGAGCGCGTAAAGTACCAGTAAGAGCAGCGCTGAGGCCGCCAATAAGATGGGGGAGGCCAATAGCATAAGCACCGCGCCAAGGTATGAATTTGAACTCAACATACCAGTCAAGTTTTTCGAGCTTTTCATCGTTTGCATCCCAGTTGCGGTACAACGCCAGCACCTTACTGCTGGTCTCGTCAATAGTTAAAATGTATGGCGCACGTTTGCCGTTGGTTAGTGGATCATCTTCTAAACGAATAAAGCAGGTGATCTCATATACACGACGCAATCCGTCAATATTAACCGACGGAATATCTTTACCTTCGATCTTGTTGTTAGCCTTTTCAGCTTCGGTCTGATCGTTCAGTGGTGCGTCAGAGGTAGATTGGTAAATATTATCTACGTCACGATAGATACCATCCTCAACACGTTTGAGGAATATATCTTCGGTAATGTCTTGCTGTTCTGTTACACGTTGTGCCGTGTAAAAGTTGGTCGATGAGAACGGTAGGTAGATGTTATCGATCGGTACCCACTCACACATCGGACGTTTTTGTTCTGTATCAAAGCGCCATTTAAGGAACTGTGATCCACCAAGTGGCAACTGAGTGAGCAGCTGCTCCATCTCGTCGCGGTATTCTGGAACCTGCTCGGTGAGCTGCCAGTTAAGGAAGTTGGTCTTACGGTCGGCGGTTTCTTCTTTGTAACGATTTGCCTCGCCCTTGATGTTAGACTTTACAATCCCTTCAGGTGGCAACAGTTCGCGTGCAGACGCGGCAGCAAAGTCAACACATGACTCTGCCATGACTGGGTGGACGACTTTGGAAGCTCCGTCGAACGTGGCTCCTCCGGGCGCGTCCTTGCCTAGACCGGTACGGCGCAGGCCGTCTTCGTATTGTTTATCTCGTTGCTTGCGTGATTCTTTGTCTACGTCAATGTAGTCAAGGTATTCAATCGCCAATGACTGTAGTACGCTTTCGTCAAACTCTTCTGCCAAGTTCGCATAGAACTCAGGATTTTTTAGTGGGCTTGATTTTTCTTGAAAGTTAACTACTACCGAACCATCTTCCAGTTCAATGACTTCCTGCTCTACCTCATCTGGGTCTAAGCCGAGGATGTCTTCATACTGCTCCATCTCGGCATCTTGTTCTTCTGCCAAGCCAAGGTCCTCTTCGCGAGTATCCAAGCCGGGTAGATTGCCGCCAGATTGTAGTGGGATAGTTGGTTGTTGTGCCATTGTTTAAGTATTCTGGATTTATGTTCCTAATTACACTAATGCACAGATATGTGCAAAAGCGCCCTATTGTGCATAGGGATTAGGTGTACGTTTGCGGTTATCGTCCGCGTAGCTATAATCGCGTGCTGGCAGGTAATCTAGCTGAATCCAGCCAGAATCGCGTAAAACACGCAGGGCCTGTGATAATGAGTCCACATAGTCATCATGTCCGCCCGCCTCTGGGAACGAACATACCTGACGTATAAAGCGTTTAGACCAGTCGGCAAAGTCGCCGCGTTGCTGGGAATCTTCTGGAATAAACACCTTACCCTTGGCAACGAGGGGTGCCACGATGTTTAAGCGCTGTACCTTATCGGCACGTCCGGGGTTGTATCCACGCACCGGAACGCCAGCACCTTGTAGCTCTTGTATCAATGAGATACCCGCCGACTTATCTTCCATCAGGATCAGGTCTGCCTTACGGCCCTTACCAAAGTCATTATCTGCGCCGTAGACCACCTCTTTAAAGTCGTCAATCACCTTGCGACGTAGCTCTGGGTAGGACAGGTGATGGTCCCACGCATCTAAGAGGATGATTGCCGTGCCAGCATCTTCCTGTTCAAACACGCCCCAGATGGTGCATGCCGTGGGGTCGTTCATGGTCTTTTCGCTGGTAGCCGGATCGTAGCTGGCAATCACGTATTCCAAGTTAGGCGTGGGCTTAGATGCCGGCCACATGCGAAACTGTTTACGTTTGATAATACCTGCAGCTTCTGGGTCAAGGATCTCACCATAGATCTCTTGCCTGCCGATGTCGGTGCCATCATACGTCTCAAGCTGTTTGAAGAAGGTGGCAGATAAGTTTTCTTTATTATCGTATGATGAGGCGTTTACCACATATACGTCACCGCCAACTTTACCTTCGTTAAGGTCTACAATTAATTCTTTTGGCTTGGGGGTGGTGGTGATGATTTGCTGGACTCGCGGGATGCGCGGGTCTTTAAGGCGCAACGTGAACTGGACGCCATCGTATGCCTCGTCGAGGTAGTCGAAGGCGCACAGCTCATCAAACCATGCCCCGTGGTATTGCTTACCGCGGTAACGCTCTGGCTCGGAGGCTGGGATGCCTTGGATAATGGAGCCATTGGTAAGGGTAATTTCGAAGAGGGACTTGTTGTAGTCCCGGATGAGGCTGGGTGGGATGATGTTGAGGAGTCCTGAATCGCCTTCGAAGCAGGTGGCTCGGATGTCGTTTGACGTAGGAGCTGTGACAAGCCAGCGGGTGTTGCTGTAGTTCCAAGCCCGAATACCAATCCAATGACTAGCAGTGTGCGTCTTGCCAGACCCGCGGCCTGCGAGCATAAGGAATGTGTCATATTCTCCATCTTCTGGTTCTTTCTGGTGTGGTAGTGCCTGTATGGCCCACTTGACCTGCCAAATTGCCGCGTCCAATTGCTGCTTGGGCCAGTGGCTGTGCGACTTGGCAAATAGTTCAAGGGTGCGTTGTTGCTTGTCTGTTAGCATGTGGGTATAAAGCCTTCTCCTACGAGAATCGTATGGTCTGACCCGGTGGTCTCCAGATGCACACACATCTGGGGCTGGATCGGTTGTATGTCCACAACATAGCGTCTGGCATGATGAACCTTTACAGGAGGCGAGACTTGGTGTTTAACCAGCTTGGTGCGGCTCTTAAAATAAATTCGATAGTTCTGATCTGCCACCGGGCGGATGCGGTGCGCCAGTGATTCTAACAAGAAACGCATCTGCCCAAACACATGCGCGTTGCGTGTCTTAAAACAAAACGTATCTTCTGCAACGTTGTACTGTTTAGGGTTGGCCGACATGATGCCAGACAACAGCTCGGTACGCTGCTCTATCGACCCCATCAAATAATTTTCTGGGATCGTATTAATCTTTAAATCAATCTGCGGATCAATTCTGAACCGCGTCCGATTATTTTGCCGACGCTCTACTACCACCACACGGTAGCCATAGTCACGAAACCGTTCAACCAGCTCGTCATAATCGTTGTTGCTTACCGACATCACGTTCTTAACACCGTGGCGCATAAACCAAAACCCAAACAAGAACGGCGGTATGGGTAATGGTTGGTGTGGCAGTGCTAATGGCTTGGCGGTGGGCAACGAAAACAATTTTCTGTTGCGATAGTTGCGCAGTTCCAGTGCAGATAACGCGCCCACGCTAAAGTGCTTTAACGGCCGGCGAAATGGTTGTACGCCCTTGTATGTGCCCAGACGGTTACGATACTTTGGCGTCTCAAGCAAAAATCCCATGTGGCGATCTCCTTGCATGGTAAGGTGATCGTCAAATACAATCTCGTAGCACTCGTTCACAAAGTAGGTCTGCACTAACTTAATTTGAACCGGTGTGCCGTTTCGGTCAAACACATAGTCCCCCACCTTTAAGCGGTCGGCATATTTCCAATGGTCAAGGGTTAGTACTCGTTGGTTTGCTGTGATTGCCATAAAAGTTTTCTAGGACCCACTGGTCCAGCCAGCGCCCTAACGGCGCTCGAATGCGATTCTGTACATCATAGGGTAAGCGCTGTATGTCTACCGGCTTGGTGGTTACCCGCAGCCGAAACTCCATATACTTGGCCGTCTCGTTGTCTAACACCTCCACGGGCACGTCCACAGATTCAAAGTTATACAGATCACATACCAGCACCCGAAAGCCTTTAAACTTTCCCGCCGCATCTTCCAATGCACCTTGGATCTGGTATACGTACTTACTCATATACCAACTAATGCAAACAATTCTTTATTCCAGCCCCAAGGTTCAGACTTTAAATCATGTTGGGTCTGCTGGGTCTGCGGGGTCTAAACCCACTTTACCCGACACTTACGTTTTTATTTTTAAAAAAATTTTTAAAAAAGTACGTTTAGACCCAGCAGACCCAACATGATTTTAAGGGTAAACCCTAATAAAGTTGTTGTATTTTTACAAAAAAAATTTTAGGGTCTGTTTTGCACCAAAACGGTGCAGTATACAAAAACTTGAGGTCTGTGGGGCCCCCGCCCCGACCACCCCGATGGGACCCTAAAAGGGGGACTGGACTAAAAGAAAAGCCCCCCTCATTGCCAAGCTGGCACGATTCTTGCATGGGCACACAGCTGGCACGCTTCTTGCCTAGCAAGTTTCATGCCAGCTCGGGCGCTTAGCACTCACCGCCTATGAGTGCTGATAATGGGGACAGACTCGATGGGTCGCGGCACAATGACCACATTGCCAGTGTGGGTATTAGGGCGCGCAACCAGTGTGGTATACTGGAGGGTTGGGCGCGCGCATAATGACCACACTTCCAGCATGGGTATTAGGGCGCGTTGACAGCGTGGCAATATGGGTGTATGGCAATGAGGCGATGCGCCTGCGAGGGCGTCAGGTGGGGTGGACGCCTAATATCTGCCCCCACAAATACCCACGCCCTCCCACATTCCACCATATGAAACGGCTCAGCAAGGCGTCTAATCGGCTCATAGCGCCGTTTGTTTTAAAGCTGAGGCTAACCCCTTGCCCAGCTGAGATCTCTAGTAATCCAGTAACCACGGGGGTTTGCGGGCGGTCAAAGCTCATTCCGTGAGCCACCAATCAGCCGCGACCAGCTCATTTCACATTGTGAGATAAATCGCCCAACTGTAAATCTTTATCACATTGTGGAATGAAAGTGTGCATATACTATTGATTCTGTGATCCAAATGACTATAATCGTTACTGTAGTAACGCAGTACAGCAGTAGATAGGAAGTGCAGGTCTAATACCTGCGACCCCCAAAGATACTATTTAGACCAGCAGTACTAGATGGCGTGCAGATCTAGATGTCGAATGGCTTGGTACCCTTAGCATGGATCCGAGTCTCAATAGTGAGGGGATGAGCTAGTAATGCTCAGAGCGTCTTGTATCAGGGCGCTCGAGGCAGTACTAACCCACCATAGGAGATACACCATGTACCAAGACATCAACGGCAATCAATTCGATTCGTATGAGCAGGCAGTGCGCCACTACGGCGGTGATCTATACGATGACGTTGACGATTACGAGGAAGTCGGCGATCACGCTGTATGGCTGTACTACGCGCAGTTCCCAGTACAGAATGATCAGCGCGAAGACTTCGCTCGCTGTTATTAACAGGTCGAAACCAGCTGTCAGCTGGTCTAAGCGTTAGGCGCTTACTGAAGAGACCATCAACCCTTTGCAATTAGGAGATTCAATATGACTTCATCAATTCAAACACGCGGTCACTGCCAGTGCTGTGGACGCCAGCAGGCAGTTCGTCATGGCATCTCAGCCCACGGCTACACCGTGGCTAACGGCTGGTTCCAAGGCGTATGCCAAGGTCACCGCTACGCCCCACTGGAAAAGAATCGCGCCACTACCGACCGCATGATCGCTGAGATCCGCGAGCAGGCTGTAGCGTTGCGCATCAAGGCTGACGAGACGCTAGCCGGTAAGCATGACCCAGCTGAATACAGCACTGGACGTAGCCAGTTCGTGGACGGCAAGCGCGTTATGATCAAGGCGCCATTCAGTGAGGCTAATGAATATCGCCAGCAAGACATTCGCAAGCAGTTAGCATGGGCGCTCAACTCCAAGGCTGACGCAGGCGAGGACTTCGTTAAGTTTATGAGCGCACTGGCTGACAAGGTGCACGGCACTGAGCTTGTAACAGTAGCCAAGCCACAGCCAGCCGAGCGCATCCAAGCAGGTGAGAAGCGCGTCAACGCCAAGGGCTTAGTCATGACAGCAGTGCGTCAGGACGGTCAGCGCCTGTATTTCAAATACCAGCGCGAAGATGGCAAAGAGTTCACCAGCTGGATCTCACCACGCTCTTGGCGTACCATGCAGTCTGTATAACAGGTCGAAACAGTCGCGAGGCTGTCTACACGTAAGGCGTGTACTGATGATGACCAACCAATAGGAGGCTATATGCCAAAAGAATTTACCGTTACTGAAAGTGATTTAAACAACCGCCTTGACCTGCTACTTGATAGCGCGGTCAAACACCTCAATACTTTTGAAGAGCGCTCTGAGCACTTCTACCAAGCCCGCTCTATGGTGTGGCAAATCGAGGCGATTCTTGAGCGTCTCCAAATAGCGGACTAAACAGGTCGAAACCAGCGCGAGCTGGTCTATACGTTACGCGTATACTGATGAGACCATCTGATTCAATAACCTTAGCAACTAGGAGAATTTATGACCCCATACGCAAAATGCTCACGCAAGGGCACTCAAGGCTACGCCGTTATTTGGGCGCACCGTGACCACACCAGCGCCTGCGCTAATACTCGCTTTTACTTAACATTCAACCAGCGCGATACTGCGCCTAGCGTGGACGCTGAGTCCTACCCAACCATGGAATGGGCTAAGCAGTACGCTCACAGCTGGTTGCGTGATCAGCCAGCCAAGCAGGCGCCCCGTGGCTTTGCCTTTGCCAGCGCTAATCCTCGCACCGTGGACGGCGAGTCCAATGACTGCGTCGTACGCGCCCTGTCACTCGCATTTAATAAGCCATACGCTGAGGTGCATGCCGTGTGCCAGCGCGCTGGACGTACCAAGGGTCGCGGTATGAATAACCTGATGATCAACAAGGCTATCGCTGAGCTCACTGGACGGACGGACGCCCAGCTCCAGCGCCAGCAACGCGCTCAGACGTTCACCACGTTTGCCCGTGACCATAAGGTAGGCAACTACATTGTGATCAAGCGCGGTCACGCTGTAGCGTTGATTGACGGTGTATTCCACGACGCGGGCTCGATTGGCGAGCCACGTGCCATTGTAAAATCAGTATTCAGAGTCAAATAATAGGAGCTCTTATCATGATCAAAGTCGCGCCAGTATCCGATGAAAAAGACTACATCGGCTTTCTATCAATCGCTAAGCATGGGGGCGTTTGGAAGTCCCATGCGCAACGCCAATTTTGGTTTAAGTGCGACAACCTGCGCTTTATGGCAGGGCACGCTCAGCACCAAGCTGTGGGCGCTCGCGAGGGTGACCTCGTCGTGCAGTTCCACGGCACGATGCGCTGGGCTGATTACGGCGCGCGTTCAATTATTCCAGTGCTCATCTACGTTGTGCTCGATCAGGTCGGCGTGCGTCGCATTGTGCACGTTGGCGGTCACGGTAATGCGCGTGACGGCTGGCAACCTGACTTCGATGCCAAGATCAAGGTCAAATTCGAGCGCCCTGAGGGCGTCGAGGGCATTCCAGTACCTGACCCCTTACCTGTGGTCTTATCGCAGGCTGTAGGCGCTGTAGGTGACAAGCTGGACGTATCCGCGACCGTGATCTATTTCAAGGCGTCATCGTTCCAAGTAAGCTATGCCGTGAGCACCAGCAGTTATTTCCATATCCTCAAGGATGCGGATGGTAATATCTATAAGTACAAGGGCTCCTCTATGCTCGGCGAGCAGGGTGCCACTGTGAAGTGCACAGCCACTGTCAAAGCCTACGAAGAGGGGCGTGACGCTGGCTCAGTAGTAACCGTATTAAAAGCCCCTAAAAACGTTTTTATCTCACCAAAGGAACCATCATGAAACCAATCGGAGCATATTGCAACATTCGCTGGCTTGACACTAATGAAGAGGTGGACGGCTATTACTTCTCGTTCGGCGAGTACGATGACGAGAACGAGCCTGATCACGACTCGTACGGCGTGCGTGATGACCACATCTTCTTTTACTGTGGTGGCGAGGACTCACTCAAGTCATACATGACCGAAGGTGCCGAGGACTTTATCGTCGTGAGTTATGAGCTCGAGTACGATGACCGTGACATCGAGCACGCCCTTTTAATGCACGAAGCGGAGATTAATAAATGAAGACATACACCATGCTGGAAGTTGCCATCGAGTGCGCGTGGCAGATCGGTGACACGCTGGAGAATCATCCGCGAGCTGAGTCTCGCTGGCGTGTCGCAGACATCGCGCAGGACATTATCAACCGCGGACTGGTCACTGAGACCAGCGAAGACATTGACGAGATTATTAACGCTTATTTAACTGAAAGGGGCTTAGCATGAAGACATACCAATACAACCGCTTGATTAAAGCTGTAGAGATCCTCAAGGAACGTTACAAGGGTGAGATCTATGAGTCTTGCGACTGGTCGCACAACTTGTGGAGCTGGACGATCACCATCTGCTCCGAGGACGAAAACAACTACGACGTCGTGGCGTATCGCGCCAATGGCAACGTAACGGACTGGAGCGACTACGTCGTTCTACCATCTTATGCAGTGCAATTTGAACTTACAGGAGTTTAATTATGAACATCACAATCACACGCGAGCAGTACGACGCCATCCGTCAACTCAAACACTTTGCCCAGTGGTACATCAACGAGCACGAAGGTGCCTCGGGCAGTGCTGAGATGATCGACCAGTGGGAAGAGGACCGCGACGAGGTAGAGCGCGGTATCAAGACGCTGGACGAGATCGACGCTGGCATCCGCGAGCACAACGCAACCCTTAACCTATGGAATACTTAATCATGAGCACAATGTACGAAGTAACTAGTTTTGCATTTCACAATCGCAAACCATCCGAGGCGCAGATCGTGGCGTGCATCAAGAACGCGATCAGCAAGGGGCAGTTTGCCTTGGATATCCACTGGGGTGAGAACTGCCTCACCTTTGATTACCAGCCAGCTCGTAAGCACCTGCAGGGGCGTGGCTGGATCAAGAACTTGTGCGGTGACTTTATTGCCAAAGAGTTCAACGGCAAAATAAAACGTGGCGAGCTCACTCTGTGAGCTTGTGACGTGTAATACTGTTAACACTTAAACAAAACGGAGGATGTATGGCTGATCTTAAATTTGCAGTGCGCGAGCTGGAGAAAACCTTTTGGAAGGAAGAGTACCTGCGCTTGTTTGAAGAGGTAAAGAATTGCAATACGCTCGGACGCAAGGTAGCGTACCTGCAAAATGTAATGCAGAGCAATTCCTCCAACTGGAGTGGTGGTTACTCTGCAACCAACATGGAAGAGCAGATGCGTCGCGAGATCGCGGTCGACATCCTGCGCACCGTTGCAATGGAAATTATGTACAGCGAAAGCAAAAAAGAAAAGGAGTCAGCATGAAGCGTAACTTTAGAACTGCATTTAACCGACTAACCAAGCTGGGTGTACCAGTGCGTGAGACTAACGACGGCAAGTCGTTTTGGATCAGTGCCGAGGACTCAGAAAGCTACAAGTTTTGCGACTACTACGACGGCTATATGATCCCCGACTGGGAGTTCGGCGTGTCACCAGTGATCACGCAGACCCTGAGGGACCTAGGACTGTTTGCCGAGTGGCAGAACCCAGCCCAATTAAATGTATGGGAAAACTAATTGTTGCGCTATACTATAACCGTGTTACAATGTTAAAAACAACGAAAGGAATCACACCATGAGATCACTAAATTCAATCTGCAGGGCCCGCGACGAGGCTCGTTATATCAGCCGTACTTGGTCATCATCCAAGCCAGTAGAGCCAGTCTCTGCCGTCGCTAAGATCATGCCTACCGCCGATGAGACCTACGGCTCACAGGAAAACAAGGACAAGTGGTACGCCCTTGAGGTACGTCAAAACAGTAACGGTGCCAAGATGTTTACGCCTGAGATCGCCCATGAGGCAAACAAGGGCTACAACCAACAAATGGGCACAGCTCAGTTTAAGCACCACTTTGACCTATTCTCAAACCCTGAGGAGTTGATCAAATATATTGACCGTGCTAGATTTACAGTTCAGTACAAAGGAGAACAGGTATGATGTATAACTACTACTGCAACGGGCAGGGCTTCGAGGACTACGAGGACGCCCTGTTTTACGCTGAGGTGTTGCTTGCCCAGTTCAGAGTTTACAAAGCCATTTACACCCGCGACGAGGTCGCATCAATGATTAAGGAGATCGCATAATGATTACAGATAACATGATCGATGACTTGGGCATCATCAACCAACAGATCAAAGAGCTCGAGTCTACAGCTCGTAGAATCAAAGCTGAGCTCATCGCCCGTGGCGTGGGCAAGTACGCTGGCATGGACTTTGTGGCTGAGGTCCAGCACTATCCACGCGAGACCATCAACCCAATCCTCGTACGTGAGTACGGTGACGAGGAATTGATCAAACAGGTGACACAGGTCAACATGGTGGACGCCGTGGTGGTAAAACGTGTCTCAGTATAGATACGTCCTCATAGACGAGTTTGGAGGGGCGCTACGGCGCTTTTCCAGCCGTCTTGAGGCTACCCCCTATCTAACTGACGGAGCGCGCCTAGAGCGCCTTAAATTGCCTCCTAAGGTCGATCCTTATACCATCACAGTACAACTATTACAGGAGGCACCGTTTTGAATGATAATGACATCTTAAGTAGTTACCTGCAGTCGCTGTACGGCATCGAGCCACTGTCGACCAAAGAAGAGCACCAGCTCGCAAAAAAAATTCAGCAGGGCGATGGACTGGCGCTGGACAAGCTGATCAAGCACAACCTGCGCTTTGTGGTGTACGTGGTCCGTGGCATGACCGCGTGGCATCACGGCAAGGTGCCCGTGGAGGACATGATCGCCATGGGCAACGAGGCGATGCTAACCGCCGCACTGCGCTGGACTCCGACCAACAACGCCAAGTTTGCAACATACGCCAAGCCATTTATATTTAAGGGCGTGCGCCGTGAGCTGGACAACACATCTAACCTGATCAGGCTCCCTGTAAACATTATGGAAGCCGTCAAAAAATTAAACTATAACGAGCGGACCTTATCGCAACTGCTCGGACGTAAGCCCAAAACGGCTGAACTCGCCACCCTGATGGAAGTATCTGAGGCACGTATACACCAGCTCCGAGGATACATTAGCCGTGAGCCAGTATCACTGGACCACATCAACCAAGAGAAGTTTTTAGAAGAGCGAGAAGAGTAATGAATTGGACGGACGAACAGAAAAAAGCATACGAGCGTTTTATTAAGGCACGGGACCGCGTAGGACTGGTGCCAAGCGCAAATAGAAACAAGGGCAAGTGGATCAGGCAGGCGAGCGTACAGAGCACCGTCGACATCGCAGGACTGAACCATCCGTTGTATGAGGGCAACCCCGAGTGGACTGAATACTTGGAGGCGTCCTTGGACTGGTGGCGTGTCGAGCCAGAGTTCCGTAAAACAGAACGCATGAGGATGACACGTGGTGATTATGGTAAACAGGACTCATGGGACGAACGCGCATCTCATATTCCTGACAGTTATAACAAAATTGAAAAGGATAATATATGAGCACGGTAATACCAACGGACGTCTACGATGAGGACGGCAACATGATACGGATCGAGTACTATGACACCCTAGGCGGTCATGTGCTGGACGTGGTATGGGACAAGGCAGACGAGCAGACCTCAGAAAACCGCGTAAAATTGCGGGAATGGGGCTCCAAGTTCTTGAAAAATAAAGGATATGAGGTGTTCTCATGATAAAACAGGTCACGCAATACATCATGTTTACAGCCATGTGGGCAGTATTGTTATATTACTTATTACTTATAGTTATGGCTATATAACTAAAAGTCATGCTAGGAATGCTGGGTCTAAACCCACTTTATCCCGAACTTACGTTTTTTATTTTTAAAATTTTTAAAATAAATAGAGATAGACCCAACAGACCCAGCAGACCCAACATTTCAACATTATCTGTCGTTAAAAATGGAGCATCACACAGCATTTGTAGTTAACTTTTCAAAAATCATGTTGGGTACGAGTTTACATACCCAACATGATCCAACATGATTTCACATTATGAAACAAAATACCACCAAACTTTGCATTAGTAAGGACATGAAAATGAACGACAAGCCCATCTGCCTGCCCGTGGACTGTGACAACATCCCCGTAGAGCTAAAGAAAATACCACGCTGGGTGCTATGGCGCCTCGTAGAAATTGGTGACGCAGACAACCGTCGCTGGTCCAAGATGCCATTCCAGCACCATGGACAAGCCGCCTCTTCAACCAATCCAGCCACGTGGACGGACTTTATTACCGTCCAAGATGCCTATCAGTCCAACCCCGAGCGCTTTAGTGGCATCGGGTTCGTGTTCAGCGGTGAGGATGACATCATCGGCGTCGACTTGGATGACTGCTACGATGCCGCGACCGGCGCGTTCACAAATGTTGCACTGCAACATATTGCCAACTCGATCGACGGTTACATGGAGGTCAGCCCATCGGGGACGGGCGTGAAGATCTTCACCCGTGCCAACCTGCCAGCATCGCACGTGGACCACGCCATCGGACTGGAGATTTACCCTAAGTCAAGATTTTTTACAGTCACAGGGCACCGCCTTGGGGGCGCTTTACCGAGCGTCGCTCAGGACCTGACGAGCATCGTGCCACCACGCACGATTACTCGGACAGGGGATGCCTTTGCTGACTACACGCCACCGCTCGAGGACTACGACCTGCAACGTGTTGAGCATGAGATCCTCGCCAAGTTACCGCTAGAGATGTACGGCTATGACAACTGGCTCAAGGTGGGCATGGTACTGCACCACCAGTTCGGCGGTGACGTTGAGGCGTGTGAGGCATGGGACCGGTGGAGCTCACTGGGACCGGACTACCACACCAACGCCTGCGCGAACAAGTGGAGGACGTTCAAAGGGTCAGGCGCCACACTGCGTTCACTGGTGTTTATTGTGAACCAGCAGGCACGCAAGGAGGCGATCGCACGCGGTGAGATCGTGTTAGATAACGGCGCGATGAACCATGCGCGGACTTATCTTGACACCAACTGCGCGACCGAGGAGGGGTACAAGATCGTGCACTATGCACAGGACTTTTACACCTACAGCGGCACACACTACGAGCTGACCGAGGAGGCAACCGTCAGGTCAAAGATGTACGCCCTGCTAGATAAGTGTAAGCGCGCTGGCAAGAAGGGCGAACTGCAACCATTTAATCCATCACCTGCCTCAGTATCTGCGGCAATTGATGCGGTCAAGTCGATCGTGCACCTACCCAACCACGTGAACACCAGACCGCCGATATGGTTAGAGGAGTACAGCGCCAACAAGCCCGAGGCATCGAAGTTGGTATCACTGCGCAATGGACTGTTTCACCTAGAAGACAACGTACTGATCCCGCACTCGTTAGGATTCTTTACACAGAACTCGTTGCCGTTTGAGTTCAATCAGAACGCGCAGTGCCCAATGTGGTTGAAGTTTTTAAATGACGTGTGGCCCAACGATCAAGAGTCGATCGATTGCCTGCAGGAAATGTTTGGATATATCCTGTCAGGTGACACGCGCCAGCAGAAGTTTTTTAACATCATCGGACCGCGCCGTGCGGGTAAGGGCACCATCAACAAGGTGCTCGTCAGCCTGCTCGGTCAACACAACACGGTAGCACCTGAACTAGGAGAATTGTGTGATACTTTTGGACTACAACCTTGGCTTGGCAAGCTCCTTGCCTCCTTTACCGACGCCCGTGCGCCTGAGCGTAATCGTGGCGCTGTGGTCAGTCAGCTACTACGCATTGTGGGTGGAGATACTGTCACAGTCAACCGCAAGAACAAAGAAAGTTGGAATGGCTATTTACCTACTAGGATTGTCATCTATTCTAATGAGGCTCTACAGCTGACCGAGAACTCCAACGCGCTGACCGGACGTATGATCGTGTTTAAGCTGTCTAAGTCTTTTTGGAACAGTGAGGACACCGACCTGTCGTTCAAGTTAGACAAGGAGCTGTCGGGCATATTTAACTGGGCGATGGAAGGATTACGACGCAGATTAGCGCGCGGTGGATACTTCTTACAACCAAGCTCAGGCAAAGAGCTGTTGGACCTCATGGCAGAGCTGGGCAACCCAGTGGGCACGTTCGTTGAGGACGCGTTGATCATGGACCCGAATGCATACGAGCTCAAGGATGACGTGTTTGACTGTTACAAACGTTGGGCACTTAAGAAGCAGATGGCAACCGGAACTGAGCTGGCATTTAAGCGTAGGTTCTTAGCGGCAACTCAAGAGCACGGCGTACGAGCAGATCGTATTACCGAGCACAAAGAAATTAAACACGTGTACTACGGCGTGCGTTTGAACAGCAAGGCGCGTGCGTACGTTGACACAATTATCAGAACAGGCGAAGGAGTATTTGAATGACACCAGCACAGGTAGCATATAAAAAATGGAAAGATTCTCATCTAGTTAACATGCGTGTATATACAGACGAGCAGATGTTTGAGCTGGGCTACAATGCGCGCAGTGATGAGATCGAAGAGCTGTTAAAAGAAGTAGAACAAAAACAAAAGAAAGTTAAAAAATGAGTGACCTACAAAAGTTTATGGAGTCGTGGTATGCAAAAGGATCGCCCATCCGCCCACCGTTTGAGCACGCAGTACATTGCACCGACATGGCATACGCCCTGACCATCTATCGTGAGGGGCAGTATCAGATCGAGCTGTACACCTGCCTACCAAACACCGAGACCAAGGTACACAGCCACCCCGGAATTGAATCCATCGCGGTGTATTTGGCAGGTAACTTATCGTTTGCTCGCATGGGTGGGCAGTTCAGAGATCTATCTCAATACCAAAAAGCCGCGCCCGATGGGACGCACATGCTGTTAGGTAAGTTCGTAGATTCAGTGGACGGTACAGATCATGCACTTCGGGTGCACAAAGAGGGCGGTGCGTTTTTGTTGTTTCAAAAGTGGCACGACAAAACACCAACCTCCGTGGCGATTGAGTACGATGGGCAGACGCTAGGACACATTCACGATGAGACCATTAAAAATGCAATGGAATAATGTAGAAGAGTTTATGGGCTGGTGGCTTGAGACGCGGATCATTCGTCCGCCGTTCAAGGACACCATGTTCACCACAGACTTTGCGCAGTCATTTTGTTTGTATCGTGAGGGTCGTTTTCAGGTAGAGCTGTATTTGCTCAAAGAAAACATCACCACACCATTTCACCGGCACCCTAACGTGGACTCCATGTTTTTGTATTTAGGTGGTAACTTGGAATTTGGTTTACCGGATAAGACGTTTACAAACACACAAGAATTTCAAAAAGAAGGTGAACATGGCGCGCACATGTTGTTAGGTAAAATAGCGGTTGCCATGGATGGAGAACTGCATTCGGTGCGTACGTATGACCAAGGCGGTGCATTTTTAAGTTTTGAATATTGGCAGGACAAAGATCCAAGTTCGGTGGTAGTAAACTGGGACGGTGAGTATGACGGTCCGGTGCACATAAAGACGGTAACTGCAAATGAAAAACTTTAGATTCAGAAAGACAATCAAGCGCAATAACTTCACCAAAATATTTGGTGGCGTTGGTCAGCGTCGGTTTGTTTCTACGTACGTTAAGGGTAATAGAATGGAGCGCATTTTAGAGCGCCTGTGTTTTAACAAAATACCACACACCAAGATGCAAAAAACCCGTCGTGCACATCAAGGCTGGCGTAATAAAATATTTGGTAGCATACAGGCGCTTAAGATCCGCTTGAAGTATGGCAGACGTAAATCTGTAACACAGTTTAGGAGATAATATGAAGACCGAAATTTATGTGTGGTGGATCCGATTACAATCACATCACATGCCTTGGACTAAACTGTATAAGTATCGAGTGCATGAGTGGCAAAGTATGAAAGAAACTAATAGGATACTCACTGGGTTTTGGTTTGGTGATCACAAAGGCAGTCTTGAACAAAAAACAGATTGGGATACAGTCAAAAAGATGGTAGGAGAATTAGATGAGTAGAGACGGCGGCAAGGGCGACAAGCGACGCCCACTTAGCGTACCAAAGGAGCAGTTTGAGAATAACTGGGATGCCATATTTAAAAAGCCAACACCACTGGCAGACAAAGTGGTCAAGCAGATTGAGGAGTCTGTTAAAAATGAACGCAAATGAACTAGCTGATGCACTTCAGGAAACAGAACCGTACTACTCAACGGACTATAAGTTATTTGACCAAGCAGCCATCATGCTACGCCAGCAACAAGCGCAAATTGATACCTATAAGTTACAAAATAGCAATCAAATTGATACCCATAGGTATGAACCAGTAGCGTGGATGATGGAAAACCCTCAAAATACGAGTGCATATTTGACTTTTGAAAAACCCACAAGAGAAATGAAAATTAGTCATCAAGCTATCCCACTCTACACCCATCCAGCAAAGACACTAACAGATGAGGAAATA
>Ga0208386_1000175_pt1 | contig 20590 bp, 20 predicted proteins | sample CryBogCBH16Oct07_FD_185510 | JGI IMG/M metagenome (GOLD analysis project Ga0208386, IMG submission 185510) | Freshwater microbial communities from Crystal Bog, Wisconsin, USA - CBH16Oct07 (SPAdes) | ecosystem: Environmental > Aquatic > Freshwater > Lake | place: Crystal Bog, Wisconsin, USA...
GCGTTCCCTGCGATCGTGACTGCGTTGAACGGTTTGATTGAGCAGGTGAAGGCGGAGGTCTTGAAGAAGGCGACGGGCGCGCTGGGCGATGTTGGGAAGAAGGTTGAGGCGGTCTGTGCGACGTCATGCCTCCCGTGGTTCTTTGGTTGCCTGAATAAGGTTGCGAAGGAGGTCCCTGCCGCTGCGCCTGCGGTGGCTGCTGTTGAAACCGCTGTCGCGGCTGATGTACCTGCCGTGGTTGAGGAGGTGACGGCAGCAGCGAATTCTGATATTGCGGAGGCTCTTGCTCCCGCTCTTTCATCGGTGAAGGAGGATGAGCCTGCTGAAGCCAAGGCGGAGTAAAGATATTTAGCTGTTTGAGAGTTGCCTGGATATCTGACATTGTGCCACGAATATAGAGTAAATTACCGGCTTTGATATGCCGATCGAAGATGACCTCTTCGCTCCACATATCATCTATGGCGAGCGGGGGCGCTTGAAGCGGCGACTGCGTGACTTTTTCTAGAAGAAACTTGTCGGTGCCGTGCTCGTAGTCGGCAACCGGTGTGCGTTGCTCTGCCTGCCATGCCGTATCCCAATTTGGACTCGGCTGAATAAACCCCCAGTGTTTGCCCCACCGGACCACATGCTGTGTATACCGGCGTGCCTTGGTGTGGCTTATGTGAAACTCCTGGACTGCTTTGCCGCTATACGTCAGTAAATACGACATTTGGTGGGGGCAGGGTTGTTATATTAATAACGCTGTGCGGTATTTAAACCGATTAGGTTTTAAGTAAAAAAATGATTAACATTGTTAATATTTAACAATTGTTATATTTATACTATGAAGTATCCTGAGGAATTTGATACAACCGATGAACTGCGTGATTATGTAATACGTCTAATAAGAAATACTGGGTTATCAATAAGTCTTAAACAGACACATCCAGATGTTTATATATTCTTTAAATCCTTATTTCAAAGGCATCCTGAAAAGGAAAGGAAGGGAGTTGCACTTATTAATGATATTAGTATTCGTCGGTTTCCAAAAGCAAGTCCACATGGTACTCTAGCTGTTACAGATCATCAATTCTTTATTATTAAAAATGATGGAACTGAGGATTCTATTTCATGGAATACCTGTGTAAAGGGTGCAATAATCTCTGTTGAAAAGCGACTCAATTGGGCAATGAGGTTAGCGATTGAAGACCAAATTAAAGATTTCAAATGTAAAAATGTTAAGCCATGCGAATTCTGTGGAACAACCACAAATCCTACAGTTGACCATATAATTAAATTTAAAAAACTAAAAGATGACTTTCTTATACTAAATCCTGTACATCCAACAGAGTTTAGTAAAAATAACTTAGCACAAGAAATATTCCGTGAAGAAGATAACAAATATTCGGAACTTTGGCAGGAATACCATCGTCATACTGCAACTTTACGAATTCTTTGTAAAGAGTGTAATCAAAAACTTGATAATTATGGTGCTCATCATATATAAAACAACCTGTTTAAAATGCACGGGTAAAATTTGAAGGCATTTAAGCCACGGCAGAATAAGACAAAACAACGATGTGGTGCCTTATTCTACAGCCCAAGGGTACAACCCGCAATGCAACGCTGCCCGCCGATCGTACCGAAGTCCTCGACTGTGATGCCGCCTGCGCCCTTCTTCGTCGTGCCACCGCGCCCGAGCTTATCGGCACGTTCAAGTGGGGGGCTATGACGGTGTATCTGTTCGGCTACAAAACCGGCAAAGCCGGTACTGAAAATAAGCACGAGCTCCCACCGCCGCACGACACAGTCCTGCTGTTTGGCGAGGCACTGCTCTGTGCGACTCAGGCGGGTGCCCTAGTCTCCTTTGATGCCGCTATGTTTAAAAACTTCTACAATGAACTCAACGGCGGCTTTGATGATCTAGATGAGGACGAAGATGATGCCGACGATGACGAGGAGGAGGACGAGGAAGAAGAGGATGAGGCTGCCGTCGAAGAAGATGAAGAGGTTGTTGATGAAGTTCCTGAGGATGAAGAGGAGGAAGCACCGCCGGTTCGCATTGTCAAAGTTGCCAAAGCAAAAAAGGGTTCTAAAAAGGTTCCCGCCTGGTTTTCTCTAGAAGAGCTGGCGCCCGAAGAGTATGAACTATAACTATTATACCTCCATAATGACCTGTTGATCGAGAGGTAGTCTTTTTGCAATCGCTGAATACTGTTCGTCGATATAATCGTTTACATCATCGCACACATTATACAACCACTTTGTAATGGACTCAGAACAATAGACAAATATATACAGTGCGGCGGTAAGTAAGGATAGCATCGTCCAAAAGCCTAGAAAGAAAGCATGGAAGTCGAACATTTGTTACTCATCCCCTGTTTCAACAGCATCAAACTCAATTTTTTTATAATTTATATGGCTAAACTTCTCTCTGAAACGACGTACTTTACAGAGCGCCTTTTCAGAGTTCATCCTAAATCCTTCGTGGCAATGCTTATTACCGCACCAGCAAAAGTTGGTTTCCAAAACAACTTTTTGGGTACGTTGGCATACCTTACGCCACTTTCCATTTGATATAATAATACGTTTATTTCCCATAGCTGTGCGAATCGGCACGACAAGATTCTAAAATTCAATTTTTGCCCCCAACAAAAAATGACGCTTAAACGCTCGGCGTTTTGTAAAGTCAAATGTCCGTTGCCCGTGATAAAGTTCGCGCCGTAATTCGCGCCCGCTGCGCTGCTCTTTCTCCTGTCGAGCAGGTCGACCTTGAGCGTGGTATCTTTAATTTCACCCTTGAGGACGCAAAGAATCGCTCCATTCGCCGTGTATGGGAGAATCCTGAATTTCAAACATTATATGAGATTTGTGCGCGGCGCACCATTTCAAATATTGATACCGGCTCGTATGTCGGCAACGTCCGTCTGATTGAACGAATGAAGGAGGGGGAATTCAAACCGCACGATATTGCTGCTATGCCATTCACCGAGCTCCACCCCGAGAAGTGGGGCAACTACGTAGAAATGTCTATTAAGCGCGAGGCGAAGATGCTTGAAGTCGATAAGTCAGCGGCGACCGATATGTTCCGTTGCTCAAAGTGTGGCAAGCGTGAGTGTACGTACTACGAAATGCAGACGCGCTCCGCGGACGAGCCGATGACCCAGTTCATTCGGTGCTTGAATTGCGGTAAGCAGTGGCGTCAATAAACTGGCGACGGTATAGGATGTTTTTAACTATACTCACCTACAATACGCACGGTCTTCCCTGGTCCCGTGATACATCCGTGGAAATTTGTGAATGGCTCAAAATACAGCGACCGCAAGTTATTTGTCTACAAGAAGTGTTTGTAGAGGCGAACCGGCAATACTATAAAGAGCATCTTGAACGTAACGGCTACCACGTTTTGATACCACGCGACGGCGGTGTGACTCTTGTAAATAGCGGACTTCTTATGGCTTTTTTGACTGTGCGGTTTGACTACATAAGCGAATGTTTTTATCCATATCTTGACTATCATAATGTGGAAATCTTTGCCAATAAAGGTTTTTTTGCTGTTACACTTCGCGATCGCGCGACTCGACGCGTTGTAGTCATTGCAAATACTCATATGCAAAGTGATACCGAACTCGAATGGATTTTCGGACGGAAAGTTACATATGATATACGAAAAGCGCAGCATCAACAAATCTTGAAGGCGCTGTCAGGACATAATGCCGCTGTACTTGTTGTCGGTGATATGAACTGCGAACGGTCGCCCGAATCACTCGTTCGTTATATGACACCCGTAGACGAAAGTCGGTTGAAGAAAGCAACGTTCTATTCAACCGGCGAAGACCTGGACCACGTCGCGTGGCTTCCCTTACAATGGGCGCGACCTGATTGTCAATTCTGCGATTTTGTGCGACGCGGACCGCGTCTTCTTGGTTGCCAGGTCTTTCAGAAACCCTGGAGCGACCACGCACCAGTCTTATTTTCGGTTTTTCTCCCCTTGATGTTAGTTCACCCAGGCAATACGCGCGCGGCGGCGGGTTTGACGACGGCTACGTTGGGCGCGGCGGGTCTTCCTTGACATCTTATCCTCTCTTACATTGATGTATGAAAAATATAATGACGGTGTAGGGAATGGCGCGAAACGTATTTATGCTAGGATGGTATATCGCAGCGTTTATTCTATGTATATTTGTCGTCGGGGCAGCCTATTATATTTCTTCAACCGGCGATGAATGTAAGGTTCTAGAAACAATCCAAACTCCCAACGGCGTCGTACAAATCGTCAACGACGAATGTAAAGAAGCCCTACCACATACAACCGATAAAAATACAATTCGTATGACAAAAAGTGTATGGTCCGGCGCACGCCGCAATGACGTCCTTTTTCACGAGCGCGTTCACCTCGATCAGAAACGCGTACCACGCGATTGGGCGGAATTCTACCGTCGCTACTGGGAATACGACATCTCAGCAAAACCTCCTGTTGATTTACCGCCTACATATATACGAAATCTGAGACCTAATCCCGATACACGTGCTGAGCCCTGGGCGATTTGGCGGCGACGCTATTTATTCTTCCCGAACTACGCAAATACAGCAGCACCTTCACTCAAAGATATACGCGTTCAAGTTTGGGACATGGAAGAAAAACGCCTAGTTCCTGTACCCGACGAATGGAAGGAGATTTTTTGTCACGAAGGTTCGTGTCCCTACCAATTCGAACACCCACACGAGATTTCTGCCGAATTTTTAACCAACGACAATAATTCCTCAGCGTCCGAACGCTTACAAAAATGGTGGAACGCAAATAAATATGTGTCGCGCGCCCCTTAAACGTTTGTCGAGCAAAAAAATGGACGCAGAATTTAGGGAATGGAGATCATCGAGGTTGTTCCGCCGGTCGCATCGAGTCCCCTAGATTCTATGCGTGGGCGCGGAAAACGGAGCGGGCTCTCCCACCAAAAATATACTGCCTCCGAAAAAAAGCACCCGAAGACACATACATCGATTGTGATTCTAATTCTACCCGAAAACACATCTACCCCTATAGTAGGGCATAAACATGCGCATTAACCCTCCACATGCCGATATTACGGCATCAAGAGGTCTTGATTTTTATACATATATCAATCATACTTGGCAAGATTCCGCAAAAATCAAGCCGTATGATTCAAGTGTATCTGTCAGCGATGAGATTGAAACGCGCGTTGAGAACACGCTCTTTGATAAGATTGACAAACTTGTCAAAAACAAACCCAAAGACCCGTTCAGCCTCCTTGTAACAAGTATTATAACTCACAAATATCAAATAAACAATGTTTACGATATCCAGCGACTTTCGTCCCTTTTTGAATGCCTGGCTGGTCCCGAAGATGTTGCGCGTATGATTGGTAAACTGAATCGTATTCAGTCGAATGCGCCTGTCAGTTTCGTAGTTGCCAATGACCGCTATATTCCTAACAAGCGGTGCGTATATATCTATGAGCCCAAACTCGGCTTGCCAGAGAAACAGCAGTATAAGAAAGGTGCCGATAATAAAGCGATTCATTCATATATTCATGTACTCAAAACAATCGGTAGTTTACTTCACGTCGAGCAGTTAGAGTCGGCGGCATCCCTTGAAGCAAATCTATTGCCATACTTATCTCCCGAAAATGACCGTGAGGACGTTGCGTTCCATTATGAACCGTCTACATTAAGCGAATTAACACGCCTGTATCCGAACGTCCCTTGGAAAACAATGATGGTTGAGTGGGGTATGACCCCCGCTATGGCGTCGAACGCGACATATATTATAACAAACACATCGTATATTTCCATCTTGAATCGTATGTTTTTACATTATTCTATGAAAACCTGGTGTACTTGGATGCGCGCCCAAACGCTCGTACATTTTATGAAATACCTCCCGCCACCGTTTGACGACCTACATTTTCAATTATGGGGACGACAACTACAGGGCACAACCGAAAAGATACCACAACGATTCCTAATGCTTAATATTCTCAAAGAGAACATTCCTCAGAATCTGGGTCACGCATTTGTATCCGATGCGGTAATGGTTAAATTAAAAACAAACGCAATTCAACTTGTCGAAAATCTACGCACCGCTACAATTCAACGAATTCGTGAACTAAAATGGATGACCGCCGCGACAAAAACGCGGGCAATCGAAAAATCAAAGGCAATGCTTTTCCAAGTTGCATATCCTGATAAATGGGAGTTTGAGCTTGACAATCTTCCTATTCACAACAATCGTATGTTGTTGAACTTATTTAATCTTGCGAAACGCGATACGGATACTATGTTAAAGCAACTAAAACGGGGTAAAATCAACGAAAAAGATAATTGGGAAGACGGAGTCTTTGAGGTGAACGCATTTTACTATAGCGATAAGAATATGATGGTTATACCCGCAGGTATTTTACAACCTCCTTTCTTCGATATGAAACGTAGTGAAGCGTGGAATCTTGGCGGTATAGGAGCGGCTATAGGTCACGAAATTACCCACGGATTCGATGATGACGGGCGCCTATATGATAAGTCCGGCGTCATGAACGATTGGTGGTCCGACGAAGACGCCCAAACATATAAGAAAATGTCTCAGGCGCTCGTCCATTTATTCAACAAAGCGACCTATATGGGAGGACGTGTTGATGGAGAACTGACCCTTTCAGAAAACATTGCCGACCTTGGCGGTGTTTCTATCGCACTTGAAGCACTTGAACTTGAATTCAAAAAAGGTAGATATAATGACGCTGCTAAAAAGAAAGCCTATAAGGAATTCTTTACAAGTTATGCGGTTTCGTGGCGAAATAAGGACCGTGCGAAAAAAGCCGCCCAATCACTCCTTCTTGATAAACACGCCCCCGCACAGCTTCGTGTCAATCTGATTGTCCGACAATTTGCCGAATTCTATCACGCCTTTGATATTACCGAATCGGACCCCGGTTATATTCCTGCCGACCAGCGTATTCAGGTATGGTAAAGTGCTTTAAAGCATGAGTAAATCATTGAGACGCCATACTTCATATGTACTATCAGGTAGTGGGCGCTTAATAATCACTGGTAGCCGGCGGGCTTCCAGTTCCATCTTCGCAATCATGTACGAATCGTTTACACCCGTTGGTACAAGAATATACGGTTTCGCGCCATTATTTAGCTGACTGGCGCGAAAGCTAATACACTTCGTCTTCTCGTAATTTGTGAGAAATGGATAGGTTGTATGATTTGTATCGAGTAGAGAAATATCCCTTAGAGACGTAATCATATCCGTTGATAAAACTTCACTTGCGCCACCGGGTGGCTGAATCACAAGGCGTTCCTGAATTTGCTCCTCATACGGAATCCAAATCTCGGGATGCTGTTTGAAGAGTTTCACAACATCTGCCGCCTCTGCGCGCTGCTGCTCCGTTTGCTCCTCCTCCACTTCCTCGACAACATCCCCCTCGTCATACTCCTCCTCTACGATTTCATCCTCAACCTCATTTGCATATTCGTCCATCTGGTGCCTGTCCTCTAACACTACCAAGAATTAAGGTATCAAATTTTGTCAAGAATTTAAATAGCCCTTGGTAGGAAGAAGTATGGACGGTTTAGATGAACTTCTAGCATTCCCGACATATGACTTAGGGCAGGACGGGGGCGGAATCGACGGTGCCTATACTATAATTACTGTCGATGAATTGGGAAAAAAGGGGCTTAATATTCATACAGATCCGATTCTTCTTGTAGGAAAGGCACCGGTGGGTGAAGATACAATCGCCGATATTACAATGTTTCAAGGGTCGTCGGGGCTTCCGCCTACCGAGCTTGTGGCGATAAACGGTGAAGCAGTACGTAAAATTATGACGAATCCTAATAGTACTGTTCTTGATATTAATACAAAACTATTTATTTTGAAAATAGGAGAAAAATACAATGATATTTCTGATATTATTACAAAACAAATAGCATTCTTATGCCTTTTCCACCATCTATTCTTTCTTGGCAAACTTGCGAACTATCCAAATTTTCCTATGTTTAGCGACTCTTTTGCCGATAAATTCAACGCGGTCCAGGCGAAATTAGGAGACCAAGCGGATAAACAAAAAGAGATTTTTAATGTACCTACTGCGGCACTTGTAACGTTTTGGAACACGCTCAAAACAAGTATATCATTTGAATCGAATATTGACCTTTTTGCTATGTTAACTATATTAAGCAAATCTACATCCGAAATTTACGATTGGCTTAAGAAACAGGAGGGGACGGCGGCTGCGGCATCTGCTGCGGCATCTACAGTTGCCCCGTCTTCCGTCGGTACCGGCGCACCCCCGCCATCAGGCACCGCCAGCGGATTCGACCAAATAACTCCACCCAGCTCAGAAGTATCTGGAACCGTCATAGAAGGGGCAAAACTTTCTCCAGATGCCGCAGCACATAGCGTTGAAATGCTCAATACTACAGGGCACGATGAAGCGCCAAGTGATAATGTAGGCACACGACGAAACACTACACGTAATCTACGACGCGAACGAAACAAACAAAAGAAACAGGAAGCAATAGAAAAAGAGCGCGTGCGTATTGCCGAAGCGGCAAAAATGGCAACCGAAGCACGACGCTCCCGCACTATAGGATTATCAAGCAATGAGACACGCCGTCTCGCAACAACAAAAAATACGAAGAATGCGCGTAATGCATTAAAAATCGGCGCAGTGAACGAGCCGAAAGTTGCGAGAACAAAGGAACAAATGATGGAAAATGAAGCCGTCCATAAGGCAGCGTATGAGCGAGAGACCGCCCTTAAAGCGAAAACACATGCGGAGATTAAAGCTGCCGAAGCTGCCGAACAAAAGACAAAATCAACCGGTAAACTTCCTACTGTCAAGGAATATAACAACAATAATAATGCAAGCAGCACAAATTCGATGACAGCGGTCAACGATAAACAAAAACCAGAATAAAAACTAGGAGGAATGAGCTACGATTTGCGGTGCTTTGGGTGGGGAAATTGTATTGTCCCTCATACTCTCAAAGCAGTACAAAAGCTCGTTCCTAAATGGTCGGACTTGAAAATACTACGTAAAAAACAGGACGAAAACGGTGAGGATCTTCGCCTGTTAAATACATTTTTTCAAGATCCTACCTTCGGTCCTTATATGCCAGGTTATACACGAGGAAGACGTATCGACGATGGCAGTTACGGAAATATCTATCTCGGTACCCGCGGTATCTACCGACCCGAAAATGCGAAAACCAACGGAATAGTCCACCTTTTACGTGATAAAGCAATGGAAGAAATCTGTATCAAAGACGTACGTCTACGAATCACAGACGATGAGCGGGACGGAAGCCCCCGTACTTCCCGTATCGCCTACGAGGAGGAACTTAAAAGTATCCTTGCTGAGGCATTTCTACACGCTCTTGTACTGAAAGTGTTTGAAACTGCAGGACATCCTCAACGCGTTCCAAAACTCTACGAAGTTGTCGGCTATACTCGCCAGGGTCACGCCGCCAATACAGTTCACGATTTCGAATCGGTATGGATAACGATGGAAATGCTTCGCGGGCATACGCTTCAACGCTACTTACAATTACATCTCAAGCCATCCCATGTATCACACAACGCTGCGAAAGAGAATGAAGATATCATCATAGACATTCTTATACAACTCGCCCATTGTCTACATATTTTACAAACAAAACTACGATTCAACCACCGAGATATTAAATTAAATAATCTATTTGTTCGACACCATACAGACGAATGGGTATCCGATTTAGAGATAGAAGGATACGGACCCTATACCTGTAAACAGGATATAACCCTTCTTGATTTCGGATTTTCTTGTATTGGTTGCCCTGTTGATAATACTTGTATTATTAGTGCAGGAAGTTGGTTCGACGAAGGGGACCTCTGTTTCAAGAAAGGACGTGATATCTGCCAGTTTCTCTACGCTCTTCACGCCGCATACCCTCTCCATAAATACGTAACTATCTCATTTTATACGCTTTTATCGACACTTATGATTGCGAACAATAAAGGTGTACCGGTCCATTTATTTTATGGTATTCGCACAGACGGAACTCCCCATACAACGCCAGGACAGATTGCCGTATTTGATGAAGGTATCTATACATTCTTAAAAAATGAAGGTGTCTCTGTTACCGGCTGTGAGCCTCTTCATTTTCTATCCGCCTTACGAGAATATAAAGAGGACTCGTCGTAAACCTCTAAGGATGAGTGCTACCAATAAACGTATTATGCGCGATGTTGCCCATGTAACCGGTCCATCCAAAGAAACTCTTGAAAAAACCGGTATCTACTTTCACAGTGACGAGTCAAATATCTATCATGGCACTGCTATGTTGGTAGGACAGAAGGATACCCCATACTACGGTGGTTACTACTTCTTTGACATATACTTTCCTACCGACTATCCCTTTTCGCCCATCAAGGTAAAAACACTGACCCAAGACGGTAAAACGCGGTTCAATCCAAATATGTATCTTGAAGGCAAGGTCTGTCTCTCTATCCTTAATACGTGGCACGACGGACCCCAATGGTCCTCCGTCCAAACCCTTGAATCAGTGTTACTTGTGATGATGGCAGATGTTCTTAGCGCAGTTCCTCTCAATAACGAACCAGCCTATTATCACGCCGGTCTCAACGATCAAGCAAAAATCTATAATCGTATGCTATTCCACGCCAACGTGAAAACGGCAATTCTGACAATGCTTCAGACGCCACCGCCGTTTGCGGTACCCTTTCTTGATACTATGCGTTCTGTATTTCTAACAAATTATAGTGGAGTATTAGAGGGGGTCGAGACGCACGAAGTCGAGTGGGACGGGCGTTCCGAAATGTTAGCCGTCTACGGTATGACGGTGCGCTACGATTTCGCACGGCTGGCAGGAGACCTGCGGGCTGCGAAAGCGGTTCTTGGCTGAGGGGTTACTAGTTAACGGGGAAAATCTGACATACTGCTAACCAGTTTACAATATTGTCATCTGCCGGATTGCTTGAATTGACTGTGACCGAATTATCTCCCTGAATTATATACGATAAAATACCATTTGTTCCATCGTTTGTACGATAGGATAAAAAAATAAATGGCACACGTCCAAAAATATTATTTGATGGTATTGTTGCTGTGCCACCGAAGAGTTGTACGTAACCGACCGAATTCTGTAAATTCAGCATTCCTGTAGCGTAAAGATCGCCGCGCGATCCATCGAGACCAGCTTTGCTAAGAAAATCGGTCGAACCCGCTTCGATATATCCTGAATTATTATTCGACGTAAAAAACATAGATGTATAATAATTTCCATTTGATGCGAAAATCTGTGGATTGCCTAGATTTGTAGTACCATTATAGGCAAAGTTTGCTCCTATAACTGCTTGTGGTGTCGATAATAGGAAAGAGGGGGATGTTGCTGAAGCGTATCCTGTAAAGGCTGGCGTATCGCCGGCAATTGCCATTTGTATAAAACCGTTATTTGTTGTTGTATTCAATGCGGTTATTGTTGCGTTCACAGCTCCATCTGATAGAATAGAGGCTGTACCACTGTCTGAAAGAGCCGATATTGTTCCACTTGTGAGACCACTGCATAGAATAGATGCGGTGCTAATCTGGGAAATTACCGATGCGGTCGCATTTGAATATCCCGCACAAATAATATTTGCTACAGTACCCTCGGCAATAATATATGGATTATCTCCTATTGCTACAACCGTCGGTGTTGAACTATTTACCAACGATAAATTTGCATAATTCCCCGTGATAGTATTTCCTACTTCTGCCACGGGTAAGCCATTTCTAAAGAATAATTTTGAGTACGAATAATACGAGGTGAGAGTCGAATTGATAATACCTATAAAATTCCCCTGATTCGGCGCCAGCTCTGCTATTACATTCCCCTGTGTATACACAGACGGTCCAAGGTCGGGCATGCTATTGCCAAAATCAAAGTTATCAGGTACATATACCGGTTTATCGGTATTAAATACGGTAAAATGGGCGTCATTAGGGTCAATAAAACCATTGAAAAATGTTGTCGCATCGTATACTCCTACATAATACTGGGTGACGCCAGGAGTCGAATTAGGAAATAATTTTTTACCGTTTTCACGTAAAATACGACCTGGTGGACAAAATGAGGCATACATAGCCGCTAACGGTGTAAGCGTATTATTTGCATATGTATAAAAAACGGTATTAAATGTATCTGTCGAAATATAGGAACGGCGAATGCCGCCAGGAAACCCATCCACCATTCCGTGGACGCTTGTCATTTCTATAGGTCTAAGATGTTTTTGTAAAAATTGAAACGCCCTCTTAGGGTATGTCAGGTGTTACAGTGATGGCTTCCAGTATTTCGGCATTAAAGAAATTTCTTGAGGCGCGACGTACAAATGATACAGTCTACAGTCTTCTCGGCATGGGAAACGATGCCGGTAAGTATAATGTAGAAGACGCCGACTACAATACTTTTCTTGAACTTGTCCACCAGCACATCAACGGTAATCCGCCTCGTGCCCTTTCCCTTATTGAGCGTCATAAAGAGCATTCGCATATTCTTATTGACCTCGACTTTCGCTATGAAGAGACGAAGGGTGGACCACTTATCCGTCATTTCAACCACGACCAGGTACAGACCTTTATTGCGATGTATATTGCCGCAATGATTTACTTTACGCGCGTCGAAGATCTTGAAGAGGACCTTATCTTCTACAATATGGTAAAGCCGGCGCCCGAAACGGATAAGAACCAGCATAAAGACGGCATTCATATTCAATGTCCTACACTTAATACGTCGCCGAAGTTTCAGCACGCGGTTCGCGGCTTTCTACTTGCGAATGATACAATTATGAAGGTCTTCGGCAGTACAAATATGTCAAATACTGCCGAAGACTGTTTTGACAAATCTGTTATTTACCCCAACGGTTGGTTTCTCTACGAGTGTTGTAAGCCCGATAAGTCCCAGTATCACGTCGTTCATATCTGGAAGGTCAGCATTGCGGATATTGTTGAGTCCCTTGGCGGCGTCGACCCCGATAACTTCGCAGAGCTTGTTGATATTGTGAAGGATATGATGACGAATGTTGTGATTCCTACTTCGCCGCTGGATATTATGAAGACGCTCAGTATTCGTCGCGGTGCGACCGACTTAGTAGAGCCCACGGTTCGTGAAGTGCGCTCTGCCGAATGGGAGGATATTTATGCGCAGTGGGGTACAAATAAAAAGCCTATTCGTCGCGTGACACCGGCTCTTGCGCGCCCACCAACTGCTGCCCGTGCCGAGGGCGCAGAAGGTACGGAAAATGAACTCACACTCGAGGAGGCGATTGTGAATGTACCCGTTGAAACCTCCGCCGAAGATATTGCTCTTGCGTATCGTCTATGTAAAGAGTGTATTAATCCTGAGCGCCGAGCCGGTGAATATTCCGATTGGGTAACCCTTGGCTTCTGTCTCAAGAATATTGCTGATACCGAGGAGTCTTACCAGGCGTGGGTCGATGTGACCCGTCGTGTCGATGCACATCATAAGAAGAAAACATATACGGAAGACCAACTACGCTCCCGCTGGAGTTATATCAAACTCAATGGCTCTCGGCGCCCTATTCGTATGGCATCTCTTGTTGAGTGGGCAAAAGAGGATAACGAACCGAAACTCCGCTCCATCCGCTCCGAAACAATTACCGAATGGATTATCAATTACGCGAATGATACGCATGTTGACCTTGCCGAGCTCGTCCACCGTCTTTATAAACACGAATTCCGTTGCTCCGTTGGCGCACGCCGTGGAATGCTTGACCTTTATCACTATAATACCGAGGGGAGCAGTTGGAAGCGTCTTAAGACGTCCAACGAACTCCGTTTCCGTCTTTCCGATGGTGTCAAAAACGAAATTATGGAAGCGATGAAGACAATTATTACTCGTCACAACGCCACCAATAATCAGGCAGAGCGCGACCGCGCCGATGAACGGTGTAAGAAACTCGGTGGTATTGCCCGCCAACTTAAGATGTCAGGCTTCAAAGATAGCGTTCTCAAGGAGTCACAGGAGAAGTTCTACGACGAGGACTTTACAACACGCCTTGACTGCGATCCTGATATTGTCGGTGTCAGCAACGGTGTCCTTGTCCTTAACTATTGTGAAAAGGATGATATGAGTGATATGCGCGTGCTTTTCCGCAAGGGACGACCCGATGACAACATCAGTTTCCAAATGGGACGGATGGAGCCCGATCTAGACCCGATTCCTTATGAGCCCTATAATCCCAACGACCCAGAGCAAATTGCCCTGATGGGATTCTTCAAACTCATCTATCCCGATGACGACCTACGCGAGTATGTCCTCACCCTACTTGCCTCGTGTCTTGAAGGGCGCAACAAGGAGCAGAAGTTCTGGATCAATACCGGCGGCGGCTCCAACGGTAAATCGATGCTTCAAAATCTGATGGAGTATACCTTCGGTGATTATCAGACCTCACTCCAAACGACCGTGTTGACTCGTAAGCGACCCGAGTCCGGCGCCGCGAATCCCGATATGATTACAACCAAGTGTAAGCGCTACATCTATATGGGTGAGCCCGATCCCGGTGAGAAGCTCAATACGTCCCGTATGAAACAACTCAGCGGAGAGGACCGCATTGAAGCCCGTGGCTTATTCTCAGACCAGGAGAAGTTCAATATGATGGGTAAGATGTTCCTTTCGTGTAATGACCTACCGCCCATCTCCTCAATGGATAACGGTACCTGGCGCCGAATCCGCGTCATTCCTCACATCAGTACTTTCAAAGACCCTGGCAGCCCTGAAATTGACCCATCAAAGCATATTTACGAGAAGGATATGCGACTCAAAATCAAACTCAAGAACTGGCGTGTTGCCTTCCTTGGTCTGCTTGTCCACTATTACGATAAGAAGTATCTACGCGAGGGACTCAAGGAGCCGCCCTGTGTCCTGGCAGCCTCCAACAAGTACAAAGAGCGCAATGATATCTTCATGTCGTTCTTCAACGAACACTATATCAAGCAGGCGGGCGGTGGTCCTGTCACCCTCAAGCAGGTCCGTATCGACTTCCGCGAGTGGAAGAAGAAACTTGGACGCGATGTAGACCTCAAAGAGACTCTGCTTGTTGAGCGTATGAAAGCCGAATGCGGCAACAACTCCACCGATAAGGAGTTCTGGGGCATCGTACCAATTGAAGAGGACGACACCGACCTCAGCGGTGCGCCAGTTGCTGTTGCTGCCCCGTCCGCCGCTACTCCTCCCACGACTCCCCGTCAAACTGTTCTCAATCTTGCCGGCACTGTCTAACTTGCGTCCAGCGTTTACTATTTTTTCGTTCTTCACTTGTAAATGAATAAAGACGAGCTTTTTAAAGATTTTATCGGCGGACTTATCTTCGGCGAAGGTCAGACAATTGCCGCCGAGCCCCTAAAGAAGGCGTTTAATGCGTGGAAACGTAAATTTCTGGTTGCCCCCGTACTCAAATACGAAGAGATGCTCGATATGTTAAGTAAACGAGCCGGCGTTGTTCGCACCGATACCCAACTGAGTGGGGTCGGGTTACGACTCAAAGAAATGAAAATGCTCGATGTAAAACAGTTCATCATGCGCTGAATTTGGCGCGAGAAAACATACATATATTCATTGAATATACTTATGTTATATTATGTTGATTTGAGTCGTTAGCCGTAGTACGTAATAAGTAAATAGGAGGCAACAAGCGCAACAAGTACGCCAACTGTGCCACTTATAGCACGGAACTTGAACGTAGCATTCGGCTGTAGCGTTATTAAAGCTACGTGTGCCAGCAAAGAAAATGCGACAAGGGCAGTTATCCAAAAGGTCAACATCACCTTATCGTCACTTGTTTGAAACCCAAATATATGCCAAGGTACACCGTCTGTAGGATTATTATCTAAAAAGTCGCGACGATACTTGCGTTCCTCGTGCTCTAATTTTGTCGCATCCTTCTCCACCGTACTCTTTTCTATTCGAAGTTCATTCTCATACTGTTTGAGTAATTTTACTGCATCAGCAAGTTCATTTCCTATTGTAAACTTATCCTGCGACGAGGAGTATAATTTATTCATTGATTCGCGCATCTGTTCGGTGAATTTTTGATTCTCCTGTACGAGTTGTTGCTCTGTCCGGGCGAGTGGTATACTAGGATCGCACTGGTCGACTGTACTATTCGCCTGATTCAACTGAGACTGAAGTTGATTCGCCTTAATCTTATTCGCCGCACAATCCGCTACAGGATTCGGAGGTACAGGAGCTTGACGCGATTGTATTTGGGATATAACCTGTGCGAACGCCGGTGCCGAAGACTGCTGATTACCCATCCTTATTATGGTCCAACATTTAGGCAACTGCGCCGCATACCGACGTTCCTAGCTGTTCTAAGAGATTCAGTCGTCCATTTTCGATTCCCGATACTTCCGCGACTGCCGCCGCATTGATTCCTGCAAGACCCGAATCAATATTATTCGCACAGTTATTGAGTGCGTCCTCGCCCTCTTCCAAAAGTTTCTCAGCCTCTCCAAGCAGATCATTAGAAGGACCGCATATCGGGGAAGGAGGAGGGGGCGCCTTGTCAAAGCGGCGGCGGTGCCAGAGCTTGACATCGCGTGTATTCTTGGTATAGAAGTACTTATGGACGCCAACGCCAATAACAGTGAGTCCAAGAATTCCATAAAGAATGCCGGCAAATCCTGCTGTAATTAGACCCTGCTTCGACCAGTACATCACAATCGCAATGGAGAGCGATACCATAAATACAATCTGGAGAAAGAAGAGCGTCTCCAGCTTATCGTAATTGTACCACTCGTTAATTTCAAATTGGCGCTTCGAATTATCCTTATCTTTGCGAATCTCGTGCTGTATCTTATTATTGTTCTCCAGCATAACACCTGTAAGCGCATTGACATCACCCGAACGTGTCTTATAGAAATTTACATTATGTTCCATATCCATATAACGACCTAAATCAATCTGCGCTTTCTGGAACGCGTTCTGCTTACGCTTTGTAACGTCCGTCAGAATCGCATTAATATTCTTCTGTTGAAACTGGCTATAACCGGCAGGATCATTACGTAGACCAGTCGCGAAATTCAAACGCTCTAATTGCTGGTCTTGAACGACCGCAGCGATAGCCGGATTCTTATAAACAGGCATTCTTCTCTGTAATGTTAAAATACTTTTATATCTTTTTGTCATAGAAACTCACAAGAGAATAGAATCTCACTCGGGAGTTTTAGAGTCTAGGATAGACCGGGATTTACGCTTTCTGGTAAACGTAAAATATAGCACCAAGTGCTAAAATATTCAATGCCGTCCATACAACAATCCGATTGCTTGTATAATTATTCTTCTCCTCCGTGTAACGTACCATCTCCTTTTGTGTTGTAAGAACCGCGTCATCCTTGCTGAGAAGATTGTAGCCCGCCTGAAGTTCAGCAAGTTTCTTATTAATATTGGCATTCATACTATCTACGCCTGTCTTCGACGCCATAATATTGCCAACGCGTGACTGAGCTAGATAGCTGATAACCTGGAGTACACAGTTTGCACGTTTATTCAAGGTCTGTGTAACGCCAAGATACGTATTTGCCTGCGTGGCATTTGTCGCCTGACGAAGAGTCGCCGCCTGTAAAAACTGGTTGAGCGCATAGACATAACGCGATTCGTACCAGCAAAACTCGGTCTGTAGATTCGTATATAACTTAACATCATTTGCCATAAGGGCGTCCATATTATAATTACCATTCGCATCTTTGGGAGCATTGGGTATAGTACCGTTTTTCATAAGTCCCTGTACGTGTGTAGCAATCGCCTGGCTTGTAATAAGCCCTGTCTTCGCATCCACCGGAAGAGTATCATTCATAACGCCGCGACCCGCCCACTTTTGTAGTAGAAACGCGTTTGTCTGCTTCGAGTTCGGATCGATGACAGGGCATGTCATAACCTTTGTCTTGCTGGCTGACATATCTCTCTGTCAAAAACCGTGTTTTTATTTCTTGGGACGAAGTTTCATAGCCCCTCCAAGGACCTTACCATAGTTATTTGAGTCGTCAAAGAGACCCGACCCCCTTGTACTTATAATAGGATTTGCCGGCAGCCAGCTTACCGGGGGCGTTCGCGTTGCTATTAAATATCCTACTGCCGCGACAGCAATAAGCATCAGTGCCGTCGATGTTGTATATAACACGCCACGAGTATTTGGATGTAAAGGTCGCCATAATCCTAGTACTGAACTATGATAATCTGCCGCATATTTACGTTTAACATCACTTGCCTGTTCCTTACGTAAATCGGCAAGTTCTCGCTTCTCATCCATATCATGACGTATATGACTGACTTCCTTCTTTGCATTCTTCACAAATTGTGCGATTGACATATGCTCCCGTTCAATTGCGTTCACTGTCTGTGTTAACTGCGATACATAGTTCTGCATCTCATTTATCAATTGGTTTACACGATTCTTGCGAGCAGAATCGTTTTGGCTAGCGCCAGGAACGTTCTTCGCTACCGCCACAATATTCTGCCGGTCTACAATTTGGCTAAAGAGTGACGAAAGCTCTGAAGTATGACCGTTCAAAAAATTCGAAAAATCCTGTTGCGAAGGCAACTCCATATTCCTACGTTTTACTAGGTTTTTATATTACGCATACACGATATCCATCTACCTCACCGCACGTCTCAGATCCGCGCTTAAAATGTACTACATCGCCGGGTACTAATCCTAAAACGCGCGCAGCCATATCAACGTGGTAAATAATATGCGGTAGGTTCTTCTTCGACTTGAGATGGAGACGCTTTACGAGTTCGGCTACCTCTGTTGCGTTCAGCGCCCTAAACGTCGGTTGCATAACGTGATGTAACGGATTGCTAATCAGATTCTTCATATTAAAGAAACTAACGCGCGCCTTACGTTTATTCCACTGCTTTGCCGCCTCGGCATCAAAGCATGGGTGAAATGGCTCGGCAAGCATAACAATCACCGTATCTGTCTGAGGATTGTAATGCTCGGGCTTTTCGTCGTCCCATAGTTCATCCGCCAAATCTTTGATACGAAGACGGCACGCATTTTCAACCCAATATAATACAATCGCACGCTCCTTCGACGCATCATCTGTTGCTCCGGGCTTTGTTGCAATAATCTTGAGTAGAGGAATAAGTGCGCTTGTCGTAGCAACTTTTAGAATATCCTCAGGACTCGTATTTTCATAGGTGGCTACATCATAACCGCGATCCTTTAGGACTTCTAGAATAGTCGGACGCGAACGAATAATCTGGTCGATAGTATCAGCTTCCATTCTAACTTTATTGATACTTAATTGTGTTTAGATTCACTCGCGGAACGTGTATCAATTTTTATTGGTTATCTTTTTCACATTGTATACAGTGTGAAAATGATATAGTGTACTAGTTACTCGGCGCAGAGTTCTACCATACTATCCTCTACCGACGGAATTTTAGGGCGACTGTCTGTATCGAATAATGACTGTATTGTAGGCGCACTCTTTACAATAGGAAGAGCAAGTACTGTTAAGGGTGGTTGAGGTCGTTCCACCGTTTTACCAGATTCGCATCTATATGTTTCAATCGGAGTAAAAGATATTGATGTATAAAAGTCCTTCAACTGCGGTACGTTAAAACATTCAAATGCATTCAGAATATGTCCTATAAATTCTGATGTATCCTCTTGAGCGTTTGGCTCTAAATCCGCAACGTTTACAAACTGATCGTATACAGATTTCTCATCAATCTCTAAGTCTTGTGTATCAATCGTCTCACCCTCTGAATTTTCTTCAAATGTATCAAATAATAGTTTTAGACAACGTAGTATAATCTTGCTCTTCTCCAAATTAAATACTTTACAATTGGGATTCATATCATCTTTTGTAAATGATGAAATGTCATCCTCATCTATAGCATCAAGAGCAACCCTTAACGCAGGAATAGAATACAATAACTGAATCGCAGAATTCATATAGCATCGGTTGTTATTGTTAAAAAGCGGGCAATATTCTACTAACGGCGGAGGCATGACGTTCGCTTCAGGTGCTCCTACCCGTTTATATAAAAACACGTATCCTTCTGATAATATACCACTGCTCTCATCTATATCTGTTGATATAGAGTCATCACTAATTATCATACGCTGCATACCATCGTGATACACCTGATATATATAATGCCCGCTTCCTGGTGTATTACCTTGGTGCCGAATACATCCCTCAAGTTGAAATTTTACACCATTGATTGTAAGCATTTTATCTGGAAATATATGTTGTTTAATCTTCTTCATAGTTGTATCCTGATACTCAAAACGCTTCAGACTTATAATTAAATTTTGAGTATTTGTTAAATTATATTGTTGCGTCTTCGATGTATATTTACCTTTTGTTGCTTTTGGCACTGATGCTGCTGCCGGTGGTACCGGTTTGGGCGTGAACGGCACTATTGCTGATCCTTTCATACGTCGTACCGCTTCACAATCACACGGTACAATAGGATTCTTCTTATTTTCTCCAAATAAGAATAACATACTTTTTACATGTTTGTATTTATTACGAATAAGGGCAAATAAATCATCTTGTTTATAACACGTCGATCC